>Ga0182744_1003609_pt1 | contig 11983 bp, 9 predicted proteins | sample eDN3rd30CKraftMG_FD_128525 | JGI IMG/M metagenome (GOLD analysis project Ga0182744, IMG submission 128525) | Enriched Miracle-Growth compost microbial communities from Emeryville, California, USA - eDNA 3rd pass 30_C Kraft MG (version 2) (version 2) ...
CTTGATTGGCATCAAACCCACTCAAAAAGTAAGGGACCTCTGGTTGCATAAAGATATGGGCCCCGTTCAGGACCTGGCCACATTTTCAATACCGCCGCACGGTGTTGTTGTTCTCAAAACTTATTAATCACTGCAAAATAATCTATTGGAATTTTAAACAGCACCATTGGCTTATAAATAAGGTCATCTTTTGTGTGGATCATTTAATGACATTTCATTGGTATTTTTGGCCAGGCTCTGATAATTTCAGATAATGTTTAATTATTTGAATAACAAGGTAGTATGGCCTTTATCAACCGCTCACAAGACCATTAAAATTAATTTTCGTAACTTTGCGGAGCAATTCACCGAAAAGGAAAACGATTAACTGGTGATTATTGCGCGATTTAAACAGGTAATCCTTAAGGCTGGGCTTGGGTTTATCATTTTTTCAGCATCACGCTCCTTACATTTTTCCCCAGCATCTACGCATTATGTGCATTTAATAGGTTGTTTGGAAACAGCCGGCATCTTGCAATTTTATTTTTAGGCAGCGTGCTTTTTAACAAGCGGTGGCAAAAAGCTGCCCATATTATCATGAAAGAAACACGTGTAATAACTCCGGATGAAACATTATCCGATCAGCAACTAACTAAGTTGACCTCATTTTTATTTGAACATTTAGAAGAATATGGCGATGAACCGGCCGCCATTGAAAAGGCAATCCTGTATGCCAATTCCAAGGAGACGCCCGGCGGTTATTTGATTGAAGTACTGGAAGACGGTGAATTACTGTCCGCCGCAGTGATCAACAAAACAGGAATGGGTGATTATATCCCTGAAAATATATTGGTTTACCTGGCAACCCATAAGGATAAACGTGGCCAGGGCCTGGGTGGTAGCTTAATGAGCCAAATGGTTCAAATGGTTAAAGGCGATATCGCCCTGCATGTAGAACCGCAGAACCCCGCTAAAAGGCTTTATGAAAAATTTGGTTTTAGCAACAAGTATTTAGAAATGCGCTTAATTAAAAAATAATCCATGGCTTTTATTACATTAAACCAGAAGAAACTAAGGGAGAATTACGAAAAGCTGGATGCATTATTTAAAAGCAGGCAAATAGATTGGGCTGTGGTCAGTAAACTGCTTTGTGGGAATAGAAAATACCTGGAAGCAGTAATACAGTTGGGCGTTACGCAGATTTGCGATTCCAGGGTAACGAACCTAAAGGCCATTAAAGCCATTAATCCTGAAATAGAAACCGTCTTTATCAAGCCGCCAGCCAAAAGATCAATTAACGGCGTCGTTGAATTTGCGGATATCAGCTTTAATACGGAGCTACAGACCATCCGGCTGCTATCAGCGGCAGCAGTTAAGATGGGGAAAGTGCATAAGGTAGTCATCATGATAGAACTGGGCGAATTGCGGGAAGGCGTTATGCGCGAGCACCTGGTGGATTTTTACAGTGATATCTTTAAATTACCCGGTATTGAGGTGATCGGCATTGGCACCAATCTCACCTGTATGTACGGAGTACTTCCCAACCATGATAAACTGATCCAGCTCTGTATTTATAAGCAACTTATTGAAACAAAATTCAATAGAAAAATCCCTTATGTATCAGGTGGCGCATCAGTCACCATACCGCTGATTGAAAACGGCCTGTTACCTGCAGGCGTCAATCATTTCAGGGTGGGAGAGACCTTATACCTGGGAACTGATGTGTATCATAATACCACCTTCGCCGAGATGCATAATGACGTATTTAAATTATATGCTGAAGTCATTGAGGTCAATGAGAAACCGATGGTGCCTATGGGAGAGCTAGGACATAATCTTTCGGGAGAAGTCTTGCAGTTTGATCAAAACAATGCCCAGCAAAGCGCCCACCGGGCAATCGTGGATGTCGGGCTGCTGGATATAGAAACGGATCATTTTAAGCCGGTAGATCCCGATATGCAGATCGTTGGTTCCAGTTCGGATATGACCGTTATAGATTTAGGAACAAACAATAATGGCATAAAAACAGGAGACCTGATAGAGTTTAAAATGGACTATATGGGTATTTTAAGAATAATGCATTCAAAATACATCGACAAAAAATTTGAATTTGAAGTCAAACCACAAGAAGCTTCTTAAGTTCGATTTCCCCTGGACAATCTCAAACAGAAAAGGCGTAATTTAACAACAGGTAATCATAATTATCAAATTTATAAGTGGTTGTGATCAAGTTTGTTATATGAAATAACAATGTCGTGTGGCTTTTAGCGCTTCTCTTGGTATGCTTTTTGAATTTCAGGGTTACACAGCAGATTTCCTTGAAAAAAACAGTGGAAGTCTGAAAAGGAAATCTGAGCAAATATGAGCAGATTATTACATCAAAAGCATCAAAATATGAGCAGCGTAAAACAACAGCAAATTACTTCTCTGATAAATAAGTCAACCAAGGATGTCGCTCGGTCGAATGCACACGCTGTGACTCAAACTAGAGTGGTGACCATGGACAAATCCTTATGGGCCAGACAAACACGTTTTAAATGGATATTTTGGATCACTGTTCTTATCAGTGCAGTTTTATTATTTAGTTCCTGCAAGAATAAGGGCCAAAATCAGGCAGCCTTGAACCCGACGGATACGGCAGGGCTCGCCGCCTTTAATGCACAAAAGACTGCTGATTCCCTGGCAGCACTAAAAAGTGATGGACCTTCAAATGCAGCCGCAAACGAACAGCAGCGTGGTTCCAGCCAGTCTTTTGCAGGTAATAATGGCCAGGAAACGGACAACGGTCAGGAGGCAGGTGCCGTTAAATCTATTAATGACGATAATGGGCAATACGTAAATAATAACAGCGGAGGGGCCAGTTCTGATCAGGAGGCTAATTCCGGAACTACAACGACCAAGAAGAAAAAATTCAGCAATGCCGCCAAAGGTGCATTAATTGGTGCCGGATCAGGCGCAGCCGTCGGTGCAATTGTTGATAAAAAGAACCGCGGTCTCGGAGCAGTGATTGGCGCAGCGATCGGCGGCGGTGCCGGTTATGGTATCGGAAAACACAAAGACAATAAAAAGGCAAAAGAAGCACAATAATCCGATTTTATTTAGTTTGGAAGAGGGCCTGGTCTGTTATGGATCAGGCCCGTTTTTTTGGAAAAACAATAAAAAATAATTCTTATAAATATTTTAGTATAAAATGATGTATTTTCCATTAATTTTGGTGATATATGACCAAGTTGAAAAAGAAGTCCGCTGAATCCAAAAAGGCGGGTACTCAAAATAATAAAAAGGTAGCAACTGTTCCGGTTTTTCAGGACGGCCCTGTAACACTGGACGTCTTCGGCGCCAGGCAGCATAACCTTAAAGATATTGATATACAGATTCCCAAAAACAGGATGGTTGTTTTTACCGGTGTGTCAGGCAGCGGTAAATCATCGCTGGCCTTTGACACCATTTATAATGAAGGCCAAAGGCGTTATATGGAAAGTTTCAGTGCCTATGCACGCCAGTTTATGGGAGATATGGAAAGGCCGGATGTTGATAAGATCACCGGGCTTAGTCCGGTAATTTCCATTGAGCAGAAGACCACCAACAAAAATCCCAGAAGTACGGTGGGTACCGTAACGGAAGTTTACGATTTTCTAAGGCTGTTTTTTGCCAGGGTAGCAGAAGCCTATAGCTATAATACAGGCAAAAAAATGGTAAAGTTCAGCGAGGAAGAGATTGTAGCGGACATTTACCTCCGGCAAAAGGACCAGAAAGCTGTAATCCTGGCTCCTGTCGTACGGGGCAGAAAGGGACATTATAGAGAACTCTTTGAAGAAATCCGTAAAAAAGGCTTTGTCAAAGTCCGTATTGATGGCACGATACAGGACCTGAAGCCTGAAATGCAGGTTGACCGTTATAAAATCCATGACATAGAGATTGTCATTGACCGGGTAAAAATAACCGAACAGATGCAACCAAGGGTTTCTTCCAGCATCCAGCAAGCCTTAAAGTTGGGAAAAGACATGGTCTTCGTACTACTGGGAGAGAAAGAAGTCCTGGCGCAATACTCCAGGCAACTGGTCTGCGCCGATACCGGTATCAGTTATGAAGAACCTTCGCCCAATTCCTTTTCCTTTAATTCTCCCTATGGGGCATGCCCGCAATGTAAAGGGCTTGGGGAGATTTATGCCGTCAGCCAGGCGCTGGTCCTGCCGGATAAAAAACTCAGTATTAAAAAAGGAGCCTTGGCCCCGCTTGGAGAGGAGCGCAGTGCCAGCGTCTATCAACAGGTTGTACAGTTTAGCAAAAAACATAAGATTCCGCTGGATAAACCCCTGGAAACGCTCAGTGAAAAAGCACTTGAGCTGTTACTGTTCGGGGACGGCGATGCCGTTCACAGTTATGAAATAGACGGACAGGATGACAGCATTCCCCAGGTCTACACCGGCTCTTATGAAGGAATGGTCCCCATGTTGAAAAGATGGTTTTCCTCTTCCGGCAGTTCAGACCATTTAAGAGACTGGGTGTCCGGTTTTATGGAATTAAGACCTTGTTCTATGTGTGAAGGTCAGCGGCTGAGAAAAGAAAGCCTCTGGTTTTTGATTGATCAGCATAATATTGCCCAGCTAGGTGAAATGGACCTGGAAGAATTGGCCGGCTGGTTTACAGGCCTGGAAGACCGGCTTTCCAAAAAACAAAATATTATTGCCAAAGACATTTTAAAAGAAATCCGGGAAAGATTGCAGTTTTTACTGGATGTCGGCCTTACGTACCTGACGCTTAACCGACCTAGCCGAAGCCTCAGCGGTGGTGAGAGCCAGCGCATCAGACTCGCCACCCAGATCGGATCTCAGTTACAGGGCATCACCTATGTGCTGGATGAGCCTTCCATCGGCCTGCATCAAAGGGATAATCACCGGCTGATCACTGCCCTTAAGCACCTGCGTGATATTGGCAACAGTGTATTGGTGGTGGAGCATGATAAAGATATCATGCTGGCTTCGGATTACCTGGTGGATATCGGCCCCAGGGCGGGTTTGCATGGCGGAGAAATCGTCTTTTCCGGTACGCCGGATGAGGCGTTACAGGCACATACCGAAACGGCCCGTTTCTTAAACGGAGAGACGGCCATAGAACTGCCGCCAGAAAGAAGAGCGGGAAACGGCAAATTTATTGAACTCAAAGGCGCCACCGGCAATAATTTGAAAAATGTTCAGCTCACACTTCCGCTGGGAAAATTAATTGTTGTGACAGGTGTCAGTGGAAGCGGCAAATCAAGCTTGATTAATGAAACCCTGTACCCCATACTTTCCAGGCATTGTTATCATTCCAAAATAACACCCTTACCCTATAAATCGGTAAAGGGTCTTGAAAATATAGATAAAGTCATTGAGATAGATCAGTCCCCCATTGGGAGGACACCGCGAAGTAATCCGGCTACTTATTGCGGATTCTTTACAGATATCCGTCAGTTGTATGCCGCTGTGCCTGAGGCCAAAATCCGCGGTTATGCGCCCGGTCGCTTCTCCTTTAATGTAAAAGGAGGGCGATGTGACGTCTGTGAAGGCGGAGGGATGCGGGTCATAGAAATGAATTTTTTGCCCGATGTATATGTGCGCTGTGAGAAGTGTGGAGGAAAACGCTACAACAGGGAGACCCTGGAAATTCGGTATAGAGGTAAATCCATCAGTGATGTACTCAATATGACGGTAGATGAAGCCGTTGAATTTTTCCATGCCGTGCCTTCCTTATTCAGAAAGGTAAAAACCCTGCAGGATGTCGGACTTGGCTATATCAGCCTCGGGCAATCAGCTGTAACCCTTAGCGGTGGGGAGGCACAACGGGTGAAGCTTGCAACGGAACTGGCAAAAAAGGATACTGGTAAGACTTTTTATATACTGGACGAACCGACCACCGGTCTGCATTTTAGCGATATCCGCCAATTAATGCATGTCATGGACAAGCTGACAGATAAGGGTAATACGGTCCTGATTATTGAACATAACCTGGATGTGATAAAGGTCGCCGATCATATCATTGATCTGGGGCCGGAAGGCGGTAAAGGGGGCGGCCGGATCTTATTTGAAGGGACGCCGGAACAAATGGTGCATTGCAAAGAAAGTTTTACAGCTAAATTCTTAGAAGCTGAACTGCGCAGTACGCCGGTACGCGCCACTTTAAATCAAGAAAATACGGGTTCGGACTTAGAAGCAGTTGCGGAAAAAGCGCAAAAATCTGCCAAGAAAATGCCGGAGGCTAAAACAGCTAAACAGCCTTCGCCAAAAAAAGAAAAAACAACAAAAAAAGAAAAAACAGGAAATATAAAGTCAATCACTTCTTCAGATAAAAAAGCCGCCGAAAAACCAAAATCAAAGAAAGGTAAATCAGAAACGGCGGTCAAAAAATCAGGGAAAAAGTAAAAGGCAAGATTTTACTTGAATAAAATGAATGGATTATATTTTCATGGCTAGCCATTAGATGGCCAGGCGGGTATTGGTACGTCTGGTCAGTTCTTGCTTATTTAATCACAGGTGTCTGGTTTTACATACAATCAATGCCAGGCATTCATGTTCACTGGCACGCCTTTCATTCATTCATGTGGTAGATTTATAACAGAACAGCATACATAAAGAATAAGGAATAAAAGGAATTAACTTTTATTCCTTATATTTGCCTTATTGATTTACAAGATGTTGCTATGAATGTCAGGGCAATTCATCGGATTGCTCACTTTATGCGGTTGCCTTGAAAACGCTTGTAAACTTCGATTGGTAAGCAACAGCAGCCTTACTTAATTTTTTAATTTAAAAACATACGATACTGAAGATGAAAACAGCTTTTATTGGACTGATGGCGCTAGCCATGATTACTGGATGTAGTAAAGCGGATAAAACACCTGAGCAAAACAAAAATTATGCAATGCTTATCCAGGGCAACTGGGTGATTACAGGCGAAACAATGACAATATATGATGCCAGCAATAAAGTTCTCCAGACATCTCCTGTCGAGGAGGCAGTTGGCATTAAATGGGTGCTTAAAGATGGAATGATCACTTCCGATACAGGGGATGATAATCAGGGGATAGAATCCGGGACCTATGTCCTGAATACAAAAGTGGATCCGCCTACCATTAAGGTAACCAGTAGTGAGGTTGACAAGGAAGAAGTGCCTGAGACGTTGCTTTTAAATATTACAACATTGGACAATGCGCATATGGTATTGGAACAGTCCCAGGATATAAGTTTGCCTACAGGTACACAATTACAAGATGCTGATCATGCAACCATGAAAATTGAATTCCAACGTGATTAATTGATTATTAAATTAACCGCTTTTTAATCAAGTGGAGAAAGTAATTGGTGTAAGGTGTGAATTACAATGAGAATTTGGCGCATAAAGGAAAAAAGAAAAAGAGCGCTCAGGATAGATTAAGTTATCCGCGAGCGCTCTTTTTGTTATAAAAATTCTAATCTTACGATTACCTTATTTTTCAATCGGATTTTTCTTGCCAGCCAGAAGCTTTTCTAAAGTAGAAGCCAGGCGTTTTTGTTTAGTATCGCTGCGTTTTGCGCCTTCAATCCAGGTAACATACTCCTTTTGATTGGCAGAAGGCAAGGAGCTGAAAAACTCCCTTGCTTTGATATGCTTTACAAAAAGCGCATCCAGTTCAGCCGGGATAATAGATAATTTTTTATCAAAACCTTTTGCCCGGGGTGTTTTAGTGGCAATAGAGGAAGGCTCAGCCGCTTCTTCTACCTTAACCTTTGTGAATTTTACAGCCCCCCAGACATTGTCAAGCACAATTTCTTCTTCGCCTTTCTCGTAATTGTTTTTGCTAAGAATTTCCCAGCAGTCCACACGGTTCAAATCACTGACGATCTTACTGGAAGATTTAGGATAGGCAATCCAGACTTTGCTGGAGCTATGCAAGGCAGGAAACACATCTTTAAGAATAGAGCAAAGCTGTTGATGATTGATGGCAAATACCAGTGCAAAATCAATCTTCTTATTCTTTAATAAAGGGGTTACATTTTTACTGAAAGAAATCTTTGCGAATTGTTTTTCTATAGAAGAAGGTAAGCCTTGTATAAGTATATTCTTTTCGTTAGTTAATTGAAATTGCTCGTACAAATCTTGATGGGACATTCCTTAACTTTGGTTTAAGGTTAAAAAAACAAATACAGGCAAAATTACACTATTTAAGATAAAAAATCGGTATAAACCAGCCGCCAGGCCAAAGTTGAACAACATTTTAACTTTTGAAAAATGGTAGTTTTGCCAGAATTCATACCTTAACGGGCATTATAATATCGCTCAGCCTCAGGCATTAAGCGTTTAATATCTGCGATCCTGGTGGCATTGGTTGGGTGGCTGCGCAGCAGGGTGGGCGTATTGTCAGCGCCTCCCATTTTTTCCATTCTTTCCCAAAAGGCAATCGCCTCCTGTGGATTATAACCTGCCATTGCGGCAAAAATCAACCCATAATGGTCTGCTTCCGATTCCTGTTTTCTGGAATTGGGCAGGATTACACCCATTTGGGCAGTGGGGGCATAAACGGCATTAAATACATTGGAGGCCATTTGGTTTTTACCGTTTGCGAGAACAGAACTGACCAGGGAACCGCCAATAGAGGCCGCCTGCTGCTGGCTGACCCTTTCCTGGCCGTGATGCAAAACTGCATGGGCGATCTCATGGCCCATCACGATGGCCAGACCGGTTTCATTTTGCGCTACGGGTAATAAACCCGTGTAAACCACAACTTTACCTCCAGGCATACACCAGGCGTTGACGTCACTGGACTGCACCAGATTGAACTCCCATTTATAACCGCTCAATTCGCTCGATAGGCCTTTTTGGGCATAATATTTAGTGATGGCCGCAGCAATCCTTTTGCCGACTCTTTGGACGACATCATAATCCTTTTTATCCGCTGCAGCGGTAACTACCTTATTTTTTGAAAGAAAATCTTTGTATTCCGTCAATGCCTGAGATTGCAGGTCAGATTCAGAGGTCAGCATCAGCTGGCTGCGGCCAGAAATCGCATTGCGGGTACAGCCAAAAAGCATTATTAGCCCTAAAGCGCTAAGAGACAATTTTTTAAGAAACATAGTACAAAATTTTAAACAGTAAAAACAGATGTAATAGTTGCGCCTGGTTCTAAATGGCGTCGGTTTGCCACTGCGTCAGGCTATATGTTAAAACCAATATCCATACCAAAAAAAGGAGATTGACGGACCTTTAAAGAGCATATCCACTAATGGCAGAAGCTGTTTATCAAAGAAAAAAAGAAAAGGAGTGAGTCGCACCTGGTACAAAGTACAAAATGGATATAGAGAACCTTATTTTGGGGCCATCCGAAATTAGGTATTTCGGAAAACTACAAATTTACATGAAGAATAAGCGTGAATTAAGGCAAATCTTAAGCAGAATTAGCAGGCGTTGTTATCGCTGTCCGGTTCATTTTTATGGCTGCTGCGCCGGCGGTTTTTACGCCGGTCCCGGAATTTTAATATGGGCACCTTGCTTTCTGTCCCTTTCAGGATCCGGTTGATATTTTTTTGGTGTGTCAATACCAGCATCAGTGCAACCGCAATGGAAAATATCCGGTAAAAAGTGGAATCATCGTTAAATATAAAAAGGATCAGCACCGCAAAGGCAACCCCGGACAGAATAGAACTGAGTGAAACAAAGCGGGTCAGATAAAGTACCAGGATAAAAACACCTACGCAAAGGCCCGCTACGGCAGGCTGGATGGCCAGAATCATACCAAATAAGGTAGCCACACCTTTACCACCTTTGAATCCGGCCCATATGGGGAATATATGGCCCACCACGGCCGCCAGGCCAAGACCGATCATCAGATTGGTACGTTGCATGCTGTCGTGCAAGGCATATTTTTGTAAGGTAAATACCAGTAAAGCTGCTGCTGCCCCCTTGGACACATCTACCAGCATGACTATAGAGCCCCATTTTGGTCCCAACACCCGGAAGGTGTTGGTTGCACCAGCATTTCCACTGCCATATTCACGGATATCAATACCAAAAAAGTGTCTGCTCACCCACACAGAGGTAGGAATAGAGCCAAGCAAATAGGCTACCAGTAAAAGTAATATCTCTTGCATTAATAGCTTTTCGTCAGAAATAGTGAATCACAAATATAATAGGTAATTGCCAATTATAGACAAGATCGATTAAAATTTGGGATTTATCAAATACTTATAATGCGCTTTTAAGATAATTTAACAAAAGCTGATTTGACTGATTATAAGGCTATAAATGGGCAATTTTTAAGTTCAGGCCATATTGGGCTTTTACCTTACAACCTGCCCGCACAAAAAACCTTAAAGGGGCAAAAACTACATTTTGCGAAAATGCATGGCGATCCACTGGGCTTTATTCACTGTCGTCAGGTAGCTGAGCCCAAGTTGTGTAAACAAGGCTTTAATATCCGGTTCGTCTTCCTGCAATAATCCGCTCAGCAGCAAATCGCCCGCCGGCAATAAGGATTCAGTCAGTATTTCCGCATTGGCGATAATGACATTTTTATTGATATTGGCCAGTATTATTTCAAACTGGCTGCCAGTTGCCGCGGTATGCGCTTTACGGACGGTAATATGGTGACAGTTATTACGCAGGATATTTTCTGTTGCGTTTTCTATGGACCAATCGTCATTATCCAGGGCAATGATTTCCTTGGCCCCTAATTTATTGGCCAAAATAGCTAAGATCCCGGTGCCGGTCCCAAAATCAAGCACTTTTTTGCCGGCGAATTGCAAACTCCGCATCTGGGCCACCATCATATGCGTTGTTGCATGATGACCGGTACCAAAGCTCATTTTAGGCATGATCACAATTTCAAGCTCTGTATTAAATTTTTCCTGGTGGAAATCAGCGCGGATCGCTACAAAATCGTCCACTACAACGGGCTCAAAATTTGATTCCCAAAGCGCATTCCAATTTTGTTGCTGGACGACCTGCTCTTTATAGGAGATATCATAGGGAGCCAGCAGGCTTTGCAGCAAGGAAGCATCAAATGCCGGTTCATCGATAAACGCCTTCAGTGTTTGACTATCTTCTAACTCCTCAAAGCCACTGTAACCTGCTTCAGACAAAAGACCAACGAAAAGGTCCAGTTGTCCTGGTTTTAAATTGCTTATCTCTATTTCCCTGTAAGAGGCCATTTTTTGTTTGTTTTAAGTTTGCGGCCATATCTATTTGCTTAACCGATTGAAAATAAATGTGCAAAAGCATTTTATTGATGGGCCGTAAATTCAAAAATAAGATTAGTTCCCTGAATTTTGACAGAATTCCAAAACAAAAATAAATTTCCGAATCCTAAATGGCAATGCGAGGCCCGAAATTTAAAGTAACATGACGGAACTTTATGTCTGGCAGCAGTCATGACAAGAATTCGGCGTATTTTGCGCCCCTAAAGTCCTGCAGCGCTAAACTGAAATAAAAATGGAAGCCTTATTGCAAATGTTCTATAACCGCCTGGCTAAAGTGTTTAAACACAGAAGCAAACTTGCCAGGCGCCAGCAAATTCATTGTTACCGCCTTTATGATCGGGATTTAACAGAGTTTCCCTTTAGTATAGACTTGTATGGAGAAAGGGCCTATGTCAGTATCTATACCAAAAAATCCACCGATAGCGACTGGGAAGACCATTGGCCGGACGAAAAAATAAATGCCTGCTTTGAAGTCATCAGCCAGGTGAGTGGCGTTGCCGTTTCCCAGATTTATCTCAAACAGCGCAGTAAAATGAGCCACCGCAACCCTGGTGCACAGTATGAAAAAGTCGACAGCGCAGGTCATTTTTTTACGGTGGAGGAAGGGGGGCTTAAATTCAGGATCAACCTGAGCGATTATCTGGATACCGGACTGTTTTTAGACCATAGGATCACCAGGCAGATGGTCAGTGCCGAGGCTCGGCATAAAAATGTCCTGAACCTGTTTTGTTATACAGGGGCATTTTCCGTATATGCGGCGGCGGCCGGGGCGTCCAGCGTCACCAGCGTGGATC
>Ga0182744_1003610_pt1 | contig 11983 bp, 7 predicted proteins | sample eDN3rd30CKraftMG_FD_128525 | JGI IMG/M metagenome (GOLD analysis project Ga0182744, IMG submission 128525) | Enriched Miracle-Growth compost microbial communities from Emeryville, California, USA - eDNA 3rd pass 30_C Kraft MG (version 2) (version 2) ...
AGAAGCCAGCGGTGATGGCGATGTTGTTGGTGGAAAGGCCGATCTGGATGCCCTCGCTGTGCAGGGGGCGGGCATAGGGCGCCTGCGCCTGCGCAACCGGAGCCAGCACCAGCGAAAGCGCCGCTGCGGCCAGGAAAGCCTTGAGGGTGGAGCGCCCACCCATCAGTTCAGGCCCGCGGTCGAGAGCGAGTAGAGGTTGGGCGGCGTGACGAACAGGTCGATGGCAAGGCGGATCGCGACCGCCAGCACCAGAAGCGCCAGCAGCGCCCGCAATTGTTCGCCGCGCAGCTTCTGCCCGACCTTCGCGCCGTATTGCGCCCCCGCGACCCCGCCGGCCATCAGCATGAAGGCGAGGATGACATCCACCGTATAGTTGGTCGCCGAGTGGATCAGCGTGGTGTAGGCGGAGGTGAAGATGATCTGGAACAGCGAGGTGCCGATGACGACATTGGTCGGCACCTTGAGCAGGTAGATCAGGGCCGGCACCATGATGAAGCCGCCGCCGACGCCCATGATCGAGGACAGGAAGCCGATGGCCGCGCCGAGGCCCAGCACCGGGATCACGCTGACGAACAGCTTCGAGGCGCGGAAGCGCATCTTGAGCGGCAGGCGGTGGATCCAGTTGTGCTGGCCCGACTTCTTCAGCACCGGCGCCGCCCCGTCGCGGCTCTTGCGCAGAGCGTTGACGCTTTCGACCAGCATCAGCCCGCCGACGATGCCGAGCATGACGACGTAAAGCAGCGAGATGAACAGGTCGAGTTGGCCCAGCCGGCGCAGGAAGCCGAACACGAATATGCCGCCGGTGGATCCGACCACGCCTCCCGCCAGAAGCACGCCGCCGAGCTTGAAGTCGAGCGTGCCGCGTTTCATGTGCGACAGCGCGCCGGAGAAGGAGGAGGCGATGACCTGGTTGGCGCCGGTGGCGACGGCGATGGCGGGCGGGATGTTGTAGAAGATCAGCAGCGGGGTGATGAGAAAGCCGCCGCCGACGCCGAACATACCCGACAGGAAACCCACCGCGGCCCCCATGGCCAGCAGCACGAAGACGTTGACGGAAATTTCCGCGATCGGGAGATAAATGCCCACCCGTCAGTCTCGTTCTGTTTCATTGTCCGGCCATGGCGGCCGGGCCTGCCTATCGTCTTGAAAGTCTATATCACCGAAAAGCTAACCTGTTCTTGCCGCGACGCCGCGAAGGCGATCGCGGCGTCGAAACAAAAGCATCTCAATCGGTTAGCAGGCAAATTTGTGGCAGGGCGTCGTGGAAACGACGCCGATGCCGCTATTTCTTCGCAAGCAGCGCCTTGACCAGCTTTTCGTCGACTTCGCCGGTCGGCGGCAGTTCGTTGTCACTCTGGAAGGCCATGATGGCGTTCTTGGTCTTCTCGCCCATGACGCCGTCGGCGCCGCCGGCCTCGTAGCCGTTCTTGTTGAGGATGCGCTGGATGTTCTGCACGGCCTTCTTCATGTCGATGCTGGCCGTCACCGCCGGGTCCGCGTCCTGCCAGGAGGCGGGGATGTCGACCGCATTGACGGCCTCGTCGATGGGCTTGGCCTTCCACAGCTTGGCGGCGGCGCGGGCGCGCTCCAGCTGCTCGGGCCGCAGCGCGTGCGCGATCTCGTCGCGCTTGGCGGCGGCGTCCTTGTCGCCGGCATCGGCAACGAGCGAGAACCACTTGTAGGCCTCCTCGAGGTTCTGCTTCATGCCGACGCCCTTGGCGGCGAGGATGCCGAGATTGAACTGGCTGTCCTTGACGCCGAGGTCGGCCGCCGCCTGGAACCAGCGCGCCGCCGCTTCATTGTCGGTGACGCCGTCGGCGGCCATGGCGAACAGCACGGCGAGATTGTGCATGGCGCTGGCGTTGCCCTGGGCCGCGGCCAGTTGATACCAGGTCTTGGCCTTGGGAATGTCGCGCTCGACGCCGATGCCCTTCTCGTAGAAGTTGCCGATGCGGTATTCGGCCGGGGCGAAGCCGCGTTCGGCCGATTTCTCGTACCACTTCGCGGCGGCAGCCATGTCTTCCTTGACGCCGCGCGCCTCGGCATAGCGCGAGCCGATCTCGAACAGCGCCTTGGCATCGCCTTGCGCGGCCGCGTCGCGCAGCGCCTGCGGGCCGGCGTCGGCGGGAATGTCGGCCGAAGGCTGGGTGGCGGCGACGGCAGCAGCGGCGGCGGCGGGAGCCGCAACCGCGCCGGTCGTCTCGGTCGGGGCGAACGCGGAGGGTTGGAAAGCGGCCGTGTGAACGGCCTCATGCGGCGATTCCGCCGGGATCTCGATGGTCGCGGCCTCGGCAGGCGTCGCCTCGGCGGCGGGGGCCGTGACGATGCGGTCCGGCGCGGCTTCGTCGGCGGGCTGTGCATCGTGCACCGGCGCCGGCGCATCTGCCGATGCCGTTTTCTGGGCCGGCGCTGCCTCGGCTTCGCCCTCTCCGGGGCTGGCCTGGGGTTCGATCGTTGCCGCCGCGGGTTCGCCGGCATCGGTTGCCGCAGCCACCTCCGCCGTCTGTTCGGCGACGATCGGGCTGGCGTTGCTGGCGGCGGTCTGCGTGGAGTCGGCCAGGAGCGCCTTGCCGAGCAGCGTGCCGGCCAGCGCCAGGGCGATGGCGGTGGTGGCCATCAGGATCGGCTTGCGCCGGGCCTTGAGCATGTCGCCGATGCGCAGCGCCCGCACCGGACCGCCGAGCGAGGACTGCCGCTTCTGCGCGTCGGCCTCGGCGGCCGCCGCCTGCGCGGCCCGCCTTGCCGCAGCGATGAAATCGGACTGCGAGGCGTCGCCCGATGCCGGGTTGCCTGCCGCCTGTCCGCGCTCGTCGCGCACGCGCTTCATGATGGCGCTGAGGTCGGGCGCGCCCGAGCCGGGTTCGAGCGGCTGGTTGGCGAGCCGCGGGTCGAGCGGCTCGTCGAGGTCGACGGCCGGCGTCTCGGCGACCGCTGCCGGCTCGTCCGCGACAGGGGTTTCCGGCCGCTTCTTCCGGAACGCCCGGCTGAGGCCGCCCAGCATCGATTTGCGGCGGCCGCTTTTCTCCGTCAGCTCGGCGATGGGGTCGCTGTCGAGCGCGGCCATGGCGGCTTCGGCGGCGGCTTGCGCCGGCGTGCGCACCATGGTCTCGTGTTCGCGCGCCGGCGTGGTGGCGTCGAGCGTGGCCATGCCTTCGGCGAGCAGCAGCGACGGCTGGTCGACCTCCATGGAGGGCGCGTTGTGCACGGTGATCTTCGGCTCGGCGAGGGGGGCAACCTGCTCTGCCTGTTCCAGCGAGCCGAGCCGGTCGACGATCTTGAGCAGCGTGTCGTGGATGGCCTCGAAGGTGCGGGAGTTGCGCTCATCGGAGCGGCGCGTCAGCGTCTCCAGCATCTTGAGGTCTTCGGCGAGGCCGGAAACGGTGGCGCTGTCGGCATTCGATCCGGCCAGCGACCGCACGGCGTTCTCCGCCGCTTCGCGGGCGGCGTGCACGATCGCGTTCTGCGTTGCCGCGAGCGCCTGCTCGATGTCGTCGAGACGAGGCGCGATGGCCTCGAATTCCGGCGACTGGGCGCCGGTCTGCGCAAGGTGGGCCGAAAGGCTGTTTACCTGTGCCTCGAGGCTGCGGATGAGTTCGGGGTCGATGCTCGCCACCAGCGCGGCGGAGGCGTCGAGCCGTTCGGCGAAGGCGCTGAAGCGGGCGTCGATGGCGTCCATGATGCCGGCGCTGGCGATCTGCGCTTCCGGTCCGCGTTGGTCGAGCCTCGCGACGACCTCGTCCAGCCGCCGTTCAAGGTCCTGGAACAGGAGCGTGCTCTGCTCGAGAACGTCGCCCTGGCGGCGGTCCATGACGGCGGACAGCGCCTCGAACCGCTGTTCCAGCCCATGGAAGAGCATGTCCGGGTCCGGCATCACCGGCGCGTGGTCGATCTTGTCGGCGATCAGCGCGATCTGCTGGGCCAGCCGTTCCATGGCCTGCTGCGGCAGGTTGGTCTGCGCGGCAAGGTCGTCGACATGCGCCGACAGCATGGTGAGGCGGGCCATCATCTCCTGGCCCTGCCGGTCGGCGGTCACTTCCTCGATCTGGGCGGCAAGGGAATCGATGCGCCGCTCGATACGGTCCAGCGCCTCGGGGTCGATGCCGCTGTTCTGGGCGGCGACGCTGGAGGCGACGATGGCGCGCGAAATCTCGTCGAGCCGCTCGTCGATCATGGCCAGCGTGTTGCCGGAGCCGTCGCTTTCGCGGCTGACGAAATGATCGACGGCGCCGGCCAGCGTCCGCACCTTCTCCTCAAGCGAGCGCAAAGACAGCGATTCGGGCAGGTTGTTGACGGCGTTGCCGATCTGCTCCAGCCGCTCGGCCAGCATGGCGATGGCATCGTCGCTGGCCGGCTTGCCGGCATTGGCGTCGACGCGGGTCTCGAAGGCGCTCCAGCGGCGGTCGAAATCGTCGAAGCGGCGGCCGACCGACTGCACGCTTTGCTCGCGGGCGAGGATGTCGAGCGCGGCCCTCACCTGTTCCATCTCCAGGCGAAGGGAATTGATGTTGCGGTCGTCGCTCTTTTCGGCAAGGGCCTGGATGGCGCCCGACAGCCGCTCGAATTCCCGGCCGAGCTCGGCGCTGTCCCTGGCGGCGGGCGAGGACTGGGCGGCACGGCCGATATCCTGGCGCAGCGCCTCGAATTCGCGGTGCAGGCCGGAGGTCATCTGGCTACGCAACTCCTCGCGCAGGCCGCGCAGTTCGCCGGCGATCCTGCCGGCGGCTGCGGTGCCGTCGGCCTCGCCGTCGCGGGCGCCTGCCGGCTGGGTCATCGGCGGGTAGGCACGCCGCGGCTCGGGGTTGCGTGGCTCCGTAGAGGCCTGGCGGCTGCGGCCTATCTGCTCTTCCAGCGCCTTTAGCGACTGGTTGAGCTGGTCCAGCGCACTGAGCGATTTGTTCTGCCTGCCGGCGTTGAGTGTGTCGAGGTAGGACCGCTTGGTGTTCATCGGGACGCCGTCTTTCGAAATGGCTGGCACGGGGCCAGATCCTCTCAACTCCTGTCGCAATCGAGGCGAGAACGCCCGAACTCGGCGAGGGCAGAGTTCCGCAGCTTGTCCGCGCTTCGAAGACCGTGAAAAAATCGATACAGGATGACCACGGATAACCGACATCCGCACAATTCCCCCGACATGGTAAATAACGCGTTAATCAAGCTTAGGAACGTTGAAGGGTTATTCAGAAATCGCCGGAAAGACGGCTTCGCGTCGGCCTACGCTATTGTTGTCTGATAAAACCCTTGCGTGTAGGGAATCGGCCTCGTATATCTTTTACGTAAACGTAAGGTGGCTTGGCGAGCGTTGTACGATTTGTCGGAACCACGATCCGGAAGCCGGGCGCCCGAACGGCTCCGTAAGGGCACGCGGTCTCGTCCGTGTCGTGACGGCGGGGAGTAATGCCGATGGAAATGGGAACGGATGGCCGGGCAGCCGGAGGGGAAGCCGTGCCGGGCGAGGGGGAAGACGATCTCACCCGTATCGGCGACATGGCCAAGACCTTCGGCGTGACGCTGCGCGCGCTTCGCTTCTATGAGGACAAGGGCCTGTTGCAGCCGCGGCGCGAAGGGGCGACGCGGCTCTACACGCGCCGCGACAAGGCGCGGCTGAAGCTGATCCTTCTCGGCCGCCGGGTCGGGTTCTCGCTGCGCGACGTCAAGCAGATGATCGATCTCTACGACCCGACCGGTTCGAACACGAAGCAACTGCGGCTCACGCTCGAGAAGTCGGAAAAACAGCGGGTGCGGCTGCAGAAGCAGCGCATGGCGATCGACGAAGCGATCGCGGAACTCGACACCATGATGGAGGTGGTCCGCACCCAGCTTACCGAGCAGTCCGGCGGCAAGAACCGCACCGCCGGCTAGCCTGTTTCCGGCCCGGAAGGCTGGCCGGGCGGCAGGCCCCATGCAGGCAGGTCGCGTCGTTTGGTTGAGGAATATTGATGTTTACGTAAACGTCAATATTTACTATTTTGACCTCGACAGGCAGGGCATGGGCGTTCACGGTGCCTGTCGCAACGAGCAGGAGCAAGCACATGCCGATCTACACCGCGCCGGTTCGGGATACGCTGTTCGTGCTCGACGAAGTGCTGGGTTTTTCGCGCTACTCCAACCTGCCTGGCTTTTCGGATGCGTCGCCGGATGTGCTGGAAGCAATCCTCGCCGAAGGCGCGAAGCTGGCCGAAAACGATATGCTGCCGCTCAACCGCATCGGAGACACCGAAGGCTGCGTGCGCCACGACGACGGTTCCGTGACGACGCCGAACGGGTTCAGGCAAGCGTTCGACCAGTACCGCGCGGGCGGCTGGATGGGGTTGGCCGTTCCCGCCGAGCATGGCGGGCAGGGCCTGCCCTATGCCGTGCATACGGCGGCCGGCGAATATTTTTCTTCCGCCAACATGGCGCTGATGATGTATGCGGGTCTGACCCAGGGCGCGATCGCGGCCTTAATTGCCCATGGCAGCGACGCGCAGAAGGCGATCTTCCTGCCGAAGATGGTCGACGGCTCGTGGACCGGCACCATGAACCTGACCGAGCCGCATTGCGGTACCGATCTCGGCCTGCTGCGCACCAAAGCGGTTCCGGCCGGCAGCGGCATCTACAAACTGTCGGGGCAAAAGATATTCATCTCGGCCGGCGAGCACGATATGGCCGAGAATATCATCCATCTAGTGCTGGCCCGCATCGAGGGCGCGCCGGAAGGCACGAGGGGCATTTCGCTGTTCATCGTGCCGAAGTTCAAGCTCGACAAGGATGGCAATCCAGGCGCGCGCAACGCGGTTTCCTGCGGCTCCATCGAGGAGAAGATGGGCATCCACGGCAACGCCACCTGCGTCATGAACTATGACGAGGCCGAGGGCGTGCTGCTCGGCGGGGAAAACGGCGGCCTGAAGGCCATGTTCGTGATGATGAACGAGGCGCGCCTCGGCGTCGGCCTGCAAGGTCAGTCGATCTCGGAAGTCGCGTACCAGAACGCGGTGGCCTATGCGAAGGAGCGCTTGCAGGGCCGCTCGCTGAGCGGACCGAAGAACGAGGATGGCAAGGCCGATCCGATCATCGTCCATCCCGACATTCGCCGCGCGCTGATGACCATGAAGGCCTTCAACGAGGCGGGCCGGGCGCTGCTTTTGTGGACGGCGCTGCAGTCGGATATCGCCCACCGCGCCGACGACGCCGAGGCCCGACAGGCTGCCGACGACCTGCTCGGCCTGCTGACGCCGGTGGTCAAGGGCGTGCTGACCGATCGCGGTTTCGACCATGCGGTGATGGCGCAGCAGGTGTTCGGCGGCCATGGCTATATCGAGGAAAACGGCATGAGCCAGTTCGTGCGCGATGCCCGCATCGCCATGATCTACGAGGGCACGAACGGCATCCAGGCGCTCGACCTCGTCGGCCGCAAGCTGGCGCTGAACGGCGGCCGCGCCGTGCAGGCCTTCTTCAAGGAAGTGGGCGACTTCTGCGAGGAAAACCGCGCCGATGAAAAGATGGCGCCCTTCACCAGGGCGTTGAAGAAGGGGCTCAACGATCTCCAGGCCGCGACGCTGTGGCTGATGCAGAACGCGGTGGCCAAGCCCGACAATGCGGGCGCCGCCTCCACGGATTATCTGCATCTCTTCGGGCTGGTGGCGCTCGGCTATATGTGGGGGCGCATGGTCAAGGTGGCGCTGGCGCAGGCCGGTACGGAATTTTACGACAACAAGCTGGTCACCGCCCGTTTCTTCATGGAGCGCCTCCTGCCGGAGACGGCGCTGCGGCTGGCGCGCCTGTCGAGCGGGGCGGACAGGATGATGGCCCTGCCGGCCGAAGCGTTCTGACGGCTGGCGAGCGGTATCGCGAGAAGAGTGAAATTGGCGGTCGCGCGCCTGCGAGCGAGCGCCGCCCGAGGAGAAGAAAATGGCCGAAGCTTATGTCTATGATGCCGTGCGCACCCCGCGCGGGCGCGGTAAGAAGGACGGCGCACTCCACGAGGTGCCGGCGGTGCGGCTGGCGGCACGGACGCTGGAAGCCGTCCGCGACCGCAACGGACTGGATACTTCGACGGTGGACGACATCATCTTCGGCTGCGTCGATCCGGTCGGCGAGGCAGGCTCGGTCATTCCGCGCGCCGCCGCCTTCGAGGCCGGCTATGACGACAAAGCGCCGGGCATGCAGATATCGCGCTTCTGCGCCTCGGGGCTCGACTCGATCAACCTGGCCGCCGCCAAGATCGTGCAGGGCGCCGACGACATCGTCATTGCCGGCGGGGTCGAATCCATGAGCCGCGTCGGCATGGGCATGTCGGGGGGCGCGTGGTTCATGGACCCCTCGGTCGGCCTGCCGGCGTGGTTCGTGCCGCAGGGCATCTCGGCCGACCTCATCGCCACCAAATACGGCTTCTCCCGCGACGACGTCGACGCCTACGCGGTGGAGAGCCAGAAGCGCGCGGCGCATGCCTGGGAAAAGGGTTTCTTCGGGAAGTCGGTCATTCCGATCAGGGACCAGAACGGGCTCACCATCCTCGACCATGACGAACATATGCGCCCCGGCACCGACATGCAGGCGCTGGCCGCCCTCAACCCCTCCTTCGTCATGCCCGGCGAGATGGGCGGTTTCGACGCGGTGGCGGCGCAGAAGCACCCGGAGATCGAGGCGGTGAACCACGTTCATCACGCCGGCAATTCCTCCGGCATCGTCGATGGCGCGGCCGCCGTGCTGCTCGGCTCGAAGAAGGCCGGCAAGATGCTTGGCGTGAAGCCGCGTGCGCGCATAAAGGCCTTCGCCAATATCGGCTCGGAGCCGGTGCTGATGCTGACCGGCCCGGTCGACGTGACGGAAAAGCTTCTGAAGCGCGCCAGGATGAAGCTGTCCGACATCGACCTGTTCGAGCTGAACGAGGCCTTTGCCTCGGTCGTGCTGCGTTATATGCAGGCCTTCGAGATTCCGCACGACAAGATCAACGTCAACGGCGGCGCCATCGCCATGGGCCATCCGCTCGGCGCCACCGGGGCGATGATCTTCGGCACGGTGCTGGACGAACTTGAACGGCGCGACCTCAACACCGCGCTGGTGACGCTGTGCATCGGCGCCGGCATGGGCACCGCGACGATCATCGAGCGGGTGTAGCGCCCTTCTTCCTTCTCCCCGTTCACGGGGAGAAGGTGGCCCGAAGGGCCGGATGAGGGGCAGAGCCGGCGTTCCAAGGTTCGCGCCGCCCCTCACCTGCCTGCCGGCATCCTCTCCCCGTTTACGGGGAGAGGAACGCAGTTTCCCCGTCGCGCCCACACGCTGACGTTACCGAATTTCAAGGAGGAGAACTCCAATGGCTGACTACAAGAACTTCACCCTGGAAACCGACGCCGACGGCATCGCGCTGGTCGTCTGGGACATGCCCGACCGGTCAATGAACGTGTTCACCGAAGAGGTGATGCGCGAGCTTGATGCCATCGTCGACCGCGTGGCCGCCGATGCGGCGATCAAGGGAGCCGTCATCACCTCCGGCAAGGACACCTTCTCCGGCGGCGCCGATATCGCGATGCTGCAGAAGATGCTCAAAACCTTTGCCGTCGAAAAGGCCGCCGGCGTCGAAAAGGCGACGCAGAAGCTGTTCGAGACGGCCGGTTTCATGAGCGGCCTGTTCCGCAAGCTGGAAACCTGCGGCAAGCCTTGGGTCTCGGCCATCAACGGCACCTGCATGGGCGGGGCCTTCGAACTGTCGCTTGCCTGCCACGCCCGCGTCGCCGCCGACAGCGATGCCGTGAAGATGGCGCTGCCGGAAGTGAAGATCGGCATTTTCCCGGGCGCCGGCGGCACCCAGCGCGTGCCGCGTCTGACCGACCAGCAGCAGGCGCTGCAGATGCTGACTTCCGGCCAGACGCTGACGCCGAAGAAGGCCAAGGCGATGGGGCTGGTCACCGAGATCGCCGCGCCGGACGCCCTGGTCGAGGCGGCCAAGGCGCTGATCAGGGGTGGCCTCAAGCCGGTCCAGCCCTGGGACGAAAAGGGCTTCAAGCTGCCGGGCGGGCCGGTTTATTCGATGGCGGGCGCCAATCTGTGGCCGCCGGCCATCGCCATCCTGCGCCGCGAGACTTATGGCAACTATCCGGCAGCGGCCGCGATCCTGAAATGCGTCTATGAGGGGCTGCTGGTGCCGTTCGACACCGCTCTCCGGATCGAGCTGCGCTATTTCACCGAGATCATGCAGAGCCGCGAGGCGGCCGCCATGATCCGCTCGTTGTTCATTTCGCTGCAGGAACTGAACAAGGGCGCGCGCCGGCCGCAAGGCGTGCCGGAAACGAAGTTCAGGAAGATCGGCGTGCTCGGCGCCGGCTTCATGGGGGCGGGCATCGCCTATGTCACGGCCAAGGCCGGCATCCCCGTCGTGCTGCTCGACCGCGACGTGCCATCGGCCGAGAAGGGCAAGGCGCATTCGGCGGAGATCATGGACGGACTGATCAAGAAAGGCCGCGCCAAGCCGGAGGACAAGGAAAAGCTCATGTCGCTGATCACGCCGACCGCCGCCTATGCCGACCTCGACGGCTGCGATCTCGTCATCGAGGCCGTGTTCGAGGATTCGGCGGTGAAGAAGGCGGCGACCGAACAAGCGGAGGCCGTGCTGAAAGCTTCCGCTGTCTTTGCCTCCAACACCTCGACGATTCCCATCACGGCGCTGGCGAAGAATTCGGCGCGGCCGAAGAATTTCATCGGCATCCACTTCTTCTCGCCGGTCGACAAGATGATGCTGGTCGAGATCATCCTGGGCAGGAAGACCGGCGACAAGGCGCTGGCGACGGCCATCGACTATGCGCGCGCCATCCGCAAGACGCCGGTGGTCGTCAACGACACGCGCGGCTTCTACGTCAATCGCTGCGTGCTGCGCTACATGTCGGAAGCCTACAAGATGCTGATTGAGGGCGTGCCGGCGCCGATGATCGAGAACGCCGCGCGCGCCGCCGGCATGCCGGTCGGGCCGCTGGCGCTGACCGACGAGACGGCCGTCGATCTTGCGCAGAAGATCATGCACCAGACGGTGCGCGACCTGGGCGAAAAGGCGGTCGACCCCGAACAGATGAAACTGATCGACACGCTGGTCGACAAGTTCGACCGCAAGGGCCGCAAGAACGGCAAGGGTTTTTACGACTATCCGGCCAAGCCCGCGAAGAAGTCGCTCTGGCCGGGGTTGAAGGAGCTTTATCCGCAAAAGAAGCCGGAAGAAGTCGACTTCGAGGAACTGAAGCAGCGCCTTCTGGCGGTGATCGCGCTGGAGGCGGCGCGGGTGATGGAAGAAAAGATCGTCACCGATCCGCGCGAGGCGGATGTCGGTTCCATCCTCGCCTTCGGCTTCGCGCCCTATACCGGCGGCACGCTGTCCTACATCGACAGCATCGGCGCAAAGCCGTTCGTCGCCTTGGCCAGGCGGTTGCAGAAGAAATACGGCGCCGAGTTCAAGCCGCCGAAGCTGCTTCTCGACATGGCCGAAAAGGGCGAGACGTTCTACGAACGCTTCGATCCTTATAGGAAGATGGAGAAGAAGGCCGCGTAGGGAGCGAACGTCAGTACCCCCACCCCTCCCCACAAGGGGAGGGGAGGTCGGAGAGCACACCGTCAAGTCTCTCTCCCCCTTGTGGGGAGGGGCGGGGGTGGGGGTAGGAAACCACGGCGACAGCGGATATTTCTTGATTGACGGCCCGTAGAGGACGGTCGCTCAGGCCCCTTCGACCAGTACGATCTCGCCGTCGGCGACGCTTTGGCGGATTTTCTTGGCGGCCTGATATTCGGGGGAGTTGTAGCAGTCCCTGGCGGCGGCGAGCGACTCGAACTCGATGACGACGTTGCGGGCGCGGCCGGGGCCTTCGACGATGTCATGTCCGCCACCGCGCGCCAAAAATTTCGCGCCGAAGCGCTCGAAGGCCGGCTTGGCCGTTGCGACATAATCCTTGTAACGCTCCGGATCGCGGATATCGACCCGGGCGATCCAGTATCCCTTGGGCATTCTTTCTTCCTCCGTGACGGCGCC
>Ga0182744_1003613_pt1 | contig 11977 bp, 9 predicted proteins | sample eDN3rd30CKraftMG_FD_128525 | JGI IMG/M metagenome (GOLD analysis project Ga0182744, IMG submission 128525) | Enriched Miracle-Growth compost microbial communities from Emeryville, California, USA - eDNA 3rd pass 30_C Kraft MG (version 2) (version 2) ...
CACGGCCATCCATGGGAGCGACGAGGCGATCGTCGCGCGCGTGCCCACCGAGAGTGGCGAGGTACTTCCAGTGCGGCGGCGCCACCTCGCGGAGAGCACGCTGGCGCACGCCAGCGATGGCGCACTCGCCATCGATCTACGCTACAAGAACGGGCAGACACGCTTCGAGGGACCGGAGGCGCTGCGCGTCGCGTCGCTCGTCATTCCCGCGGTCAACCGCTTCGGCGGCACGCGCGATACCGTAGTGGCGGCCGTGAACGAGATCGAGGATACCGGTGGGCCGGAGCGCTTCGTGGAAAATCTCGCGCGGCGCGCCGAGGTGATGACGGCGGTTCGCGGACGCCCGCATCGCTACGGACGGAAGGGCAGGACCGGCCGTACGGGACTCTACGGTCTCTCCACCGTCGATCGACTCGCGCTCGAGATGGCGCTGCACGAGGAGAGCGAACGGCGCGCGATGCAGGGCGAGCTCGCGGAGCTCGAGCGCGCGTGGCGCGAAGCGGAGGAGGTTGCGGCGATCGCGGACGATCTGCTGGTTCCGAGCGGCGTGCGGTCGGCGCTCGACCGGCTGCGGGGGAAGTAGCGCGGCGCAGTGTAGAGCCAGATCGTCCTCGATCCGCTGGCGAAGGACTCCGTCAGACGCTCCTGGCCTGCGTCGGTGGGCGGCGAATGGCCACGTTGCCAAGGCCGCCAATTATTCCGGCGACGAGCACGGTCCACGTGATGGCAGGCGTCCACACGGACGCGATACCGAGCAGCGCATCGAGCGAGTAAGGGCCCGGCCCCACGAGCGCGAGTGCGAACGCGCCGGTCGCGTAGAGCAGAGGAAGCTCGATCCCGTTCGAAGTCGCGAAGATGCCGTTCGTCCAGTGCACGGTCAGCGCGGCCACGATCATCACCGAGATCATCAGCGCAGGTCCCACAGGGCCCAGGAGTCCGAGCGCCACGAGCAGTCCGCTGGCCATCTCGCCAGCCGCGGCTGCCGTCGCGAAGAGCGGGCCGGGGCGGAAGCCGAGCTGCGCGAAGAATTCTCCGGTGGTGTGCAGCCCGTGGCCTCCGAACCAGCCCAGGAGCTTCTGGCTGCCGTGTGCCGCCATCAGCAGCCCCAACACGAGGCGTCCAGCGAGCAGTCCGATGCCGGCCATGCGGGGGTCGGCAATGTATGTGATGTCCATGTAATCCTCGGTTCAGTGATACGGTCGAACGCTGTCTCGTCCCGGCCGCGCCGTACGGGCGGTGCCGGCGGGCAATGCATCGGGCCTCGGTACTCGTTGCTGCCCAGGTTACAATTCGTAACTGCCATCAACGTAAGGGCGCCCTGGCGCGGCGAGAAGAACGCACTCGTACGTGCCTCGGTGACTTCGGAGTAACCAATGCCGATCGAGACGGAGCACACCCCAGCCAACTGCCGCGCGCGGGAGATGATCGTGCGCGTAGCCGACAAGTGGTCGATGTATGTCATCCACGTGCTCGCGGACGCGGGCCCGCTGCGCTTCAACGAATTGCGCAGGCGCGTGGATGGGGTGAGCCAGCGCATGCTCACCGTCACGCTGCGCGGCCTGGAGCGCGACGGTCTCGTGAGCCGCGCGATGTACCCCGAGGTGCCACCGCGCGTGGAGTACGCACTCACGCCGCTCGGCGCGACGTTGCGCGAGATCGTGCAGTCGTTGATGGAGTGGTCCGGAGCGCATCTGACGGAAGTGGATGCGGCCCGCGCGCGTTACGATGCGACGGTGGGGAAGCGACAGTGGGTGGTCAGAAGATGATGGCCGGCGGAATGAGAGCAGCGCTCGGCGCATCGCTTGGAGCATTGCTCGTGGCGCCGTTCCTGGGCGCCGCCTGCGTGCGGGCGCAGCTTCCAGCGGCCCGTACGAGTTCGGGAGAGCGGGTCGTGAGCTCGGCTCATGACCGACCCACGGACAGCATCGCGCCGGTGCGCCCCGGAATCGATGTCTTCGTTTCCGATGTGCCGCGAAGGCTGCGGGGGAAGCGCGTCGGTCTCATCACCAACAACACGGGCATCGGTCGGTCGGGGGAATCCGACATCGACCTCATCGCGCGGCAGCCGGATCTGAAGCTGGTGGCGTTGATGGCACCCGAGCACGGGATCCGCGGCGATGCAATGAACGGCGCGAAGATCGCGGATGAGACCGATCCGAAAACGGGCCTGCCGGTCTACTCCCTGTACATGGCGGAGGATCGCGGGCCATCGCCGGAAATGCTGAGAGATGTCGACGTGCTGGTCTACGACCTCCAGGAGGTCGGGGGTCGCACGTGGACCTACGTGTCGACCATGGCGCTGGCGATGCGGGCCGCGGCAAGGAAAGGAATTCCGTTCGTCGTCCTCGATCGACCTAATCCGATCGGTGGCGAGATCGTGGAAGGCGCGTTGCTCGATCCCCGCTTCAAGTCGTTCGTCGGGATGTACCCCATTCCGGCGCGCCATGGGATGACCGTGGGCGAGCTCGCCACGCTGTTCAACGAGAAGTACGGTATCGGCGCCGACCTGATAGTGGTGAAGACTGAAGGGTGGCGCCGCTCGCAGTGGTTCGACGAGACCGGGCTCCCATGGGTGAATCCGTCGCCCAATCTCCGCTCGCTGGCCGCCGTAACCAGTTATCCGGGGACCGTCTACTTCGAGGGGACCACGCTCACGGAAGGGCGGGGCACGGAGCGTCCATTCGAGCAGATCGGCGCGCCGTGGCTGAATGCGCGCGAGGTCGCCCGCGTGATGAACGAGCGCGCGCTCCCGGGAATTCGCTTCGAGCCGATCACGATGACCGTGGAGCCGACCGCGGCCAAGTATCCCGGCCGGACGATCCCGGGGATTCGTTTCGTGATCACCGACCGCGAAGCGTACCGGCCGGTCCGCACCGCGCTCCTCCTCATCGATGAGATCAGCCGGCAGCATCCGCGCGACTTCGCCTGGCGAAACACGATCGACCGCCTGACCGGCTCGGACCGGGTGCGGCTGGCGATCGAAGGCGGCCGCCTCGAGCCTCTCCTCGAGGAATGGGACCGCGAGGCCGCGGCCTTCCGCGAGAGCCGGGAGCCGTACCTCCTTTACCCCTGAAGATTGCGGCAAAACTGACATAAGTGCCACTATTGACAGCTTCTGTTGCCGCTAATATGTTGTAATTGCTGCAATGGAGCCGTATTGCCGCAATAATAGCCTCACTACAATCAGCTCTCCGGCCGAGCAGTGCCGCATCGCGGCACCTCGTCGCGAGCGTGTGAGTCCCGTCCACATGGAAAAACGTCAGTCTCCGGGCCGCAAAAGCCGTCGTGCCGTCGCGGAGGAGCGCGACCAGATCCTCGCCATCCTGAGGGAGAGCAGTCTCCCGATGGCGCGGCAGGAGGTCCGCGACGCATACCTCGACCGCGTCGGGATTCCGATTGCCTACAACACGGTGAAGGCCCGCCTCGAGGAGCTCCACGCCGCCGGTGTAGTGGAGCGTTCCCTCGAGGGCCGGCGGCCGGTGACGTACCGCGTGGTGTCCGGATCCGTTGACTACGCCGCCGAGGATCTAGAACGCGTCCGCGCGAGAGTGGGCGAACCCGACCACGTGGCGATCGCCAGCGATTCGACGGTCCAGCTCCCGCCGGATGCGCTGCGGCTGCGCGCCCGCCTCGACCGCCCACGCGGCGAGCGCATGCCCGTCGGCTACGACGGCGGCTTCCTCGACGCGTACACGCCGGGCCTGACATGGTATCTGCCGAAGGCCGAGCGAGAGCGGCTGCGCGAGCTCGGACGTACCGCGTACATGGGGCAGCCGGCCGGTACGTACGCGCGGGACATCATGCAGCGACTGGTCATCGATCTCTCGTGGGGCTCCAGTCGGCTCGAAGGGCTTCGCTACAGTCGTATCGACACGGCGGAGCTGCTCGATGCCGCCCGGCCGCCGGCAGGGATGAGCAATCGCGACCGCCAGCTCATCCTGAATCACAAGGCGGCGATCGAGTTCCTCGTGGAGGAAGCCGAGTCGATCGCGTTCAACCGATACACGATCCTCAACCTCCACGCGCTGCTCGCCGAGAACCTGCTCGAGCGGCGCGAACAGGAGGGCGCGCTCCGCACGCGTCCGGTCATGATCGGGAGCTCGGTCTATACGCCCACGGCCATCCCGCAGTTCATCGAGGAGCGTTTCGACACCATCCTCGCGAAGGCGGCGGCGATCACCGATCCGATCGAGCAGGCCTTCTTCGCGATGGTGCACATCCCGTATCTGCAGCCGTTCATCGACGCCAACAAGCGCACGTCGCGTCTGGCCGCCAACATTCCGATGATCCGCGCCAACCTCTGTCCCCTCTCCTTCGTGGATGTGTCCGAAGAGGCCTACACGGAAGGAGTGCTGGGCGTGTACGAGCAGAAGGACGTCAGCCTTTTGCGCCATGTCTTCATCCAGGCGTACGAGCGCTCGTGCGCGCAGTTCAAGGTGCTGCGCCAGGCGATGGGCGACCCCGACCCTATCCGACTCGGCTACCGAACGGAGCTTCGCGCGATGGTCGTGGACGCGGTGCGCGGACTGGACTGGCCAGCCGCCGAAACGCTGCTGCAGCATGCGGAGGAGCTGGGCGTGCCGGATCTGGATCGGGCGGCGGTCGCGAACGAGGCGTTGAAAGACCTGAAGGCGCTCCGACCGGAGTTCCTCGCGCGATATACGCTGCGCCAGCGCGAGTACGAGGCGTGGGTGCGGGCCACGGCGACCACGCGCACCTCGATGGTGTAGATGCGGCGGTGGGGCGGTGGGATCCGGAGGATCATCCCATTCACTGACGGGAAACGATCATGGGAGCGCACGAGTTCGAGGCAGGCGCCGTTTCGGCAGGGGCATCTCCGTTCGTGCTGCGACCACCCCGCGCAGGCGACTTCGGCTGGATCGTCGAGCGGCACGGCGCACTCTACGCGAAGGAATACGGGTGGGACGTCCGCTTCGAAGGTCTGGTCGCACGTGTCGTGGCAGACTTCGTGGAACACTTCGACCCGCGTCGCGAGCGTTGCTGGATCGCCGAGCGCGAAGGCGTCGATGGCCCCGAGCGCGTAGGCTCGGTGCTCATCGTGCGGCATCCGGAACGCGAGGGCGTCGCCAAACTTCGTCTCCTGCTGGTGGAACCGAGCGCGCGCGGGCTCGGAGTCGGTCGCGCACTCGTCCACGAATGCTCGAGTTTCGCTCGCGACGCAGGGTATCGCACCATCACGCTCTGGACCAACAGCGTGCTCACTTCGGCGCGACGCATCTACCAGGCTGCGGGCTACTCTCTCGTGCATGAGGAGCAGCATCACAGCTTCGGTCACGATCTGACCGGCCAGACGTGGGAGCTCACTCTCTGAGCGTCCAACCCGAGCATGCAACGCAGACAGCGTCGTATGTAGATTGAGCTGGTAAGTACGTCCGGGGGACGACCTCCGGTCTTTCTCGAATTCGCGGGGACGGCCCCGCAATTCCAGCGGAGACGACGATGGCATGGGTCGTCCTTTTCATCGCCGGCCTGTTCGAGATCGGCTGGGCCGTGGGGCTCAAGTACACCGAAGGCTTTTCACGGCTCGGACCGTCGCTTGCTACCGCGGTCGCGCTGGTGGCGAGCATGGGGCTTCTCGCGCTCGCGTTGCGGACGCTGCCGCTCGGTACCGCATACGCGGTATGGACCGGGATCGGGACCATCGGAACGGCGGCGTTGGGTATCCTGCTCTTCCGCGAGCCCGCGACCGCGATCCGGCTGTTCTGCATCGCCTTGATCGTCACCGGTATCGTGGGTTTGAAGCTCGTCTCGGGATCCGCTACCTGATCTCATGCGGACCGACACGACGCGCTCTCCCGCTCGAGCGCTCCTCGACGACTCTTCGCCGCTGCGAGGGCGCGATCGCGAACTGGCCGAGCTCGAAGCGCTCGTGAGCCGAGCGCGCGCTGGCCAGAGCGGCGCGCTCGTACTGCATGGTGAGGCCGGTGTCGGAAAGACCGCCGTGCTCGAGAGAGCGGCCCGGCAGGCGAGTAGCGCGCTGCGCGTCAGGCACATGGTCGCATCCGAATACGAGATGGAACTGGCGTACGCGGGGCTGCAGCAGCTCTGTGCTCCGCTCATGGACTCCGCTGCGGCTCTGCCGGCGCCGCAGCGGGAAGCGCTCGAGGTGGCGCTTGGCCTGCGCGGAGCAGCGGCACCGAGCCCGTTCCTGGTCGGGCTCGCGGTACTCGGTCTGCTCACCGATGCCGCGAGCGATCGCGGGCTGCTGTGCATCGTGGACGACGCGCAGTGGCTCGACGAAGCGTCGGCGCAGGCCATCGCCTTCGTCGCCCGCCGCCTCGACGCCGAAGGAGTCGCGATCGTGCTCGCGGTGCGCGAGCTCTCCGAGCGGTTCGCGCGGCTGCCGCTGCTCGCTGTCGAGGGGCTTCGTGACGAGGATGCGCGCGAGCTGCTGCGGCTCGCGATGCCCGGCAGAATCGACCGGCGGGTGCACGATCAGATAATCACCGAAGCGCGCGGCAACCCGCTCGCGCTGCAACTCCTTCCGCGAGCGATGAGCCCCGCCGAGCTGGCAGGCGGGTTCGCGCTGGCGGGATCGATCCCGCTGGAGCGGCGCATAGAGCAGAGCGTACTCTCGCGGCTGGAGCCGTTGCCAGAGGCGACTCGCACTCTGCTGCTGCTGGCAGCCGCCGATGCAACGGGCGATCCGGAACTGCTGCTGCGTGCGAGCGCCGCTCTGGAATTGGATCCCGAGAATCTGGACATCGCGGTGAAGGCCGATGCGCTCGTGCTCGGATCGCGCGTGGGATTTCGGCATCCGCTCGTGCGCTCGGCGATCTATCGTGCAGCATGGCCGGACGATCGTCGACGTGTGCACGCGGCGCTCGCCGATGCCACGTCGTCGGAGCGCGATCCGGACCGCCGCGCGTGGCACCGCGCGAGCGCGACGCTGCTGCCGGATGAGGAAGTGGCCGCGGACCTCGAACGCAGCGCGGCGCGCGCACGCACGCGCGGAGGTGCAGCGGCTGCTGCTGCCTTCCTGGAGCGCGCGGCCGAGTTGTCACCCGCGCCGGGTGGCCGCGCGCAACGACTCATCGCGGCTGCGGAGGCCAAGTACGACGCGGGCGCACCGGCGGCGACCCTGCGCCTGCTCGACAGCGTGCGCGACGAGTCGCTGACCGCGCTGCAGCAGGCGCTCATCGCGCGGCTGCGCGCCCGTGCGCGATATGCGTTGCAGCGCGATGGTAGTGCGATAGAGCAGCTCCTCGCTGCCGCGAATGGTCTCGAAGCGTTGGAGCCGGCGCTCGCTCGCGATACCTACATGGAGGCGCTCGCCGCCGCGGTCTACGGTGGACGGCTCGGCGACTCAGACATGGTCGCGGCGGTGGCCGGCGCGATCCTGAAGGCCACGGAGGGAAGCAAGTCGGAGCGCCCGCGCGATCTCCTCCTGCGCGGGCAGGCGTTGCTCGCCGTCAAGGGGCAGGAGGCGGCAATCCCCACATTGCGCCGGGCATTGCAGGCATTCGGTGAGCAACCCCCGGACGCGCTCGAATTGCACTGGATGTGGTTCGCATCCCGCGCCGCGCAGGATCTCTGGGACAGGGCAGCGCTGCGCGAGCTCGCGGAAAGACAGGTCGCGCTGGCGCGAGCGGACGGTGCCCTGACCGTGCTGCCCATCGCACTGAGTCTGTTGATGCTCGCGCAGACCGTCGATGGACAACTGGATGCCGCAGACGCCTCGTGCGACGAGATAGACGCCGTGAAACACGTTACCGGACACCCATTGCCGCTTTACGGGCGCATGTTCCTGGCTGCCTATCGCGGGCAGGCGGACGCCGTTCAACGCTTCGCCAGCGAGCTTCGCGCCGATACGCAGGCGCGCGGCGAAGGCTACGGGTTGAGTGCCGTCAACTTCGCGGAGGCCATCCTGTACAACGGCCTCGGACGCTATCCCGAAGCGGTTGCCGCCGCCCGTCGCGAGCTCCCCTACACACGGGAGTTGAACCATGCGATGCGCAGCCTTCTGGAACTCGTGGAGGCGGCCGCGCGCACCGGTGAGCGCGAACTGGCCGAGGATGCGTTCGAGCGGCTGGCGAGTGTGACGCGACCGGTGGGCAACGACTGGGCGCTCGCCGTGCTGGCGATGGCGGAGGCGCAGTTGCGCGATGGCAGCGAGGCGGAACCGCTCTATCGCAATGCGATCGAGCGCTTCGAGCGGGTCCGGATACCGATCATGGTGGGGCGCTGCAGACTCTTGTACGGCGAGATGCTGCGTCGTGCGAACAGACGCGTCGATGCTCGCGAACAGTTGCGCGCGGCGCACGAGATACTTTCGAAGTGCGGCCTGGGCGGCTTCGCCGAGCGAGCCGCGCGCGAGCTCCGCGCGACCGGCGAGACGGTGCGGGTGCGCGCGCAGGGCGCCGCGGATCGGCTCACGGACCAGGAACGCAACGTGGCTCGACTGGCACGCGAGGGACTCACCAACCGCGACATCGGCGCGAGGCTGTTCATCAGCGCGCGCACCGCCGAGTATCATCTGCACAAGGTCTTCACGAAGCTCGGCATCGGCTCGCGCACGGAGCTCGAAGCCGCGCTGGCGGAGTGAGTCCTCGATCAGCTAATTGACTCCCACCTCGACGTTTCCCCATGCCCGATGCCGCCACTTCCCGTTCCGCGCTGATCGACGCACTCGCCGACCCCGGCCGGCCGACGCCACTCCCGACCCTGGCGGAACTGGAGGCCGCAGCCGCGCTCGTGTATGCGGCGATGCCGCCCACGCCGCAGTACACGTGGCCGCTGTTGAACGAGCGCAGTGGTGCGGAAGTGTGGGTCAAGCACGAGAATCACACGCCGGTGGGCGCGTTCAAGGTTCGGGGAGGCGTCGTCTATTTCGACTGGCTCTCCCGCGCGCATCCGGAGGTGGAGGGAGTGGTTACCGCTACGCGCGGCAACCACGGACAGTCGGTGGGACTGGCGGCGCGGCGTCGCGGTCTGCGCGCCGCGATCGTGGTGCCGCACGGCAACTCCGTCGAGAAGAACGCCGCCATGCGCGCGCTCGGCGTGGAGTTGATCGAGGAGGGTGACGACTTCCAGGCCGCGTCGGAGCACGCGGAGAAGATCGCGGCTGCGCGCGGCTGGCACAGGATGCCGTCGTTCAGCCCACTGCTCGTGGCGGGCGTCGGCACGTACGCGGTGGAACTGTTCCGGAACGCACCCGTGCTCGACGCTGTCTACGTGCCGATCGGACTCGGCTCGGGCGCGTGCGGAGTGCTGGCGGCGCGCGACGCGCTTTCACCGTCGACGGAAGTGGTCGGCGTAGTGAGCAGCGGCGCGCCGGCCTACGCGCGAGCCATCGCGAGCGGGAAGCTCGAGTCGCACGCGGTGACGACGGTGCTGGCCGACGGGATGGCGTGCCGCACGCCGGTGGCATCCGCGGTCACGGCGCTGCGAGCGGGACTCGCGCGCGTGTTGGAGGTGGAGGAGGACGAAGTGGCGAGTGCGATGCGCGCGCTCTTCGTCGACACACACAACGTTGCGGAGGGGGCGGGCGGCGCGGCGCTCGCGGCGTGCCTGAAGGAGCGCGATGGCGTGCGCGGTCGTCGGGTGGCGGTAGTGGTCACCGGCGGCAACGTGGATGCAGTCGTGTTCGAACGAGTGCTGCGGAGCGGGGCGGACTGAGCACGGGTGCTGAGCGCGGCGTCCCGACCTTTGCCGCGCCGCGCGGGTTCACGGGATTCAGTGGTCGGAGTGTCGAGCGGTGCGGTTCTGCGCGGCGCGTCTGGCGAACTCCAGTCCGCGCGTACGGCCTGCATCCACAGTCATGCCGACCACGCTGCCTCCGCGCCGCTGAAAGGTGAATAGCAGCCCGTCGGCCGCGAACGCATCGGCGTATGTGGGGACCAGGGTGGCCGGCTCGGCGCGCCGCCGGTGGAGCACGAGCTCCCCACCTTCCAGCGCCACGGTGTACGTCGCGTCGATCTCGTCGCTGTCGTAGATGCCGGCATAGCGGCTAAGCGCCGCGCCGCTCGGGTTGGACTCCGCGATTCGCTCGGCCATGGTGGTGTCCGCGCCCCTGGCGATCCGTACTCGCGTGGCCCGACCGCCGTCGCCGCCGAGAAAGAGAACGTCCGCGTTCCCCTGCATGCGGAAGAGGTTCGTCCCGATGGGCGTCAGCGCTCTGTTCATCGACCGATCGGGAGTGGTGCTGAACAACGTGTCACCGCTCGCCGTGAACCGCAGCAGCACACCGGAGATCGCATCGCGATAGAGGCCGGCGTAGCGCTCCAGCAGCGCTGCATCGACCGCGATCGGAGCAGCATCCGCTGGACCAACCGCCTCCGAGCGCTGTCCATCGTCCGGAGGGGCGAGCTGGTCGGCGAGGTAGATGTCGGCAACCTGGCGCGCCAGCCGCGATGGATTGGCGTCGCCGCGGTTGCACAGGCAGGCGACCGAGAAGTGCTGGTCGGGAAAGCGGAGAAGCTCCGCCCGGTAGCCGGCCCACGATCCACCGTGGCTCACTGTGCGTAGACCGCGATAGGGCTCCACAGTGAGGCCCAGCGCGTAGGTGAGAGATCTCCCGCTATTGAGAGTGCCCGGAGTCTGCATGAGGTCGAGCGCCCGACGGCCGCCGACCCGTGCGGTGTAGAAATTCTCATCCCACCGCAGGAGGTCCTCCACCGAAGTGTGCACCGCTCCATCGCCGGTCTGCTCGTAGTTCGACATGTCGGCCGCGAAGCCGCCGTTCGCTCGCGGCTCGTAGCCCGTCGCGCGATTGGGGATGATCGCCGTATGGTCGTCGTTGAAGCGGGTGTGGCGCATTCCGAGCGGGGCGAAGATGCGTTCCTGCGCGAACGCGGCGAGCGACTTCCCGCTCGCCCGTTCCACGATCACCGACAGGAGGAAGTAGCCCGAGTTGCTGTAGAGGTACTGTTCACCCGGCGGGAAATTCAGCTTCCGCTGCCGCACGATGAGCGCGAGAGCATCCGCGCCGGTCGTCCAGTCGGCGGCATCGACGCCGGCCAGATACCAGAGCGTGAGGTAGTCCCTCAGGCCGCTGGTGTGCGTGAGGAGATGGCGAATCGTGATGCGGCTTCCGTAATCGGGGAGCTCGGGCACGAAGCGGTGGACGTCGTCGTCGAGCGAGAGAACTCCATCCTCGGCGAGCAGCACGATGCTCATCGCCGTGAACTGCTTCGACGTCGAACCAATGTCCATCACCGAATTCGGCGCGATGGCGATGCCGTGCTCGATGTTCGCCATGCCGTAGCCGCGGGCGCGGACGATCTCCGAGTTCCGGTAGACGGCCACGGCGCAGCCGGGCGAGTCCGTACGATCCCACTGGATGAACAACGAATCCATTCCGACCTCGAGCTTCGAGGCGGGTTGCTCACCGGGCCGCTGCGCTCTCACGGCGAAGACGGGCACAGCGAGCAGGATCGCGGCGATAGCGAATCCCCGAGCGCGAGCGGCGCCACGATGTTGCACGAGCACGCCCAACCTCCTTGTCGATAGCCATTGAAGCAGTCGCCATCGGAATGGCCAGCGTGGCGACGCATTGGACCAACGTGCGAACCCTTTCCCGGCGCTCGTTGCGCCGCGGCGGGGAGGTGCGCTAGCCGGCGCTCTCTGCGGCGCGACGCATAGCCGCCCTGGCGGGGCACCCGGGCGGCCGCCAGTCGAGGGGAATGCTCGACGGCGCCAGCTTTGCGGTCAAGTAGCGCGGTCGCCCGGATCGACCGTCGTCGTCTTCTCCTCCGTCATGGACGCGGCGAGCGGTTGCGATGGGAGCACGCGTGCTGCCGGCCGAATCACCCTTGCATCGGGAATTGTCTTCGGCGGCGATGCCATTGCTCGCCAACCTATCTATAGGTAGATTGGTGCCATGACGCCCGTTGATCAATCTCTGAGCACTCCGGACCAGATCCTCGATCTGGCCTGCGAGATGACGCAGACGCGAGGTTACAATGGCTTCAGCTTCCGCGACCTGGCGGCGGGAATCGGGATCCGGTCTGCGAGC
>Ga0182744_1003615_pt1 | contig 11971 bp, 6 predicted proteins | sample eDN3rd30CKraftMG_FD_128525 | JGI IMG/M metagenome (GOLD analysis project Ga0182744, IMG submission 128525) | Enriched Miracle-Growth compost microbial communities from Emeryville, California, USA - eDNA 3rd pass 30_C Kraft MG (version 2) (version 2) ...
ATCTTAAATCCGAAAACGGGCGCTTACAAAGGCCTTGGCGGATTTAAGACTATGGCTCAGATCTTTCCGAGCACCGGCTGGAGCTGGGAAGCTTTCTGGAAAATAACTGCTTTCTTCAGTATCATTCTTGCCTTCATGAATTTATTGCCAATACCGGCACTTGATGGCGGACACGTCGTTTTCACTTTGGTAGAAATGATCACAGGAAGAAAACCTAGCGATAAATTTTTGGAATACGCGCAAATTGTGGGAATGGTAATACTTTTTGGGTTGCTGCTTTTTGCAAACGGAAACGATTGGTTTGGCTGGGGTAAGGGCCATTAATTAATCTGAAAAAGATTTTTACATTTTCTGAAAAAAAGTGCTTTTGAAAGAACGGAACATTTGGTTTCACTCTTTACATTTTAATCCCGATTTTTTTCATCAGGATGGAAGCGTTCATGCTTTGGCAGATGCCGGGTTTCAATTTGTAATCAAAAAACAATTCTTCATTACTCACCTGCACATCAAAATGATAATTGAGAATCTTTTCAGAATAAACGTCTTTTAAATGAGCTAATTCAAGGTCGTGAGTGGCTATGATAGCCGCCGTTTTTTTGTCGGCAAGTTGCCTGATCAGCGCCTTTGATCCTGTATGCCTGTCGAAAGAATTTGTGCCCCGAAGAATTTCATCCAGCAGGATAAAAACTTTTTCGCCCGCATTTACTTTATCAATTATTGTTTTGAGTTTTTTTAATTCAGCATAAAATGTAGATGTGCTTTCCTGCAAATTATCTGCGATTCGCATGCTGCTGATTAAAGAAATATTGCTCACGCTCAACTCCTGTGCACATACCGGAGCGCCGCAAAGTGCGAGCACACAGTTAACACCAATACAGCGTAGGTAGGTGCTTTTGCCGGCCATGTTAGAACCCGTGATAAGCATGATCTCGCCGTTCTTTTCAATATGCACAGGGTTGTTTACTCTTTTTTCAGGAAGTATCAATGGATGGCCCAATTCTTTTCCGTGTATGTGAAAATAATCGTCGGTAACTTCAGGAAATACCCAGTCCGGATAATTAAAATGCAGGATAGCAAGGCTGTTCAGCGCTTCGAATTCTGCAAGAACGGCAGTCCATTTTTCAATTACTTTTTTATTCTCCTTTTTCCATTTTTCAAGGTCGAGCATTTGCTGAAGATTCCACAACAGCAATATGTTGAGCGGTGCAGACAATACAATATTGTATCTGAGATCGAGCCGGTCGAGTAATTTTTTTAAAATTGCCACAGAAGCAGATGCGGCCTTTTCGTTTTTCATTTCATTGCTTAACTGTTGCAACAGCGGGCTTTTAAATTGCCGGCTTTCAATCATGGAGAAGATGGAAGAAAGCGAACTTAATTCGGAAGCTACTTTATCAAGGTCATTATGAACCGGAGCCACTACTTTGTTTATTTGCCACGCGATAATGGAAAACAAAAGTAAGCCGGCAAGCAAAACAGACACAGAAACAATATCAAAAATAGACAGGAACACAATTGTAAGAATTGCCGCAGGTAACATATATCGCAACCATGCCCATGCTCCAAACTGAATGAACTGCGTAGGCTGCCCGATCCAGGTCTGTATTTTATTTTTTGCCGAAAATGTAAATGGATCTAATGTGGCTAATGCCTGCATTTCTTTCATCCAGGACTCATTATTTTTTAATTCTGAAATAGCAGCTTGCCTTGAAGTAATTTCCTGAGTGGAAGCGGGGTTTTTTAAATATGCTGCAAGCCTCGAACTGCCCGGCTCAGAAGCCGTACGATTCAGGAATTTGAATAAAGATCCCTCTCCAAAAATATCCAGATCTGAGGCGTATGGATGATCTTTTTCAATAAAACGAGCGCCATCATCAAATTGATAATTGCCGATTAAACTTTCTAACTCTTTGGAGTAAACGTTGATAAGCGTTTTTTTAAATATAATCTTCTGATGATTTTTAAGATCAGCATATACCATTCTAATAAAAATGAATACTAGAAGCACGGTGGAAGCAATTGCATAAGCGGGGCCGAATTGCCATAAAAGATATAAAGCAAAAAAGATAGCTGCGATGGAGCCAAGCCTGAGCCACGCAAAGGAAGATTTTCTTTGCATCAAATGCTTAAGATCACCATTCAGCTCATTGATTTTTTGTTGATAATAATTCTTTCGATGCTCGCTCGTGATGTCTGTCATGCGGGCAAAAGTAGCGGGTTTTTGATTAGGTTTATCAGGCATCCCTCGGTCTTACCAATATGGCATAAATGACATACAGCCAGCCCAGTATGCCATGGATGATAGCCCAAAGAATAGAATGATTTCTGCTCCACGATACTACCACAGCTATGATAGTGCCGAGGCCTACTCCCGGAAATAAATAAACCGGCCTTCCATAATCAGGGCCATTGGCCACGCATTGTGAAAAAAGTAAAATGATAATGACAGGTAGAAATATTTTGCGAAGCATAAATCAGTTTTTATGTAATAATTATCAAATGTGTTGCCATTTTTAGCAGGCACTTTTTGAGAATAGAAAACTGAAATGACTATTTTTTCTTTTTCGATTTTGTAAAAAACTCTTCAAATGTATCAAAGTCTTTTCTGTATGAAAGCTGAATACCAGTGCGGTTTCTTCTGGTAATTCCTGCTATATCGCCGGGGTCGGCGTCGCTTCTGTTAAAACCAATCACGCGCAGGTTTCCTTCGGGTGAAATGAGCAGTTCGAATGAAACATCCGGAGTAAATAAAAAGTTCGAATTGCTGTTGCTAAGTGCAGGGTTTAATTTGTAATCCAGGTTGCCGCCTACATTTACCTGTAATTTATTATTCCAGAAAGAAGTGCGTAAACCAAAATCACTTTGAATTTCATTCTGTGTGACACCTTTTTGGAAATTAAAATCAGCGGTGTTGATGTTTGTATAAAGATTAACGCTGTTTGTTTTTAAAAGTTTCTGAAGCCAGTTATTCAATGATGTAGTAAGTGTGGCAGATAAAAGCTGGCCTACTGTTTTTGTAACAAAGTTGCCTGTATTATTTCCAGTAAGCAATCCCTGGTCAGTGGTCATAAATGTATTGAACAAAAGCAGAGATGCCACCTGGTTCAGCAACTGATTATTATCTGACTGGAATCTTGTTTTCAGATATTCATTTGCAATCGGGTCTGATTTGAGCGGATTGTCAAATGGAAATTGAAATTCAAAAGTCGGCGATGGATTCTTAAGAGTACCTCTTAATTTGAATATAATGTCAATATCTCCTTTTGTGTTTGAAAACCCGGTACTGGTGGGTATGTTACTCAGGTTTACATTTCTGGCGCGATAAATCGCATCAATATTTACAAGGGCCAGGTAAGGATCGCCCTGCCATTCTATATATCCCTGTTGAAGAATAAAAGGTGTTTTAAGAAATGTTTGAAAATTAAAAGTGTATTCGCCTTCTTCAATATTATACCTGCCGCGTATGGTAAGCGGATCGGAGGTTCCGGCTGAAATAAATAATTTACCGCTGCCTTGCGCCTTAATCACATCGCCGGTTGTTTCGTCAAGTATCACATCTATTTTTACAAGCGGATTGGCAGTAAGTTCCATTTCTACTTTGATATTCGTGTTCTCCCTGGCACGTGTATCCACAGTCATTTCACGGCCAAATTTTATAAAATCAATGTAATCAAGGCTTCCGCTTTCTGCCGTTTCATTGATTGGTAAATAAATATGACTACTATCGGTAGGTTCACCACGAATGCTCATACGCATATCTGTAACAAATCCATTCAGCGAAAGTTCTGCAGTGCCTATCACCTTACCGTAAAACTCTTTATTGTCGCGCGCTGTAGTGTTGAGTAATAAAAAATGTGGTACAGCTCTGTTGACGGAATTTGTTTTGAGGTGCAGATCATTAAAGAAAAAATTATCGAAAAAGTTGTGATACATTTTTCCCGAAAGTGTAGCAGTTTGGTTGTTCACATCTTTAAGTGTGATATTGCCAAAATCAATTTCGTCCGGATTGAATTTAATTACCGAACCATTTACAAGCGTATAACGGCATTGTGTGTAATCTACTGTCAGCGATGTGCTGTCGAGGCTAATGCTGCCGGTAAGTTTCGGGCTTTCTAATTTGCCCGAAAGGTTCAACGTGCCCGTGGCGCGGCCTCTTATTTCGCTTACAATGCCTGCCAGATAGCCGCTAAGTGCATGTATGCCTGAATTGTTAAGTGTAAACTCACCACGAAGCTGGTTTAAAGAATCAAGCGGGTAATAACCAAAGTTGCCGCTGAAGTTATAAATTTCATTAGGAGAGTTTATAAATGCGTTCAGACTTTGGCTTGCAGCATGATAAGCGCCTTTGGCAGTGAGTACTCCAATTGAGTCGCCTTCAAAATAAAACTCATCGATCCTGTTATTAAAATCAATTTCCATTTTATTAAAAGGATCTCTGATTCTCACATTACCGCTCAAAAGCCCGCGGATTGACGGATCCTTAAATAACAACGGAGCGATATCTTCTGTAGTAATCTTCTTTAAAGAAATCAGTACATCATTGCTATTGTTCAGGTCGGAAGGAAGCGTTGATACGATGATTTCCTGCCCGTTTTGATACATGCGCAGATGGCTTGCCATCAGAATTTTATCAACCAATTCAATCTCTCCATCTTTTTCAATGGTCCATTGCTTTTGATTAAGTGTAAAAGTAGATGGATTGAAAGAGAGTTTAAAACCGTTGTTTTTGGTTTGCACCTGAGCCGAAAGGTGGGCTGAGTTAAGTGTTTTATTGGCTGAAGTTACAATGTCAATATCAGAAATATCGTTGGATGAAACAATACTGATCTCTGTGCCCGGCGAATGCAAGCTGTCGTTGATCACTACATCATCAATGGTAGAATGAAAACGCAGCGTGTCTTCACTGCCTGTACCATTCAGGCGAATATCATTAAAAACAATATTTGAAATTTTTACCTGTGGAATGTATGCCTGTAATTCCAATTCATTTTTTTCGATATTGATATTTCCACGAATTACAGACTCATTGAATCCTGATAATTTGTTATAAAAAAGATTGGTGTATTCACTTACATCGCGTGTGTGCACCATAAAAGAAAAATTCTGGTTCTCGATCCTGCCAATCGGTTTTTTAATATAGGCCGGGTAATAGCGGCTGAGAAATAATTGGAATGCCTGTGGCAATTCCAGGATCTTGAAATTACCATTGATGGTCGCTTCAAGTTCGTTGGTGCTGATAGAAAGCAATTTGCTGCCATCGAAGAGGGTGGAAGAGATTAACAGTGAATCGAAAGAAAGATGCTTTCCCTCATCATAAAGTTTAGCATCGGTAACTTTTGCGGTACCTAAAAAATTATCTATGTTGCTTCCGGTAAAATCAAAGTTAAAGCGGCCGGTCAACGAAATACTGTCATTGGTAAAACCAAGTGTTTTAAGGTTGAGTGTTAGCACATCAGCATTAAAATTAAAAGCAGGGTTTTTTTTGCTGAAATTAATCATGCCGATCAAAGTATCTATTCTTATATTTTGATCATTGATACTTGCAGAACCGGTGAAAAGATCCTTTTTTATTTCACCATGAGCAATAATATTCGAATATCCATAATTGTTATAATAGATCTTGCTTATTTTTCCATCAATGGCAATGTCCATGGTTTTTTCTTCAAAGCCTTTCCCATCCAGTTTTCCATCAAATGCCACTCTGCCGAAACTCTTGTCATTAATAAATGCACCGAGATTAAAATTTTCAGTTGAGACTTTTCCGCTGTAGGATGCGATTCCTTTGTCGGGCACTTTCAGATGGATATCTGTAGATAGATTTCCGATGCTTGTTGAAATTTCGCCATAGGCTACAAAATCTGTAAAATAACCGGTGAAACTTCCGCGATACCTGATATTTCCAAAGGCGAAAAGATCTGGCTGATGAACCGATCTTAATGAAGGAATTAATTTTGCAAGCTCACTGTAACTGGTTCGCACTTCCGACTTCCGGAGGTCAACAAATGTTTCATCAGTATTTGGTAATCCCCGAATACTCACATCGCCATGCAAATAATTTTTACCTCCGGCGATGATCGTAAAATCCAATGCAGTAAGATTATCCACTTTACCGGTGATATTTCCATCCAGTTCAAAAATGGTATTCCAGCTTCGGGCATCCGGAGCGAAGTAAGCCAGGTCATCACTATCAATAATAGAATTTTTAAAATTGCCCACCATTTTTACTGCGTGCACATAATCGTTCATGTCTTCGTTGAACGATTTATAGTGCATGGCGAAATAGTCTTTCAGATGGCTTTTGCCGGTTTTAAGATCAAGATCATTAAACTCCATCATGTGAGGTGTGAGTTTAAAGTGTGAGGTGAGTTTCTCTATTTTAAATCCGCCTCTGTCCTTTACAGAAAGACTAATCTCAGAAGATAAAGTATCTGCTGTCAGCCGGGTATTTTTCAAGCTGGCATTCAATCCGGAAAGAATTACATGCCTTTCATCGAATTCATTAAGTGCAGCAGCAATTCCGCCTTCGCGTTCCAGTGCTACTTTTCCGTTTTTTATTGTAATATTTTTTGCGATCAATTGCCATAAATCGGCGTTCCAGGCAACCTCTGCTTCGCTGTTGTCTGTTGTTTTCGGCGAATTATTCGGAGGGCGAAATCCGGTATATTCGTATTGCGAAAAAACGGGCTCTTCCATATTAATGCTGCGAATGTTGAGCATACGATTTTTAAGGTCGAGCTTTTCTGCTTCAAGACGCAAATTTTTTACAGATGCAAGCATGTCGGTGCCACGCCATTTATCCTGTTCAAAGATTTTTACATTTTTCAGGCTCACAATCTTGAGGTCAAGCTCAATCGGTTTTGATTTCCCTGCACCTGAACTCGTACCTTTTCCAAAATAATCGATCAGGAATTGATAATTCCATTCCGGTGTATTTCTGTTGAGTAAGATGGTAGCATCTTCCAGGCCCACATAATTCAGTACGATTTTGTCTTTGAAGAAAAACCAATCAGTGAGGCTTACACGAACTTTACCTGCTGACAATAAAGTGTCTTTATTCAAATCGAGGATGAGCGTTTGCTCAAGTAACATTTTGTCAAATAATTCAAAATCCACATGCCTGATCGAAACTGTGGTGTGAAGGTTTTTACTGAGGGTTTTGGTGATCCTGTGCACTAAAAAATTCTGAAAAAAAGAAGTCTGCAGCAATATCCACAATACCAGTATCAGCAATAGTATTGCGAGCAGGGTTTTTAAAAATATTTTAGTGATTTTTTTAAGCAAAATGACAATTACGGACAAAAATAATTAAACCTTCACATACCAAAATTTATAATAAGTTAAATGGCAGTAGTCTTACAAATAGCGGTTATAAAATTTCATGAACAATGAAAATTGTTATAATATCGCAGCAGTTATCCAACCCAAACGAAAAACAAGCTTATGAAACAGGTTTTTTTGCTGCTTGCCGTGGCAGCATTTTCCCATCTTCACGCGCAGCCCATTTTAAAAAATAAAACAAATCCTTCCATTCAGCCATTGCTTAATGAGGTGGTGCAGGATTATTTTCAAAATTTTGAAAATATAAAAGGTGATACCTTATCGCGAACAGGCAGCACCATTACATTTGCCAGTAAAATTAAATTGCCGGGTTCACTTCATTGTACCATTAATAAATATGGTACGCCTAACAGTTACAGTTGGGAATCGCTGATGTTTGAATCTGAAGATTTTGAAGCAGCCGCCACAGCGTATAAGAATTATTATAAGCAACTCAATAAAAGCAAATTTGCACCAAATGGTTATGAAAAATTTGTTTTATCAGGAGCCTATGATGCTCCGGATGAAAGCCGGGGTTTTTCTTCTTCGCGCCTGAAACTTGAAGAACAGAAATCACGCTTCAATAAATTTACCATTGATATTGGAATGCAATATTTATTTCCAAACTGGCAGGTAAAAGTGATGGTGTATGAAAAAGTTCCTGATGATGAAGTGAGGCCGGGTGATTTCTAAAAATGAATATTTAAAAAAAGTGCTTTTGATTAGTTTCAAAAGCACTTTTTTGCAAAATTTTTAAAATCAATATCCCGCTGCACCATCATCCCCGCGGTGGTCGGCCACAGCGGTGTAGCTGCCATCGTCATTTTTTAAGATCACTTCTGTGCGGCCGATCGAATTACGCTTCTGGATTTTGTAACCCATATTTTTTAATTCTTCTTCTACTTTAGGGTCAAATCCTTTTTCAAGATATAATACATCAGGCAGCCATTGGTGATGGAATTTCGGTTTATTGATCGCATCATTTGCCGACATGTTGAAATCCATGATGTCGACAATTGTTTGATAAACGCTTGTAATGATTGTAGTTCCACCGGGTGTACCAACTACCATCCAGGGTTGATTATTTTTTAATACAATGGTGGGTGTCATGCTGCTAAGCATTCTTTTATTGGGTGCAATGGCATTGGCTTCCTGGCCTACTGCGCCAAACATATTAGGTACGCCTGGTTTTACACTAAAATCGTCCATCTCATTATTCATAAAAAATCCGGCTCCTGCCACTACCGTTCTGCTTCCATAACCGCCATTTAATGTGGTAGTAGTAGAAACTGCATTACCATCTTTATCCACTACGCTAAAGTGTGTGGTTTCTTCACTTTCCGGAATTATACCTTCTATGATGTCTTTACTGTTTCCGGCTTTGCCGGGAACAAAATCTTTCATTCTTTCGCGCAGGTATTTTTCACTCACCAGTGTTTTTACAGGTACTTTATAAAAATCAGGGTCACCTAAATATTTGGCCCTGTCGGCATAACACCGGCGTTCGATTTCTGTCATTAGATTAACAGATTGTGCGGTTTCAAACTGCATATCTTTTAAATGATACATCTCACTCATCTTCAACATTTGCTCGAGGATGATGCCGCCGCTGCTTGGCAGTGGCATAGTAATTACGTTTGCGCCTCTGTAATTAAAACTGATGGGTTCTCTTTCTTTGGCAGTATAATTTTTAAGATCTTCTTCTGTGATGATGCCTCCACCTTTTTTCATTTCTTCAGCAATCAGCTTTGCTGTTTCTCCTTCGTAAAATCCTTTACGGCCATTATCCCTGATGCGCTTTAATGTATTTGCCAGATCTTTTTGAATCAAGGTGTCTCCGGCTTTCCATCCCTGTTCTTTTACAAAAATGGGAGTTACGGAATTATATTTAATAAAGTCTTTTTTATAATAATTTAAAGATGATGCTTCATCTTTTGTAATTACAAATCCAAATTCAGCAAGGTCTATTGCAGGCTGGATCAGTTTTTTGAAAGGAAGTTTTGCGTATTTATAGGCTTCAAATATACCTGCAACGCTTCCCGGAACCCCTGAGGCCAGGTGTCCGTTTTGAGAAAGATCGAGTAGGGGATTTCCGGCGCTATCCAGATACATATCTCTGAATGCTTTTCCGGGCGCTTTTTCGCGGTAGTCGATTGTGATATTTTTGCCATTATTTAGATGGATTACGGTAAATCCTCCTCCGCCAATATTACCCGCTGCAGGAAACACCACGGCAAGGGCAAGTTGAGTAGCGATGGCGGCATCCACGGCGTTTCCACCTTGTCTCAAAATCTTTACACCTATTTCGCTGGCTAAAGGATGTGCACTTACAACCGCACCTTTTTTTACGGTTATTTCTTTGTGTGTCTGGTATTTATAAGGATTGATATTTTGCTGATGACTGCAGGAAGTGATAATGGCAGCCACAAAAAAGGAAAGGAGTAGTTTTTTGCCCATTAGATTTTTAATATTTGGCACAATTTAGTAATTATCTATTTTTTCACTTAAAAGTTATTTGGCCATCATGCTTCAAAAGCACTTTTTTGACGATTTTATAAAAAAGCGGATTATTATTTTGTAAATTTGCATCCTAAAATCGGGGCTGACCGGTTTTGACAGCATAGTTCTTTGTAAGTATAAGCATGTAGCGCGTTTCGTAATTAGCGCTTTAATCTGAATACGAAAACTCTATATGGCAATAACAATTTTGCCATGGCTGCTTAATCGATAGATTAGCAACCATTGTGGCCGTTGACGCTGGCAGGCCTGTTGCCTGCGCTTCCGCCTAAACATTAAAACAAAACAGGTTGCAGTTGCGCAAGGCTGTGCGCGTAGCTAAAGATTCATACAGCTAAGGAAAAAGTTGGTTTGTTTTACCCCTGCTGATCCTGACAAATAATGTAAAACTAAACATGTAGAAGGCTTATGATGGATATGTTTGGACCAGGGTTCGAATCCCTGCAGCTCCACAAAGTTTTTAAAACCTCCTTGTTTCCAGGGAGGTTTTTTGTAAAAAAATGTAAATTAGGTCACAGGCAATTAATATTAATCGAAAATTAATACTACATTTGCACCCATTAAAAATTTTATTCGTTAAGATGTCTTATTTAACTTCCGAAAACAAAGCGCAGTACTTTGAAGAATATGGTGGAAAAGCTACCAATACCGGATCTATTGAAGCTCAGGTTGCTATTCTTACTAAAAAGATCAATCACATTTCAGAGCACCTGAAAAGCAATAAGAAAGATTTCAATTCTCAGCGTGGTTTAATGCAAATGGTGGGACAGAGAAAAAGTTTATTGTCTTACCTTACTAAAAATGATTTGCAGAGCTACCGTTCATTAATTGAAAAGTTAGGTCTACGCAAGTAATTATCTTTATTTATAAATGATTAAGCAGGTATTCCCAACTGTCATATTCGGTTGGGATTACTTTTTTAAGAACATACCTAAAACAATGAATACTCCAAATCCAATTAATACCACTTTTGATCTTGGTGATGGGCGGACGATCACTCTTGAAACAGGAAAACTGGCCCGTCAGGCAGATGGCGCTGTTACTGTTCAGCAAGGTGATTGCATTATACTGGCTACAGTGGTTGCCAACTCCGAGCCCAAAGAAGGTCAGTCATTTTTTCCTTTAACTGTTGATTACCAGGAAAAGTTCGCATCGGCGGGCCGTATCCCTGGATCATTTTTTAAAAGAGAAGCCCGCCTGAACGATTATGAAGTGCTTACTTCACGCCTGGTTGATCGTGCTTTGAGGCCTTTATTTCCAGATGATTATTTCTGCGATGTGCAGGTTTTGATATCCCTTATTTCGAGCGATCCGGAAATTATGCCTGATTCTATGGCTTGTCTTGCCGCCTCTGCAGCGCTCGCCGTTTCTGATGTTCCTATTCAGGAAATCATTTCTGAAGTAAGAATCGGCAAAATCAATGGTGAATTTGTGATCAATCCCACCCGTAGCCAGCTTGAACAGGCAGAAATGGAATTTATTGTAGCTGCTACCGAAAAAAACATAATGATGGTGGAAGGCGAGGCAAAAGAATGCCAGGAAGAAGACTTAGTGCAGGCCATCGAAAAGGCCCATGAAGCTATAAAAGTTCAAATAAAAGCGCAGGAAGCGCTTCGTGACAAAGCCGGTGCAAAACCAAAGAGAGAATATACCAAACCCTACCGCAATGAAGAGCTTAACGAAAAGATCAAAGAATTTGCAACTGAAAAAGTAAGAGATATAGCAGCGTCGGCTTCTTCAAAACATGAAAGGCAGGAAGCATTTGAAAAAGTGTTGGAAGAATTGACAGCCCATCTTGGTGAATTGGAAGAAGAAGATGAAAAATTGGTAAAATTCTATTATCACGAATTGCAATACCATGTGGTTCGTGATGTGGTTCTTAGTACCGGAAAACGCCTTGACGGACGCACTACCACCGAAATAAGGCCCCTTACTATGGAAGTGGGTATTTTACCTTCTCCGCATGGTTCTGCGTTATTTACCCGTGGCGAAACGCAATCTCTTACAACAGTTACATTAGGCACTCCACTGGATGAATTGCTGGTGGAAAGTGCTGCGGTTAGTAATTATTCCAAATTTATTCTGCATTATAACTTTCCTCCATTTTCTACCGGCGAGGTAAGAATGATGAGAGGCG
>Ga0182744_1003616_pt1 | contig 11971 bp, 8 predicted proteins | sample eDN3rd30CKraftMG_FD_128525 | JGI IMG/M metagenome (GOLD analysis project Ga0182744, IMG submission 128525) | Enriched Miracle-Growth compost microbial communities from Emeryville, California, USA - eDNA 3rd pass 30_C Kraft MG (version 2) (version 2) ...
CTGGCACTCCCGCGTCCGACACTCGCCGTGGGCGATGGTTCGACCGACGCTGCGATGAAGCCGGCGGTCGACGCCTTCGCTGCGTATACCGAGTTCGTCCGGCGCGACGCCGTGGTGGCCGCCGCGCAGCACGAGCTTCGCTCCTTTTACGATCTCCGCGAGATGGTGCTGGCATGACATCGGACGTCGGCTTCGGCCACTTCTTTCTACCGGGTCCCACCGAAGTGCGCAGCGAAGTGCTGGCGGCGATGCTGCGCCCGATGATGCCGCACCGCGGGAAGGATTTCGAGGATCTCTTCGCGCGTTTGCAGAGCGGCTTGCGCACCGTGTTCGACACCGAGCGCGCGGTGTTCATAAGCAGCTCTTCCGCCACGGGGCTCATGGAGGCGGCGGTTCGTTGCGTGCCGGCCGGCGCCGTTCTCTCGCTCGCGAACGGCGCGTTCTCGGAGCGCTTCGCGGACATCTCTCGCGCATGCGGACACGAGACCGACAGCATCGAGGCCGAGTGGGGGAACGTCGTCGACCTGGCCGAGGTAGAGCGTAGCCTCGCGTCGAGGCGCTACGCCGCCGTGACGGTAGTGCATTCCGAGACTTCGACCGGTGCACTGACCGACGTTCGCGCCGTGGCAGCGTTGGCGCACCGCCACGGCGCTCTCTGCCTCGTGGACAGCGTCTCCGGTGCGGGAGGCGCCCCGCTGCATGCCGACGAATGGGAGCTCGATTTCGTCCTTACGGGCTCGCAGAAGGCGCTCGCGCTTCCTCCGGGACTCGCCTTCGGAGTGGCGTCGCAGTCGTACATGGAAGCGGCCGGGCGCGCGGCCTCGCGCGGGCGCTACTTCGACGTGACGGAGTTCGCGCACTACGCCGCGCGCAACCAGACCCCCAACACGCCGGCGATCTCGCTCCTCCATGCGCTCGACGAGCAGCTTCGTGCGATCGCGCGCGAAGGCGTGGAGCGGCGCTGGGAACGGCACGCGACCATGGCGCGCGAATGCTGGGAATGGGCGGAGTCGTTCGAGTCGCGGCATGGAGTGCGGCTGTCCATCCTCGCACCGGCGGGACACCGCTCGCCGACGGTTTCCACCGTCGTGCTGCCGGGCTTTCTGCGCGGTCCCCAGGTGGTAGCGGCGGTGGCCGAACGCGGTTTCACCATCGGAGGCGGCTACGGTCGGTTGCGCGACGGCAGCGTGAGAGTCGGACATATGGGGGACCACGACACCACGACCCTGCGCGCCTGCCTGGATGCGTGCGGCGAAGCGTTGGTTCGGCTGGCCGGCACGGCGAGGTAGCGCCACAAGGAGGCGCCTCGCGGGCCCCGGTTCGTTCCGCACTTTCGGCTTGTGACCGAAGGGGATGCGATACGTCCTTGCAGTATGGCATCCACCGCGCGCAACGGCAGCAAGCAGGCCACATCGACCACCGACCGCCAGACAGGCTCCGACGAGGGAACGGCCCTCGACGGGACGCTCGCTGCCTCCCTCGAGCGGACGGCGCGACTCGCCGCCACCGTCCTCCAGGCACCGGCAGCCTTCGTCGCCCTCGTAGGTTCCGACCGCCGCTGTTTCGGCGGCGGCACCGACCTTCCGAGCTGGTTCTTTCACGACCCCGGAGTTCTCATCCGATCGGGACTCGGTCTTCGCATCGCCGAGTCGACGGATGTGGTCAGCGTGACGGACGCGCGTGGCCGCTCGCCAGTCCGGCACAACGGGAGCTGGCACGAAGCGGAGATCGCCGAGCGACTCGGGATAGCCAGCTACATGGGCGCTCCGCTCCTCAGCGACGATGGCGAGACGCTCGGAGTCTTCTGCGTCACGGACGTCATACCCCGCGCATGGGGAGCTCGAGAGATTGCCATACTGGGCGACCTCGCTGGCGGAGCTTCGACCGAGCTCTCGTTGCGCCATCGGATCATCCAGCGCGAGCGGGTGGAGCGGCAGCTTCGCCACGCATCCCGCCACGATCCGCTGACGGGCCTCCCCAATCGCAGCTTCTTCACCGAACGGCTGGCGCAGGCGGTATCGCGGGCGCGCGGCGGGCAGGATCATCTCTTTGCGCTGATCTTCCTCGACCTCGACCACTTCAAGGTGGTTAACGACAGCGTGGGCCACCACGCGGGGGACGAGCTGCTCGTGGCCGTGGCGCGCCGTCTCGAGGGGTGTCTGCGCGGTGGAGACATGGTCGCGCGTCTCGGCGGCGACGAGTTCGCGCTGCTGCTGGAACGCGTGGAAGATGCCAACGATGCCGCGCACGTCGCCGAACGGATCCAGGCATCCCTCGCCGCGCCGGTGAACGTCGGCGGCTACGACCTGTTCACGACGGCGAGCCTCGGCATCGTGCTCTCGTCCTCCGCGCACGAGCAGCCCGAGCATCTGCTCCGCAGCGCCGACATGGCGATGTATCGCGCGAAGATGAGCGGCAGGGCGCGGTTCGAGATCTTCGACCCGGCCATGCACGCCGCCGCGCTGATCCGGCTGCAGCTCGAAACCGACCTGCGCCGCGCCGTGGACAGGGGCGAGTTCGAGCTGCACTACCAGCCCATGGTGGAGCTGTCGTCGGGAAAGATCACCTGCGTGGAAGCGCTGGCGCGCTGGCGGCATCCACAGCGCGGGATGATCCAGCCGTCGGCCTTCATTGCCGAAGCGGAAGAGACGGGGCTCATCATACCGATCGGCAACTGGGTGCTGGACGAGGCGTGCCGTCAGCTCCGCGCCTGGGACGAGATGCACGCCGCGCAGTCGAACGGCGCACGCAATACTCCGCCCGGAGGCGTCGCGAGGGACGACCCCGGAGAGCAGAAGCTGTCGGTGGCGATCAACGTAGCCGGACGCCAGCTCGTGCAGCCGGATCTGCGGCGAACCATCGAGCGAACGCTCTCACGGAACTGTGTGAACCCCGCCCGGCTGCACCTCGAGATCACCGAGAGCGCCATCCTCGACAAGCCCGAGCCGGTGGTCCGCATGCTCCAGGAGATCAAGGAGCTGGGCGTGAGGATCTTCCTCGACGACTTCGGCACCGGCTACTCATCGCTCAGCTATCTGCATCAGCTTCCGCTGGATGCGCTGAAGATAGACCGCTCCTTCGTGAGTCAGCTCGAGAGCTCCGAGCGGGCGGCACAGCTCGTCCAGACGATTCTGCAGATGAGCGCGAACCTCGGTCTGGATGCCATCGCCGAAGGGGTCACCACGATGGAGCAGATGCGCAGACTCCGATCGCTCGGCTGCCGGTATGCGCAGGGCTATCTCTTCTCCGCACCGCTCGACGCGGACGCGATGACGGCGATGCTGCGTACGCGACCCACCTGGTAGCGTCGCCCGCCGGCGCCCCCCCCGCGCCGTGGAGGCGGTTCAGGATCCGCCTACTCCCTCCGGTGCGCATGGTCGGATCCGTCGGGATCCGTGGAGCGGCGGCGCGCGGGCTCTCCGCCACTGCGCAGCTTGTGGCGATCGTCGTCATCCTGGTGGAGATCGCGCAACCGCTGGAATTCGTCGCGCAGATCCTGCAATTGATCATCCGAGAGGTCCTCGAGATCCACGAGTCGCGTACGGGCATTGTGCACGGCTCGTATCAACTCGTCCAGCTTGAGGTGGATGGCTTCGGAGTCACGATTCTGGGTGTTCTGGATCAGGAACACCATCAGGAAAGTGACGATGGTGGTCGTGGTGTTTATTACGAGCTGCCACGTATCCGAATAACCGAACAGCGGTCCGCTCAGTGCCCATCCAACGATCAGCAGCACCGCCAGCACGAAGATCCACGGTGAGCCCACCACGCGTGACGTGCTGGCAGCGAACTTCCGAAAGGCATCCCGCATCGGCCGACTCCGGGCGTTCGGGTGGACTGTGCTCTACCTCGTTCGACCCGATGTATGCACGTCTTCGGCCACTGCATCGACGCTCGAATTGCGGGGAGCCACGGCACCGCGCGAGGCGACCGCTCCTGGCAGGGTGAGCCTGAAGCACGAGCCCTTCCCTGCCTCGCTCTCCGCCGTGATGTCGCCGCCCATCCGGCGGGCGAGATCGCGCGAAATCGCGAGGCCGAGCCCAACCCCCTGTTGACTGACGCTGGTGAGGTGTCGATCGACCTGCACGAACGGCTCGAAGATTCGCTCGAGCTTTTCCTGCGCGATTCCACGGCCGGTATCGACCACGCTCAGCGTCACCGACTCTTCCGAGCATCCGCACGACACGGCCACACTGCCGCCTTCGGGTGTGAACTTGATGGCGTTCGTCACGAGGTTGAGGAGGATCTGCCGCACCCGTTCGTAATCCGCGTGCACGCGTACGCCGGGCGCTCCGACATCGCAGGAATAGCGCACGCCGGCAGCGGCCATCTGCGGCGCCACGATCGGCTCCAGACCCAACAGAATGTCGCGAACTTCCACGTCCGCCGGCGTGAATTCGACCTGACCCGCCTCGAGCCTGGCGAAGTTGAGTATGTCGTTGATCAGCGCCAGCAGATAGCGGCCGTTCTTCCGGACACGATCGAGGTCCTCGACCTGCTGATCGGTGACGGGGCCGCGGATCCCCATCGAGAGGATGTCCACGTAGCCCGAAATGGCGTTGAGTGGAGTGCGCAGCTCGTGACTCATGGTCGCCAGGAATTCGCTCTTCGCGGTGTTGGCAGCTTCGGCCTGCGCGCGCGCGGCCATCGCAGCGCTCCGCTCCCGCTCGAGATCACTCACCGCGCTCTGCAGCGCATCGTTGGCCTGCTCGAGCTGCTCCGTCTGCAGCTCCATCTCGCCGGTCTGTTCCTGGAGCTGCTGCTGCTGCAGCTCCATCTCCAGCGCCTGTTCGTGGAGCTGGCGGTTCTGCAGCTCGAGTTCCTCCGATTGCTCGCGGAGCCGGGCGTTGTGCCTGTCGAGCTCGCGCGCGGCGATCTCGCGTTCGCGGGCGTACCTGCCGAGTAGAACGTTGGTGAGCAGCGCCGCGGCCACGGCCAGAACGGTGCCCACCACGAGGATGATCCTGACTTCGCGCGCGTACTGCGTCTCGCGGTCGAGACGATCCTGAAGGAGGCCGCTCTCCGCCTGTTCGAGGTCGTTGGTCACGCGCCGCGCCTCATCCATCAGGACTCTGCCGCTGTCCGTCGCCACGACCGCGAGCGCGGCATCCAGACCCGAAGTGCGGCGCACCGCCAGCGACCGGTCCAGCTCCTCGAACTTCGCCCTCGACAGCATCGCGAGCGTATCGAGGCGTGCGCGCTGGTGTTCGTCGCCACGGGTCAGCGTATCGAGCACCGACAGGTAGCGCTGCACGTCCCGTTCGGCGGCGCCGTACGGGGCGAGGTATTTCTCGTCCCCCGTGAGAAGAAAACCGCGCTGCCCGGTTTCTCCGTCGGCCATCCGCGAGAGCGTGAGCTCGAGGTTCCGAATGATCCGTCCGGACCTGTCCGCTCGCCGCTGGATCTCCTGCTGCCGGGTCATCCCGGCGTAGGTGAGTGCTGCGAACAGCAGAACGACGACGCTGCTTCCGACTGTTGCGTAGAAGCGTTGCAGCGCCGTCCACTGCACCAGCTTCACCGCCGCCTCCCTCCAGCGCCGGAGGCCGTGCTTCCGATGTGACGCACCAGTTCGCTCGACGGTGCGGCACCGCGCCTGATGTCGATCGACGCGGGGGCGCCCAGCACCAGCCGGGCTCCTGCCGCGTCGCGCGCGAGCGACGGGCCGGTCGGATGGATGAAGAGACCGTTCGCGTTCACCGTATCGATGGAGACCAGCTCGGCGAGATCGCCGGAGTCACGAAGCCGCGGACCGCGGTGCGCCACGGCGTCGTCGTAGTCGATCGCGAGATCGACGACCATCGGCTCCTCTCCCGGCAGCACGAGCTTCCCGCCGAGCACGAGGATGTTGTGCGCGCCACCGTGGTTGGTCTCCAGCGATTCGTAGGACTTCGGGTCGGCGTTGGCATACGCGCCGCTGCCGATCGCGTCGAGCACGCTGAGGATCGCGGCTGCGTTGAGCATCCTCAGCTTCTGCTTCTCCGGATCGTCGGGGAGCGCGCCGCTCTCTATCAGCACAGTGCTCACTCCCCACTTCTGCATGAGATCGCCGAAGGCTCGCGGGTTGAAAGTCTCGTCGTACTTCGCCACGCGTCCCGGGATCTGCGACTGGAACATGTCGGCGAGTGTCGAGGCCACGAGGCGGCCGCGAGTTCTCACATCGTTGTAGGTGCCTTCGTCGGAGTATGCCGGAACCTCGAGAGCGATTCCCGCCTGCTTCCCCTCGGGACCCACCCGCGTGCGCGCGTTCTGGTCGTGCAGATTGAAACCGAAGTCGGGGCGGAAGCTCTCCTGCTCGGCCTTCAGTATCCGCGCTTCCGGAGTGGAGAGACGCCGGGCATCGCGGTTGATGTCGATGGCGGCGGCGTTCCTCCGCTGGAAGAGCTGCGCGCCGTCGGGGTTCAGCATGGGAATGAAGACGACGGTCACGTTCTTCTTCAGACGGTCGCGGAGCGGATCGCTCCCGGGAGCGGCGAGGTAGTTGAAGATGTCGGCCAGCGCCATCGTCGCCGTGGACTCGTCCCCATGCATCTGCGACCACATCAGAACCTTCGTCTTCCCCTCACCGAACGACACGCTGCTGATCGATCGCCCCTGCATCGACTTCCCCAGTTGCTCGGTGCGAAGCGCTGACGACTTCAGCGACGGAGCGACCACGCGCCAGAAGGTGTCGTGCGAGAAACGCCTGCTGTCGAGGCCAGCGACGCGATAGCGCTTCGCGATCTGCAGCGCGTCGGCGAAGCTCGCGGTCGGCGCGCTCGAGGACGATCCGCTCTGAGCGTGGATCGGAATCGCGGCCGCCCCGCAGAACAGCAGCGCGGTGAACAGCGCTCCCGCTGTCAGGAGTCGGGTCTCGATGTGAGTGGGATGCACGTGTCTGGGAGGTGAGGGGTCGGAGTACGTCGAGGAGGGTCGGAAGCCGGGAGGCATCCGGTGTCGACCTGTCCATGCAACTTGGCGCGGGGCACCGGGCCACGCCACCCCGCCACCGCGGCGCGTCGGCCATTTACATTTGCGGGTCGCAGCGATCGCGCATTCCGCTACGTATATCCCAAGACTCGAACTCCACCCTCGAACATCTTTGCTCCACGCATTCCTTCTCGCGGCCGCGCTGTACTCCGCGCCAGCCGATACTCAACATGTATACGATGGCCGCGCCGGAAGGCTCGACGTCGCCATTCCTCGCATGGATACCAGCGTAGTCATCGACGGTCAGCTCGACGAGGAAGTGTGGAAGCGTGCGGCGCTCCTCACCGGTTTCTCGCAGTATCGCCCGTCCGATGGCCGACCTGCCGAGGAGAGGACGAACGTCCTGGTCTGGTACGCGCCGGACGCCATCTACTTCGGCATCCGCGCCTACGAGACGCACGGAAAGGTGCGTGCGACGCTCGCGGACCGTGACAACATAGATGCGGACGACAAGATCCAGATTCTCCTCGACACGTACGACGCCCGCAGACGCGCGCTGGTCTTCGCGGTGAACCCGCTGGGCGTGCAGGAGGATGGCGTATGGAGCGATGGCTTCGGCGGCGGCGCCGGTGGCGCGAGCTCGGGAGGGCGCTTCGATGGCTCGGTCGATCTCAACCCGGACTACGTATATCAATCGCAGGGCCGCGTGCTGGACGATGGCTACGAGATCGAGGTGCGCATCCCGTTCAAGAGCCTCCGCTACCAGGGATCGAATCCGCAGAACTGGGGGCTGCAGATCATCCGCACCGTCCAGCACTCCGGTTACGAGGACACGTGGACGCCGGCAGTTCGCGCCAACGCGAGTTTCCTCATCCAGTCGGGTTCGCTGGAGGGGCTCACGGATATGCGCCGCGGGCTCGTGATGGACTTCACGCCGGAGTTCACGACGCGTCTCGATGGCTCGCCCACCGCCGACGGCTATCACTACGAAAGCGATGCCGACGTGGGCGGCACGCTGCGCTGGGGGATCACCCCGAACCTCACTGCCGTGGCCACGGCGCATCCGGACTTTTCACAGGTGGAGGCGGATGTCGGTCAGGTCACCGCGAATGAGCGATTCGCGCTCTTCTACCCCGAGAAGCGCCCCTTCTTTCTCGAGGCGCTCGAACAGTACGACACGCCGAACCGCCTCATCTACACGCGCCGCATCTCCCAACCGGTAGCCGGAGCCAAACTGACAGGCAAGGTTGGCGCGATGACCATCGCATACCTCGGTGCGGTCGATACGAAGAGCGAGTCGAGCGGCAGCAACCCGGTGTACAACGTGCTCCGCCTCCGCGGCGACGTGGGGCCAAGCTCCACGGTGGGCCTGGTCTACACGGACCGCATCGAGTCGAACGACTACAACAGGGTGCTGGGGAGCGACGCACGCGTCGTGTGGGGGAAGGTCTGGTATTCGCAGCTTCAGGTGGTGGGATCGCGCACACGCGCCGCCGGCTCGGCCAGCAACGGCGCGCTCTGGGACCTCACGCTGGCGGACCGCACCGGTCGCGCGTACGGCAATCACTTCGAGTTCACCGGAATCAGTCCCGACTTCGTAGCCGCCAGCGGGTTCGTGAACCGCACCGGCATCGTGTCCGGCCGGATGATGAACCGCTTCAGTTGGTACGGTGAACCCGGCGCGCTGCTCGAGCAGCTCACCACCTTCGTGAGCATCAATCCGTTGTGGAAGTACGATGACTTCCTCGACGGACGCGGCACCATCGAAACCGACATCTCCAACAGCTGGAGCGCGACGCTGCGCGGCGGTTGGGAGCTCTCCGCGAACGTCCACAACCAGCAGCAGGTCTTCGACGCCGCCGACTACGTCGGCTATGGCGTGCCCGGCGCAACGGACACGACGGCGTTCGTGGTACCGCACGGATTGTACAATCTCTGGTCGGGTGAACTGCAGGTGAGCACTCCCAGCCGGCCGCTCACCGCGAACGCCAGCGTGACGTACGGTGCCGCGCCGATTTTCGCCGAGGCCGGCGAAGGGCGCGAGTTCTCCATCGAGGCGGAGTTGAACTGGAGACCCACCACGGTGCTCCGTCTCAATGCGCTCTGGACGCACAGGATACTCGAGCGCGCCAGGGATGGCAGCCGCTTCGCGACCGCCGACATCCCCCGCCTGAAGATCGAGTACCAGCTCACCCGATCGATGTTCGTGCGCTACGTGGGACAGTACTACGCGCAGGAGCAGCAGGCTCCGATCGATCCACGCACGGGCATCCCGCTGTACGTGGATCCGGTTCTGGCGCCCGGCGCCGCGGGCTCCACGCAGCGGGAGTTCACCAACGACCTGCTCTTCTCGTACAAACCCACGCCGGGTACCGTCGTGCTGCTGGGCTACGGTGCAGCACTCTCGGAGCCCCGCGCCTTCCGTTTCAGCGATCTTCGACGCGAGTCTGATGGCTTGTTCCTGAAGTTGAGCTATCTTTTCCGGATGTGAGCCGCGGGCCACCGCCGCGGGTGGCCCCCTCCCCCACCTCTCACCACCGAGTCCAGAACGTGCGCATCCCAACGCTTCGACTACTCCTCGGCGGTATCGCCGCGATCGCCCTGGCGGCGGCTCTTCCGCTCGCCGCTTCATTCGCGGGAAGCACCCACTTCGACGCGCAGGCGCAGCAGGGCGAACGGCGTTCGCCGATTCCCGCGAAGCGACTCGCGGCGTACGGGCGCGAAGCAGTTGCGGACGTCGAGTCGCGCGCTCGCTTCACCCAGCAGATGATCGATCAGATCTTCAGTTACGGGGAGCTGGGTTTCCAGGAGGTGGAGACCTCGCGCTACATCGTCGACCTCCTGAAGAGCAACGGCTTCGAGGTGCAGGAAGGTGTCGCCGGCATTCCCACCGCATGGGTCGCGACGTGGGGAAGCGGAAGACCCGTGATAGCGCTCGGCTCCGACATCGACGGAATCCCGCAGGCATCGCAGAAGCCCGGAGTGGTGTGTCACGAACCGATTGTGCCTGGTGCGCCGGGCCATGGCGAGGGACACAATACAGGGCAGCCCGTGAACATCACCGCCGCGCTCGCGGTGAAGCGCATCATGGAGCGGGAGAAGCTTCCGGGCACCATCAAGATCTGGCCGGGAGTTGCGGAGGAGCAGCTCGGCAGCAAGGCGTATCTGGTGCGCGCCGGCATCTTCAAGGATGTGGACGTGGCGCTCTTCTCACACGTCGGCAGCAACCTCGCGACTTCGTGGGGCCCCGGCGGCGGCTCGGGACTGGTATCGGTTCTGTATTCGTTCGAGGGCTCGGCCGCTCACTCGGCCGGCGCACCATGGCGCGGCCGCAGCGCGCTCGACGCGGTGGAGTTGATGAACGTCGGCTGGAACTATCGGCGTGAGCATTTGCGCCTGCAGCAGCGCTCGCACTACGTGATCCCGGACGGCGGTGACCAACCGAACGTGGTGCCCACGACCGCGAGCGTCTGGTATTACTTCCGCGAGCTCACCTATCCGCTGATCAAGGACCTCTGGGCGGTCGGCGACTCCGTGGCGCACGGCGCGGCGCTCATGACCGGGACGAAGCTCGTGGGAGAGCGGGTGCTCGGTTCGGCCTGGCCCCGCCACTTCAACAAGCCGATCGCCGAGGCGATGGTGGCGAACATCAAGGCCGTTGGGCTTCCCGAGTGGAGCGATGCCGACCAGCGACTGGCGAAGGCCGTGCAGAAGGAGATGGGTGCCGAGCCACGAGGACTGGCTACCACTCCCGACACGAGCGCAGCTCCGAGCGACAGACCCAACATGGGCGGTGGTTCGGACGACATCGGCGACGTGAGCTGGAACGTGCCGACCATCACGCTCAACTATCCGTCCAACATCCCCGGCCTTCCCGGACACCACTGGTCCAGCGCCATCGCCTCGGCCACACCCATCGCGCACAAGGGTGCCACGACGGGCGCCAAGGCCATGGCACTCACCATGCTGGACATCCTCGGGAAGCCGGCACTGGTGGACAGCGCATGGTCCTACTTCCGGAACGTGCAGACGAAGGACACGAAGTACGAGCCGCTCATGCGTCCCGATGAGCAGCCCGCCACCTTCCTCAACACCGAGATTCTCGAGAAGTACCGTCCGGAGATGAAGAAGTACTACTTCGATCCTTCGCACTACTCCACGTACCTGGAGCAGCTCGGCATCAGCTATCCAACCGTACCCGACGCGGGCGGCAAGTGCGGGCCCGTCATGTAGGAGGTCGCGTGATGGATGCACCCTTCGAGCGACGTTCACTCACACTGTTCGAGATTCTCCGCGCACGCGTCCGCGCGGCGTCGGACAATCAACTCGTGCTGGCGGCGTCGCTGGGCGTCGCCGGTCTGATCACGCTCGGCGTTCTGCGAACGTGGCCGTGGGCCGCCGTCGAGCTCTGTGGAGTGCTGCTCGGCGCCGGCGCGTGGGGCATCCTGGATCGGAGTCGACCCCGGCTCGACATCGGTCGTGCGCGAGCCGGGCTCGCGAGCGCGCTGCGACATCTCGCCGGGGGCGTCGCGCTCATCTCGCTGCTCGCGCTGGCGCTCGGTGCCTTCGGGCTGTGCCTGGGTCCCTGGAAGTCGTGATCGAGTAGCCGCTCCCGGAGCTCGAGTCTCCCGCGCGGCGGCTACTTTCGCTGTACGAGTCGGACGACCACGAACAGCTCGGCGGGGTCCATCCACCGCTGATCGATGACGAGCCCCGCACCGGCAGCGAGAGCGGCGAGGCCGCCGAGCGTGTACTTGTACGACGACTCCGTCCAGATGGTATCGCCGCGCTCGAACGAGAAGCACTCGCCTGCCACGTCCACGAGCTGCCTCCGCAGACTCACGAGATGCATCTCGACCCGACCCTCCACGGGATCGTAGAAGGCGTAGTGGCGGAAGGCGCCGAGGTCGAACGTGGCGTCGAACTCGCGGTTCAGCCTCGCCAGGACGTTCAGATTGAAGTCCGCCGTCACACCCTCGGCGTCGTTGTACGCGGCGTGCAGCAGCCCGGGGTCCTTTCTGAGATCGGCGCCAAGGATTATCGCGCCATTCGGTCCACATGCGGC
>Ga0182744_1003620_pt1 | contig 11962 bp, 13 predicted proteins | sample eDN3rd30CKraftMG_FD_128525 | JGI IMG/M metagenome (GOLD analysis project Ga0182744, IMG submission 128525) | Enriched Miracle-Growth compost microbial communities from Emeryville, California, USA - eDNA 3rd pass 30_C Kraft MG (version 2) (version 2) ...
CAGACGACGGTGCGCGCGGTCGCGCCCTATTACGCGCGCTTCCTGACGCGCTGGCCGACGGTCGACGCGCTCGCCGCCGCGCCGCTCGACGATGTGCTGAAACTGTGGGCGGGGCTCGGCTATTACGCGCGGGCGCGCAACCTGCACGCTTGCGCCAAGGTCGTGGCAGCCGAGCACGGCGGGCATTTTCCCGACGGGATCGACGGCCTGCTCGCGCTGCCCGGCATCGGCGCCTATACGGCCTCGGCGATTGCCGCCATCGCCTTCGACCGTCCGGCGGTGCCGGTCGACGGCAATGTCGAGCGCGTGGTGACGCGGCTGTTCGCCATCGAGGCGGCGCTGCCGGCGGCAAAGCCGGACATCCGCGAACGCGCGGCGGCGCTGGCGCCGACGCGCCGGCACGGCGATTTCGCGCAGGCGCTGATGGATCTCGGTGCGACGATCTGCACGCCGAAGAACCCGGCCTGCGCTTTATGTCCGTGGAGCGATGTCTGTGTGGCGCGCCGGCGCGGCGATCCGGAAACGTTTCCGCGCAAGACGCCGAAACGCGAGGGAGCGCTGCGCCGTGGTGTCGCCTTCGTCGCGCTGCGCGCCGACGGCGCGCTGCTGGTGCGCACGCGCCCGGCCAAGGGGCTGCTCGGCGGCATGACCGAGGTCCCGACCAGCGAATGGTCGGCGGCGTTTCGCGGCGGCGAGGCGCTGGCGTCGGCGCCGCTTGATGCCCCCTGGCGCCGCTGCGCCGGCGAGGTGACGCATGTGTTCACGCATTTCCCGCTGCAACTGACCGTTTATCGGGCGCAGCTCCCGGCGCGCGCGCAGCCGCCGGCCGGCATGCGTTTCCTGCCGAAAAAAGACATCGCCGAAGCAGCGTTTCCGAACGTCATGCGCAAGGTTCTCGTCTGCGCCGGCGTCGATTCTGAATGAACGTTTATCTCTCGCACATCGAATTTTTGTTGGTGGACCTTTTTCGTGTTGGTGCGTTATCGCGGCGAACGGCTATGCTTAAGCCGATCGCCCGACGCGGATGACACGCCAAACCTGTCATCCGTCGTGTCCCAACCCGGAGGAGACCCATGAAGAAGTTGGCTATGCTCGTTCTCGTGAGTGCGTTCGTCGGCAGCGTCAGCTATGCGCAGGCCGCTTCCTGCACGGTCGATGCCGCCAGCAAGAAGCTCGCCGGCGCCGCCAAGACCAGCTTCATGAAGAAGTGCCAAACGGATGCGCAGAAAGCCTGCGACACGCAGGCCGCGAACCGCAAGCTCTCCGGCGCGGCAAAGACGAGCTTCACCAAGAAGTGCGTCAACGACGCCGTCGGTAGCTGAAAACAGACGCCGACGTGATCGCGGCCGGGTCGTCTTGCGCGGCCCGGCCGTTTTCTTTTTCGGAAAAGGCGGCGCAGACAATCGTGGCGCCGCCTGCGGCTTTTGCGTAGAAGCGACAAGTGTGTAGATGAGCGGCCGTCACCGGCCGCAGGCAGCAAGAGCGAGGATCGAAGATGAGCATCGAGCGTCACGAAACCGGCCCGCGGATGAGCAAGGCCGTGGTCCATGGCAATACCGTCTATCTCTCCGGCATCACCGCCGGCGCGGCGCGCGGCCAGAGCATGACCGAGCAGACCAAGGATGTGCTGGCGCAGATCGAGGGTTTCCTCAAGCGGGCGGGCACCGACAAGAGCAAGCTCATCAGCGCCAATATCTGGGTCACCGACATGGCGAAATTCGCCGAGATGAACGCGGTGTGGGACGCCTGGGTGTCGCCCGGCAGCGCACCGGCGCGCGCCACAGTCGAGGCGAAGCTCGCCGCGCCGGACTACCTCGTCGAGATCATGGTGGTCGCGGCGAAATAAGGCCCGGCCGACCGCGGAGTGCGGCAAGAGTCTTCAGATTGAATTTGGCAGGAAGGGGCATCATGCCGAAAGTCATCGAAACGCTGCTCGATCAATCGTGGTTCACCGTGCTGGCGCGCATCGTGCTGACCTTCGCGTTCTGGGGCAGCGGGCTGAGCAAGCTGATCGACTTTCAGGGCGGCGTCGCCGAAATGGCGATGTTCAACCTGCCGCAGCCGACGCTGATGAACGTGCTGGTCATCATCGTTCAGCTCGGCGGCTCGCTGCTGATCATCTTCAATCGCTGGACGTGGCTCGGCGCCGGCGCGCTCGCGGTATTCACCGCGCTGACGATCCCGCTCGTGCATCATTTCTGGAGCCTGCCGCAGCCGCAGGCGATCTCGTCGTTCCACACCGCGACCGAGCATGTCACGGTGATCGGCGCGCTGATGCTGGTGTCGATCCTGTCGCGCTATACCGGCGGCGCCGGCAACGGTCGCTCGCGCCGGATTTAGGCCGGCGCCATCTCGGCGCGCACTTGCGCACGCAGATCGTCGATCGGCGTCAGTCCCTTCGGCGTTTCGAGGTGCCAGAAGGTCCAGCCGTTGCAGGCATCGAGCCCCTGCGCGGCGGCGCCGATGCGGTGGATCGAGCCGACCTTGTCGCCGAGCGCGATGGCGCCGTCGGCGCGCACCAGCGCGCGATGGCGCTTGCGGGCGTCGGTCAGTTCGGTGCCCGCCGCGATCAGGCCGCGCTCGATGAGGCTGGCGAAGGGCACGCGCGGCGCCTCGCGCGCCGTCATGAACGGCACGAGGGTCGGCGCGTCGAGCGTCTCGATCAGCTCGATGCGCTTTTCCGCCTCTCTGGCATAGTGCGGGTCGCGCTCGATGCCGATATAGCGGCGGCCGAGCCGTTTGGCGGCGGCGCCGGTGGTGCCGGTGCCGTTGAACGGATCGAGGATCAGGTCGTCGGGACGCGAGGCCGACAGGATGGCGCGCGCGACGAGCGCTTCCGGCTTTTGCGTCGGATGCAGCTTCTTGCCGTCGTCGCCCTTGAGCCGCTCCTCGCCGGTGCACAGCGGCAGCGTCCAGTCGGAGCGCATCTGGATGTCTTCGTTGCCGGCCTTGAGCGCCTCGTAGTTGAAGGTGTAGCGCTTGGCGCTCTCGTCGCGCGCCGCCCAGATCAGCGTCTCGTGCGCATTGGTGAAGCGGCGGCCGCGGAAATTCGGCATCGGATTGGTCTTGCGCCAGACGATGTCGTTGAGGATCCAGAAGCCGAGATCCTGCAACGCCGTGCCGACGCGGAAAATGTTGTGATAGGAGCCGATCACCCACAGCGTCGCCGTCGGCTTCATCACCCGCCGGCAGGCGGTCAGCCAGGCGCGGGTGAAATCGTCATAGGCGCGAAAGCTCTCGAACCGATCCCAGTCGTCGGTCACGGCGTCGACCTGCGAATCGTCCGGGCGGCGCAGATCGCCCCGCAGTTGCAGGTTGTAGGGCGGGTCGGCAAAGACCAGATCGACCGAGGCGGCCGGCAGCTTCGCCATTTCGCTGACGCACTCGCCGACCAGGATGCGGTGGCGAGCTGAACCGGCTTCTGAAAAACGACGGGGTGCCCGTGTGGGCACCCCGCGACGCATGACAACCATGACTCAGAACTCTGACTCTTGGCAACGTAACCGGCGACGCGGGACCTACAGACCGGCTGAGGCTCATGATGGTCCGGCAAGGTAAAAATGGAGTTAGCGCCGGCTCGGCAAAAACTGCCGATCCGTAGCAGAATCAAAGAGTTACAGTTAAGTAAACGAGCCCGATGCAGAAACCCGTTGGACGTGTAAACCAGCTTCGGCGACAATCGCGCAAAAGGCTGCATTGAAAGGGCCGGTTTGGCTGCTTGCCGGCTCTTTTCCAGCCCTTCTTGGAGACTGAAAACCATGCGTTGGGACGACTTCCGGCGGAGCGATAATGTCGAGGACTACCGCGACAGCAGCGGCGGCGGTGGCGGCTTCGGTCTGCCGGGCGGCATCAATATCGGTGGCGGCGGCGGGCTCGGCATCGGCACGGTGGTGGTGCTCGGCCTGCTCGGCTGGGCGCTCGGCATCGATCCGAGCCTGCTGATCGGCGGCGCCGAGGTCCTTTCCGGCGGGCAGCAGCGCTACGAGCGCCAGATCGAGCAGCAGGCGCCGCGACAGGCCGGCGCTCCGAAGGACGAGACCGGCGATTTCGTCGCCGCGGTGCTCGGCGACACCGAGGACACCTGGAACGTCGTGTTCAAGGAAGGCGGCCAGCAATACCGGCCGCCGCGGCTGCGGCTGTTCAGCGGCGCCATCCAGGGCGGCTGCGGCTTCGCGCAGGCGGCGATGGGGCCGTTCTACTGCCCGAACGACCGCCGCATCTATATCGACACCTCGTTCTTCCGCGAGATCGAGACGCGCTTCGGCGGCTGCTCCGGCAAGGCGTGCCGGTTCTCGCAGGCTTATGTGCTGGCGCACGAGGTCGGCCACCACGTCCAGAACCTGCTCGGCGTTCTGCCGAAGGCGCAGGAGGCGCAGCAGGCGTCCGGCAGCCGCGCCGCCGCCAACCGCATCCAGGTGCGGGTGGAACTGCAAGCCGACTGCTTTGCCGGCGTCTGGGCGTCGCGCTCCAACCAGCGGCGCAACTTCATCGATCCGGGCGATATCGATGCCGCCTTGCAGACCGCCAACGCCATCGGCGACGATACATTGCAGCGCAAGGCGCAGGGCCGCGTGGTGCCCGACAGCTTCACCCACGGCTCGGCCGAACAACGCAAGCGCTGGTTCATGACCGGCTTCCAGAGCGGCAAGGTGTCGGCCTGCAACACCTTCAACGCCTCGGCGATCTGAGGAGGAGGTCCCGCCATGGCCGGCATCGACCCGTCGCGCCGCTTCATCCCGCTGCGCATTGCCGTGCTCACCGTGTCGGACACGCGCACGCCCGATGACGACAAGTCCGGCAATACGCTCGCCGAGCGGATTGCCGCCGCCGGTCACGCGGTTGCCGGCCGCGCCATCGTGCCCGACGATGTCGAAGCGATCCGCGCGCAGGTACGCGCCTGGATCGCCGACAAGGCCGTCGATGTCGTCATCACCACCGGCGGCACCGGCTTTACCGGCCGCGACGTGACGCCGGAGGCGCTCGAACCGCTGTTCGAGAAACGGATGGACGGCTTCTCCGTCGCTTTTCACATGGTGAGCCTGCCGAAGATCGGCACCTCGACCATCCAGACGCGCGTCACCGCCGGCGTCGCCGGATCGACCTATATCTTCTGCCTGCCGGGCTCGCCCGGCGCCTGCCGCGACGGCTGGGACGAGATCCTCGTCAACCAGCTCGATTATCGCTTCCGGCCGTGCAACTTCGTCGAATTGCTGCCGCGCCTCGACGAACATCTGCGCCGCGAGAAGGCGCAAGGTGCGACGGTATAGAGACGCGACGGTATGAAGACGCGAGGTGACCCGCGATGAGCACCGCCGCCACGTTCCGCCGCATCGCTCTGTCGCTTGCAGGCACCGTCGCGGCGCCGCATTTCGACCGCACCGCGTTCAAGGTGGCGCGCACCTATGCGACGCTGGCACCCGACAACAAGACCGCGAATTTCAGGTTCATGCCCGACGAGCAGGAGTTGAAATGCCTGGTCGCGCCGGATGCTTTCAGCCCGATCCCCAATGCCTGGGGCCGGCAGGGCTGGACCTGCGGCACGCTCGCGGCTTTATCGACCGCCGAACTGCGCGCCGCGCTGGAAATGGCATGGCGTCACGCGCAGCCGAAGCAAAAGGCGAAATCGCGGAGGGTCGCGGAGCCGCGCCGCAAGCGGCGCTGATCGGCTTTACGCATCCGCCGATTCGCTTGTCGGTTTGCTTGTCGATTGATTGGCCGACCCGCCGGTCGATTTTCTTACCGGCTTGTTTGCCGATTTGCCGGGCACGCGGATGCTGGCGTCGAGCAGCGTGATCTTGCGCGGCCCGGTGCGGCGGATGAAATCCGCTTCGGTGTTGCCGGCATTGGCGCGGTGGCCGCCGAGGCTGCGGTAGAGCTGCTTGGAGATTAATAGTCCCTGGCTCGGTCTCACCCGCACGACGAGGGCGCCGGCGAGCGCCATCAGCGCCTGCGTGAGCGGCGAGCGGCCGGGGGCGGCGGCAGGGCGGAACGTCGCCGCGCGCCGTGGGCCGGCCATCGGCGCCTCCTCGATGAAGCGCCCGACATCGGCGACCCAGTCGGTGTCCGGGACGCAGCCTGGCCGCAGGAATAAAAGCCACGGCGCGCGCGCCGTCGTCGCCGCGTCCTTCAGTCGCGCCCCGAGCGGTTCGCTGGACGCATTGAACTGACAGCCGGCGTGGTCGGCGACCCGGGCGGTGTCGTCGGTGGAACCGCCGTCGGTGACGATCACCTCGGAGATCAGTCCACCCGTCGCGCCGGGAACCAGCGCCGCCAATGTCTGCACCAGCGCGCGTTCCGATTGGTAGGTCGGGATGATGACGCTCAGCATGGAACCGGGGCCTGAGGGCGGAATTGGCATTCCATCCATAGCACGCCGAAGCCGGCGATCATCCGGCGCCATCGTTCGGGTCGGGCGGCTGCGGCAAAGTGCCGGATAATGACAAAATGTTCTTGTTATGTTCTTATCCTTCGCATAGGCTCAGTGCATGTCTCGTTCGTCCGCAGTTCGTAAAGATCCCCCGGCGCCGGAAGCGTTGCTGCCCTCCTCGCCAACGGGTGGCCGGCGCGTCCCGGACACGGCCGGCCTGATGGATACGGCCGTGACCCGTGAGCGCCGGCGCGGACGCGGGACGCTCTCCAACGCCTCCGGCCGCTACGAGCCGCTGGCACGCATCGCCTTCGACGACGGCTGGCAGAGCCTCGACGAGCTGCCGCCGTTCAAGACCGAGGTCAGCCTCGATGCGACGCGCAAGGTCATCACCCGCAACGATTCGCCCGACATCTCCTTCGACCGTTCGATCAATCCGTATCGCGGCTGCGAGCACGGCTGCGTCTATTGTTTCGCGCGGCCGACGCATGCCTATCTCGGCCTGTCGCCGGGGCTCGATTTCGAGTCCAAACTGTTCGTCAAACCGGAGGCGGCCGAACTGCTGGAGAAGGAGTTGGCCTCGCCGTCCTACCAGCCGAAGGTGATCGCCATCGGCACCAATACCGATCCCTATCAGCCGATCGAACGCCGCTACCAGGTGATGCGGCGCATCCTCGAAGTGCTCGACAAGGCCGGCCATCCGGTCGGCATCGTCACCAAATCGGCGCTGGTGCTGCGCGACCTCGATATCCTGGCGCGGATGGCGGAGCGCAACCTCGCCAAGGTGGCGGTCTCGGTGACGACGCTCGATGCCGAACTGGCGCGCAAGATGGAGCCGCGCGCCACCACGCCAGCGCGGCGGCTGGAGACGCTGCGGCGATTGTCGCATGCCGGCATTCCGACGACGGTGATGGTGGCGCCGATCATCCCGGCGCTCAACGACGCGGAGATCGAGCGCATTCTCGATGCGGCTGCTGCCGCCGGCGTCCGGGAGGCCGGCTATGTGCTGCTGCGCCTGCCGCTCGAAGTGCGCGACCTGTTCCGGGAATGGCTCCTGGCCAATTACCCCGACCGCTATCGCCATGTGATGAAGCTGATCCGCGACATGCGCGGCGGCAAGGATTACGACTCCGCCTGGGGCAGCCGCATGAAGGGCACTGGCCCCTATGCCTGGCTGATCGGCCGTCGTTTCGAGATCGCCTGCGAGAAATACGGGCTCAACCAGAAGAAGCGCCGGCTGTCGCTGGAGCATTTCCGCCCCAACCGCGCCGGATCGGAGCAGTTGAGCCTGTTCGCATGAACGAGTCCGTGGAAATGAACGTGCCACCGGCGGTGTTGTCGCTGGTGACGCTCGGCGTCGCCGATCTCGCGCGCAGCATCGCTTTCTATGAGCGGTTGGGTTTCCGGCGCAAGGCGAAGTCCGCGCAAGGCGTCGGCTTCTTCGACGCCGGGGCGGTGGCGCTCGCGGTGTTTCCGATCTCCGATCTCACCCGCGACGCCGGGCTCGCTACCGACGGTGAACCGGCCGCCGGTTTGCGGGATGATTTCAGAAGTGTGACGCTTGCCTGGAATTGCCCTTCTCGCGCGGGCGTCGATGTGGCGCTGGCGTGGGCCCGGACGGCAGGCGCCGTCATCCGCAAACCGGCGGAGGACACCTTCTGGGGCGGATATATCGGCTATTTCGCCGACCCCGACGGCCATCTGTGGGAGGTTGCCTTCAATCCGAACTTCCCGCTCTCGCAGGACGGCCGGCTGACGATCCCGGACTGAGCCGGCGGATCGGCGCGACGGACGCCGATCGGCCGTTTGTCCCCGGTGTCCACCGCCGGGCCGTCTGCCGACCTGCCGTCCCGCGGTTCCGGCAAAGTCCAGCCTTGCCGGCGGCGCTGCTTCGCGGCAAGGCTCGCGGCATGAGTCGCGAAATGGGACGTTCCGTCGGACAGGTGAGTCGCCAGTCGGAGCCGGCGGCGGATCGGGCACCGCGCCTGCCGATCGCGGAGACGGTCGTGCGGCCGAGCTTCCGGCGCGAGCGCCGCGCGCTCGCCAGCGGCATCTGGCCGGTCGCCGGCTGCGACGAGGCCGGCCGCGGGCCGCTCGCCGGGCCGGTGGTCGCCGCCGCGGTGGTGCTCGACCCGCAGCGCATCCCGCGCGGCCTCAACGATTCCAAGAAGCTCGATGCCGCGGCGCGCGAAAAGCTCTATGCGAAAATCTGCGCCACGGCCGACGTCGCGGTGGCCTTCGGCTCGACCGCGCGCATCGACCGCGACAACATCCTGCGCGCCTCGCTATGGGCGCTGGCGCGGGCCGTGCGCTCGCTGCCGGTGGCGCCGAGGCTGGTGTTCGTCGACGGCCGCGACCGCATCGACGTGCCCTGCGACTGCGAGGCGGTGATCGGCGGCGATGCGCTGGTGGTCTCGGTCGCCGCCGCTTCGATCGTCGCCAAGGTGACGCGCGACCGGCTGATGCGGCAGCTCGGGCAGGTGCATCCCGGATACGGCTTCGAGCGGCATATGGGCTATGCCGTGCCGGAGCACCGCGAAGCGCTGATCCGGCTCGGCCCGACCATCCATCACCGCCGCTCCTTCGCGCCGGTGCGGCTGTGCATCGAGGGGGACGAGCCGGCCGAACCCGGCGTGTTGCCTCTCTAGCGGCCATTCTCTATTCCTGCGCGTTCGATTGATCGGTTTGTGCGCAGGCCATGCATTACGTCTCGTTGATCGTCGAATGCCTGCGCGGACGGCCGGCGGTCGCATTCTGGGTCGCGGCGCTCGGCCAGGGGGTGCTTTGGTTCCTGGTGCCGGCGCTGTTCTACAGCGCGCCGCCGGCAAGCCTCGCCGATCTATTGAGCGCCGGCTGGCAGGTGCGGCTGGGCACCGAGACGATGCCGCCGCTCGCCTTGTGGCTGTCGCAACTGGCGTTCCGGGTGGCCGGCGTCACCGGCGTCTATCTCCTCGCACAGGTCTGCGTCGTGGTGGCGCTGTGGGCGGTGTTCAAGCTCGGCAGCGCCATCGTCGGGGCGCGCCATGCGGCGCTCGCCGTGCTGCTGATGACCGGGCTGACGGTGCTGGCGCTGCCGAGCATCGATTTCGGGCCGGCGGTGCTGGCGCTGCCGCTGTGGGCGCTGTCGCTCCTGCATTACTGGCGGGCGGTGGGAGAGGGGCGGCGCGGCTGCTGGCTGCTGCTGGCCGTCTGGCTCGGCCTCATGCTGCTGACCAGCGTTCTCGGTGTGCTGCTGGTGGCGCTGATCGCCGTCGCGACGCTGCTTGATCCGCGGGGACGCGCGGCGTTCCGCCATGCCGAGCCGTGGCTGGCGATCCTGCTCATGCTGTTCGTCATCGCGCCTTATGCCGGCTGGCTCGCCTATCATCCCGAACTCGCGCAGGCGATCTTCGTACCGGTTCGTCCGATCGCCGATCCGGGCGCTGCGGCGCTGCGGGTGCTGGCGCTGATCGGCGTCGCGCATCTCGGCGTGGTGGTGCTCGTTGCGCTGGTGAGCGGCTGGCCGAAGCGGCGGCGCGACGAGCCGCCGGTGATCGAGGGCCGCGCCGCCGAGCGGGCCGGGCGGCTGTTCGTCTACGGCTTCGCGCTGGTGCCGCTTCTTGCCGCGATCGCCTTTGCCGCCGCCGGCGGCAGCGTCTCGCCGCAGCGGCTGGCGCCGCTGGTGCTGCTGTCGGGGCTTGCGGTGGCGGTGTTCGCCGGGGCCCAGGTCAGGCTCTACCGCGAGCGCATGGTCAGCTTCGTCTGGCTGGCGCTGCTGGTCGTGCCGCCGCTTGCGGTCGTCCTCAATCTCGGCCTGTCGCCGTGGTTTGCGGTAGAGCCGCCGGGGGCGGAGCCGGCGCAGGCGATGGGGCGTTTCTTTGCAGAGAATTTCCAGCGCCGCACCGGCGCGCCGCTGCGCCACGTCGCCGGCGAGCGCCGCATCGCGACGCTGGTGGCGCTCGCCGCGCCGGGCCGGCCGGCACTGCTGCGCCTCGACGCGCCGCAGCGAACGCCGTGGACGACGCCGGCGCAGTTCCGCGCGACCGGCGGGGTCGTGGTGTGGCCGACAACCGACACCGCCGGCACGCCGCCGGCGGCGATCAAGGCGGCGTTTCCCGATCTCGTCGCCGAAGTGCCGCGGGTGTTCGAGCGTCCGGTCGAGGGTCGGCTGCCGCTATTGCGCATCGGCTGGGGCGTGGTCCGCCCGGCGCCGCCGCAACCGCAATCGCCGCCGCAACCGGCTCAGTGATAGCCGGCGCCCTCGCGCACCTTGCCGCGGAACAGCCAGTAGACCAGCACGGTGTAGCCGATGATGATCGGCAGCATCACCACCGTGCCGGCGAGCATGAAGGTCTGGCTGGCGGGCGAGGCGGCCGCCTGCCAGATGTCGATCGATGGCGGCACCAGATACGGAAACAGCGAGATCGCCAGCCCCAGATAGCCGAACAGGAACAGCGCGATCGCCGACAGGAACGGCAGCACTTCGCGGCCCTTGTTGAGCCCCCACCAGCCGGCGAGCGCGATCAGCCCGGTCAGCGTCGGCACCGGCCACAGGAAATAGAAGTTCGGCAGCGTGAACCAGCGCTCGGCGATGCGGGGGAAGGCGAGCGGCGTCCACAGGCTCACCGCCGCCATGAACACCAGCACCGCGGCGAACAGCCAGAGCGCCCGCCGCCGCGCCCATTGCGCCAGTTCGCCGTCGGTCTTCATCACCAGCCAGGTGGCGCCGAGCAGGCCGTAGCCGGCGATGACGCCGAGGCCGCAGAGCACCGAAAACGGCGTCAGCCAGTCGAAAGTGCCGCCGGCGAACGCGCCGTTCTCAACGGCGATGCCCTGCACCAGCCCGCCGAGCACCACCCCTTGCGCGAAGCTCGCGACGAGCGAGCCGGCGGCAAACGCGATGCTCCAGCCGCGCTTGCGCCTGGCGAGCGCGCGAAACTCGAAGGCGACGCCGCGGAAGATCAAGGCCAGCAGCATGCCGATTACCGGCAGATACAAAGCCGGCATGATGATCGCGTAGGCCAGCGGGAAGGCGACCATCAGGCCGCCACCGCCGAGCACCAGCCAGGTTTCGTTGCCGTCCCAGAACGGCGCCACCGTGGCGATCATCCGGTCCTGATCGGCCTGCGAACGCGCGAACGGAAACAGCGCGCCGATGCCAAGGTCGAAGCCGTCCATGATGACATACATCATCACGGCGACGGCGATGATCGCCGCCCAGATCACCGGCAGATCGACAGCAAGGTCGAAGGCGAGGTCAGACGACATGTTCGACTCCCAGCGGGCCCTTGGCCTTGTCGCCGGACTGCACCAATGCGGCGTCCGGTCCGCGATGGATCAGCCGGTTGATGTAATAGGCGCCGGCGCCGAACACGACGCCGTAGACGAGGATGAACAGCGTCAGCGTCGCGGCGATCGAGGTCGCCAGCACCGGCGAGGTGGCGTCGGCGGTGCGCATGATGCCCTGCACGATCCACGGCTGGCGGCCGCTCTCCGTCGTCACCCAGCCGGCAATGACGGCGACGAAGCCGATCCACCAGCACTGCGCCATCACCCGCAGATACCAGCGCGTCGCAAACAGCCGGCCGCGCCACCACAGCCAGGCGCCGTAGAGCG
>Ga0182744_1003626_pt1 | contig 11948 bp, 13 predicted proteins | sample eDN3rd30CKraftMG_FD_128525 | JGI IMG/M metagenome (GOLD analysis project Ga0182744, IMG submission 128525) | Enriched Miracle-Growth compost microbial communities from Emeryville, California, USA - eDNA 3rd pass 30_C Kraft MG (version 2) (version 2) ...
CATGCCGTCAGGACAAACGAAAAAAGCAGCAATAATAAAAAGCTATGTTTCTTCACTCATATCCTCCTCTTGCTCGTACAATTATGTATTTGTTGGAAAAAAACATTCTTATAAAGTTTAACATGAAGATACATCCAGTTAATGAGTCGTTGGTAATGGTAAATTTACAGTAATTGAGAAGAGGTTTAATCCTGGTATTAAAAAAATAGTGTGATATAATTACATGTGCTTTTAGAGTGTGTTTGCTAACAACGATAAAATAGAAACTAGGTGAAATAGAAATGGAACGTGAACATACAAAAGGTATTTACTTTACTGCTGGGGCGTATATATTTTGGGGAGTACTACCTATCTACTGGAAATTTATTGACCAAGTTTCAGCTCTTGAAATTTTAGCGCATCGAGTTATTTGGTCGTTTATTTTTGTTTTACTAATAGTTGCCATTTTGAAGAGAAAACTATTAAAAAACTTCTTTCAAGTTCAAATGAAACAGAAAAAAACATGGCTTGGAATTTTCCTTGCTTCGCTATTAATTAGTATTAACTGGTTTGTTTATATTTTTGCAGTCAATGCCAACCATATCGTGGAGGCTAGTTTAGGTTACTTTATAAATCCGCTAGTTGCAGTATTGTTAGGTGTTTTTGTATTAGGTGAAAAGATGAATAAATGGCAGGCAGTTTCATTTGTGGTAGCTGGAATCGGAGTCGTGTATATGACGCTATCGCTTGGAACCTTTCCTTGGATAGCGCTCATTTTAGCCTTATCGTTTGGCTTTTATGGACTGTCTAAAAAACTAATAAAAGTAGATTCCATTTTAGGCTTGCTGCTGGAGACATTGTTTATTGTTCCGTTTGCGTTATTGTTTTTAGCATATTTAGGTCTAAACGGTCAGCATAGCTTTGCCGCAGGGTCCATTAAAAGTGATTTATTTTTACTAGGGTCAGGTATTGCTACAGCACTGCCGTTATTATGGTTTGGAATAGGGGCACAAAAGATTCCACTTTACCTTGTGGGCTTTTTACAATATATTGCTCCGACGATCAGTTTGCTTCTTGGGGTACTTGTTTATGGGGAGTCCTTTACAAAGGACCATGCTGTTACCTTTACATTCATCTGGATCGCATTAGGAATCTTCAGCATTTCTAATATTCGTCAGATGCTAAAGAAACGAAAAATATCTGCAGTAGCCACAAATGTAAAGAGCGTGTAAATGGATATACTAAATAACCCAAAGGACTATTGAATTGATATGCAATTTAATAGTCCTTTTTGTTAATTTCTTTCAAAGCATCACATTACTTCCATACATAATGGCAGATTTCCCGGAATACTTTCATATTAATATTTAATTTTAAAAAATGATGAACGAACGAACGAACTAACCTAAACGTTATATCTACAGTTGAAATTATTAAAATAAATTAAAAGGACGATGAATGTGATGGGGAAAGAGATGGAAGTGATGGTGCAAGGAGAGTTCTCGTTAGCAGCGACATTAACGTTTCCAGAAGGAGAAAGTCAAAAATACCCTTTAGTGGTTATGGTACACGGAAGCGGCCCTACGGATCGTGATTCGAATGCTAAAGGCATGCCATTGAATATTTTTAAACAATTAAGTGATGTAGTGGTTTCAGAAGGATTCGCGAGTATTCGTTATGATAAAAGAGGAGTCGGGGCGAGTAAAGGGGACTTTTACGAAACAGGAGTGTATGATTTAATCAACGATGCATACACTGTAGTGGAATTTGTTAAAAAGCATCCAAACATAGACTCAGAGAATGTGATTTTACTAGGACATAGTGAAGGAAGTATTATCGCTCCATTCGTGAATGAAAAAGTACCAGTAGACGGGATGATTCTTCTGGCAGGTACAGCTGAACCTTTAGCGGAAACCCTGACTTGGCAGCGAGAGGAAATAATCAAGGATGTAAGATCTGTAAAAGGATTTCAGGGATGGCTAATTCGATTATTAAAAGTAGATCAAAAAATTACAAAAATGAATGAAGACTTAATACAGGCACTTCTTGCATCAGATGAGCCCGTTATAAAGTTTAAAGGAAAAAAAGTTAACGCGAAATGGAATCGAGAGCATATACATTTTGACGTATCAAAACCGTTACAAAATGTCACTTGTCCTGTTCTTGCTATAACTGGTACAAAGGATGTAAACGTAAAGGTTAGTGATTTGGAAAAAATCAAATCACTGGTTCAAGGAGAGTGTGAAACTCACATTATTCAAGATATGACGCATTTGCTACGTAAGACAGATGTGGAGTACAGCTTTAGTAAAATCATGAACAATAATAAAAAAACACTTAAACAACAGATTGATTCTGAATTAAAAGACAAAATTATTTCATGGTTAAGGAATTGGAAAAAAAGAGAGGTCAAAACTGAAAAGACTGAACTGTTGATAAAATAAAATCAACATCAATCTTGATAGAGTAGGGGCATGCATCCTTACTCTTTTTTTTTATCCTTCGTTTCTCGAAAATGGTTTGGAGTTTTGTTAAGGTGTATACTAACTAAATGAATTCTTGTCTAGGGGGATACACAAGATGGAAATAAAACCAAAAGCCATTTTTTTAGACATGGATGGCACAATTCTAAACCATGAAAATCAAGTAAGCATACATACAAAAGAAGTAATTGAGCAGTTACGAAATAAGGGAATATTCGTGTTCATCGCTACTGGGAGAGCGATTGATGAAATCGAGGGTCTTGTCCCGAAGGGCTTTCAAGTAGATGGTGTCGTAACTTCAAATGGAATGGCTGGATATGTAGGTAAAAAGGTTATTTTTAAACATACCCTCTCGCTTAACCTTGTTAAGGAAATAATAAAAAGAGCAAGGGAAAACGAAGTCTATTACGAACTGTTTCCATATGGATTAGACCGTATCACATTAAAGCAAGATCAGAAATATGTAGAAAATGAAATAACAGAACCAAAGCCGGATAGTGTCGGCCTCAATGAGTGGCTTTCCCGAAAAGAAGCGATTAAAGAGAAAATAAAGTGGGTGGATGAAATTGTTGGGAATGAATTTTCTAAATTTTATTTCTTTGCTAAATCAAAGGAACATATTACCCAGTGGAAAAAAGAACTTGAAAGTTTAAAGAGAGAAATAGATTTTACAACCTCGATTTCATCTAATCATAACGTCGAGGTCATGGCTCCGAACATGAATAAGGCAACAGGGATTCAACAAATGTTGAGACACTTTCATTTATCTGAAACGGAAGCAATGGCGATAGGCGACAGTGACAATGACCTGCCTATGCTGCGACTCGTTCATCATTCAGTAGCCATGAAAAATGCTCCGGATTCCATTAAAGAAGTCGTAGAAGACGTTACAGAATTTACCTGCGATGAGGATGGAGTTTCTTATTATCTTAAAAAGCGATTTTTGTATGAATAATACATATCATTTTGATGATATCAATCCCAAAAAATGGAGTGAATTCATTGAAACTAAGCGTTCTCGACCAATCAGTCATCAGTAAAGGGGATTCGGCCAGCACTGCTTTACAAAATACCATAAAACTTGCTCAAATAACGGAAAAACTGGGCTATACAAGGTTTTGGACAGCTGAACACCATAATACCAATGGAATTGCTGGCTCCTCACCGGAAGTCTTGATATCTCATATCGCTTCAAAAACTAGTAAGATACGAGTAGGGTCTGGGGGTGTACTGCTTCCGCAATATAGCCCTTATAAAATTGCAGAAAATTTCAAGGTATTGGAATCACTGTTTCCAAACAGAATGGATGCAGGAATTGGACGTTCTCCCGGCGGTTCTCCAAGCACGCGAATGGCGTTAACCGATGGATTACGCAAAAGCATGAATGAATTCCCAAGGCAAATTCAAGATTTACAAGGTTACTTGTTAAATCAACTACCTAGAGACCACCAATTTCATGATGTTAAAGCTTATCCTGCTATAGTTAGCTTGCCGGAAATGTGGATACTTGGCATTTCCCGCCGAGGCGCAAGGGTGGCTGCGGAACATGGGACGGCATTTACCTTTGGACATTTTATTACTCCGGTTAATGGAGTACGGGCGATGGACTATTATTACACACATTTTCAGCCATCGCCTTTTTTACAACAGGCTAAAACGAATGTATGTGTATTTGTGGTATGTGCCGAAACCCAAGAGGAAGCTGAAGAATTAGCATTGAGCCAGGATATGTGGCTGCTGGGTATTGAAAAAGGGGCCGATACTAGAATTCCAACTATTGAAGAGGCAAAGAGCATTTCACTGACAACCGCTGACCGATTGAAGATTCAGGAAAATAGAAGCCGAATGATTATCGGCACCCCTCAAAGAGTCAAAGCTGAACTCCTGCGGTTGAGCGAAATATACAAGTGTGATGAATTCATGATCATAACGAATATCTATGATTTTCATGACAAAATCAATTCCTATACTTTATTAGCTAAAGAGCTTATTTAAGAAATTTATTTGAATATCGTCAACAAAAAAAGTTATAAACAAATAAGAGCAGGAACTGTATAGGGTTCCTGCTCTTATTTGTTTATAAGCGTCATTCTATTTTATTTATAAAAAGTTCTGCTTAGGTATTTAAGAAAGCTCATTTTCGGGTTTTACCCAAAGCTGGGACCATCTCTCTATTTCTCGTAATACAGGTTCTAGTGAATGCCCTTTTTCGGTTAATGAATATTCAATAATGACTGGTGTTTCGGGTATAACCTCACGTTTTACAATTCCTTGGTGTTCTAAATCCTTTAAACGATCGGATAAGACTTTACCACTAATACCAATGGCAGACTGAATTTCTGAAAACCGTTGTGAACCAGATAATAGCTGATATATAACTAATGCACTCCATCTTTGACTGAGTAGGGAGATGGCTTTTTCAAATTTTGGACAAATAGTAGGTTGTTTCATACTACATTTACACCTCTCTTAATTTATAGTATACCACAAAATGTCATTCATTAACAAAAGTAAATCTAGTTACTTGACAATATTTAATAACATTAATATACTTGCTTACATAAAGTAACTTAATAACTTTTATTCTAGCTTAGAAATTACAAAAATCTTAAAACAATATTTTAAACTTAGGAAATAAAACTCTAGGAGGGGTTATTATGGGATTCCATACTAAACCAACTACATTTGTGGGTCATGTTAAAATCAAGGTGGAAAATTTACAGCGTTCATTAAAATTTTATCAAGACGTTCTAGGTTTTGATATTTTAGATCAAACTAGTTCAACAATAAAACTAACAAGTGACGGAAAAACAAGCATTTTATCTATTGAACAACCTGACAATGTCATTCCAAAACAGGGAAGAACAACAGGTTTATATCATTTCGCTATCCTTTTACCAGAAAGAAAAGATTTAGCCAATATTGTAATTCACTTGGTGAACAATGGGATCAAATTTGGTTCCTCGGATCACCTTGTTAGTGAGGCATTGTATTTAAATGATCCAGATGGGAACGGTATTGAAATTTACATCGATCGGGAGCCTTCTAAGTGGAGCTGGAGAGGTGAAGAAGTGGCCATGACGGTAGATCCACTAAATTTTGAAAATCTATTGGCTGCCTTTAAACCTGATGAGAAGTGGCAGGGAATGCCAGTAGGAACCGTAATGGGTCATATTCATTTACATGTTTCGGAATTGAAGAAGACGGAAGAATTTTATGTAAAAGGACTTGGCTTTGATGTGGTCAACCGATATGGCGGGCAGGCGCTATTTCTTTCTTCTGGAAAGTACCATCATCATATTGGAGTCAATACATGGAACGGGACAGGAGCACCTACTCCTTCAGCAAATAGTGTAGGGTTAGAATCTTATACACTCATCTTTGCTACTGAAGAAGTTCGTAATCAGGTACTAGTTAATTTGAAAAAGATTGGTGTGAATGTTAGGGAAGTAAACAATTCTTTTATTACTCATGACCCTTCTGGTAACCAAGTTGAATTAGTAGTTTAAGAAAAGGAGGGCTCACGGGTGTCTACAATTAATCATAACGGCATTGAAATAGGAATTTATACACTTGTTAAAAAGGCCACAAGATAATAATAAATTGGAGGAAATTAAAATGAAAATTGCAATTGTTGGAGCAAGTGGAAAAGCAGGGAGTCTGATATTGAAAGAAGCAGTAAGCAGAGGGCATGACGTAACAGCGATTGTTAGAAATACTTCTAAACTACAAGATAAAAATACAGCAGTCATTGAGAAAGATGTATTCGATTTAACAGCTGATGATTTAACAGCCTTCGATGTTGTTGTAAATGCATTTGGGGCTCCGCTTGGAGAGGAACAAGCACATGTTGATGCCGGTCATGCGTTGATCGAGGCGTTAGAAGGTACAAATACTAGATTATTGGTTGTTGGAGGGGCTGGAAGTCTATTTGTCGACGAGAACAAAACTGTAAGAGTAATTGATACTCCTGAATTTCCGGATATCGTTAAACCAACGGCTAACGGTCAAGGAAGGAACTTGCAAGAATTACAGGGTACAACGGACTTAACTTGGACATTTGTTAGTCCTTCGGCTGTATTTGATGCAAAAGGACAACGAACAGGTTCTTATCAGTCAGGGAAGGATCACCTTCTTGTTAATACTAAAGGGGAAAGCTATATCAGCTATGCGGATTTTGCCATTGCAGTTGTAGATGAAATTGAAAATCCTAAGCATTTAAACGAAAGATTTACAGTTGTGGGTGAATAAAAAATAGGAATAAAAACGAATTTTTCTGAAAGCCTGTAACCTCTTAAAAAGTGATGAAGCGGACGCTCATAAGCGTGATGAGAGCCTGTAATCTAATAACAAAAGAAGAAGCGGTAACTCATAAGGGTAATTTTGAATTGGACTTGGACTTGTACTATTCAGGAACCGCTCACTAAGAAATATAATTTGTTATTCAACAGAATAGAGTCCCAAGACATGCTGCTTGGGACTCTTATTATTTATCTTCATCCTCATGATCCAATTGATCCCAACGAGGTTTTCCTTCACGTTCAAGCTGGTCATTCAAAGCCCGCCACGATTTTTCAATTTCTCGTTCAAGTTTAATTTTAGAATAAATCATATCAAATAATACGGTAGCTACCAAGCTGCCAATAATCGCCCAAATATATAACATAGTAGTATTCTCCCAGGAAATAATATCCACTAAATTTTAACATATTTTTAGGCTAATAACGGAAAATTTATTTAATTGGTGGGAATTTACATTAAAAGACTAGCACAGTGTGCTCCACATTCTTGTGGTGTTGGCAGCAGATTGTTGTTCAATAATGGAGTAGGCTGCATTGGTGATGGCTTCTGCTAAAGTTTCACCATTTGCTCGTATGTTATTAAAGCTAACTTCTGATTCACCAGCTGTTGTGAAGGTATAACCGAACTGCTCTAAACGTTCAACAATCAACATGGCATGTTCAAGATTATGCTCAGGCTGGAAGTCAGTTTCTTGAATGAAAATACCCTTTTCATAATCAAACCAGCGATCCCACCTATTTAACTTCCAACCTAGGATTCTCCGTGCAATTGAATCTGTCTTACTCATATCTATACCCCCTCTCTTTTAAATGTTATATAACAGAGTAATAATTTATAGTTATTATATAACAGGGCAAGTAAAACGACCACAGTTTTTTATAAAAAATGAACGTTTTTTTCAAAAAAATAATTTACTTTATTAAATAGAATTAGCAGCAGCCTGAGTGGCTGCTGCGTGTATTAGTTTATTTAGCAAGCTTTTGGATAAGTACAAAGATTTAAAGCCCTTTGTTTTTTAATGATTGGAATAATCACGAGCTACTTATTTTTCTCTTGTCATTTTTACCAGCGTAATAATGTCTTGTGCCACGGCATCGTATGGAACAGAGTCCACCTTTAAGTCCTTTTTAATTTTTTCAATTAGCACGACGGCTTTTGGATTTGTTACGGTAAGGGTTTGGACATTGCCATTGAAGACCTTGGTCATGTAACTTTTTGCTTTTTCGAGATTATCATCGACATCCTGCGCTGCTGTATCATTTTTCATACTATCCGCATCTTTTTTGTTAAGGTCTTTTCTAGACATTCCATCAACGCCCTTAAGGACATGGTTTTGCATAGAATCATATTGATTAGATGTTACCTCAGGGGTGGAGCGGGCTAGTATGATGGTGTCATCGATAACAAACACCTTGATGCCATTGATTCCTTCACCGCTCAACCTTGATTCCAGATGAGAAGAAATACCGCCATCATTCAAACCTGAGCTCCCAATCATACTGTATACATCTGTTCCATTACCATGAGAGGTTCCCCCGTGTTCATCCGTTGTTTGTCTTTTTTCCCCGTTTTCACTAGGAATAATTAAGCCATCGTTCATATTTCTGGTTGTCACGCTTTTATCATAGACACTTGTCGATTGTGCACTATGAGTGTCATGATCACCCTCTTCGGCTTTGACCGTTTCATCCATCATATTCTGTTGAGATGAGCATGCACTGAGGAATAAAGCTGCACAAAAAATGGCCGTATTTTTCCAAGTTTTTTTCATAATTTACCACCTCTATAAATTCAATTTAAAGTTATCATGCCCAACTTCATTTAATGTATGAATGGATTTTTTTGGGGTAATCTATCCTTAAAATGTAGGAGGTGGACTTTATGGCAGAAAACTCCAAACAACAGGAAAAGAATGAATCACTTTCACGTCGCAAATTCCTCAAGAATTCTGGTATTGCAGTTGGGGGATTAGCTGTAGGCGGTGCATTAGGCAGTTTACTTCCATTAAAAGACAAAACAAATAGAGATAATCTAGAAGTTAAAAATCCTCGGGTGGCTGAAAACTATACTCAGGCATTAATGTATTTTACCCGGGAGCAATTTAAAATGGTTGAAGTCGCAACAGAGCGGATTTTTCCGGCTGATGATAATGGACCTGGAGCCAAGGATTTAGGAGTTGCCTATTTTATCGATCACCAATTAAGTGGGGATTGGGGGTTTAATGCAAGGGAATATATGCAGCCTCCATTTTTTAAAGGAGAAAAAGTCCAAGGGTATCAAGGACGGCTTAGACGACGCGAAATTTTTGATATTGGTTTACGAGAATTGCAAAATCACAGTTTAACGAAGTATAAGAAGAATTTTGTTGATTTAACTGAAGATGAACAAATTGATATTCTAACCGATTTTGCAGAGGACAAGGTGAAACTAACTACGATATCACCAAGTGGCTTTTTTAACATGCTGAGAAGCAGTACTTTAGAGGGTGCCTATAGTGATCCATTGTACAGCGGAAATAGAAACATGGATGGATGGAAAATGAGAAATTATCCTGGAAGTCAAATGGCTTATACAGAAGTCATTGATAAAGAATTTACGGTTATTCCTCCCAAAAGTTTAAAGGACCACCTTGGCAGTTAATAGGATTGAGAATTTGCTAAATCGACTATGAATGAGGTGTAAGAAGTGGCAAAGAAATTACCAAAAGTTGATGTTGTCATTGTCGGCGTTGGCTGGGCAGGCGGGATAATCGCTGCGGAGTTGACGAAACAAGGATTAAATTGTGTCGGATTGGAAAGAGGAAAAGAGCGAAAAACAGAGGATTATTTTATGATGCATGATGAACTCCGTTATGCCCTTAGGTATGACTTAATGCAAAATCTTTCGAAAGAGACAATTACCTTCAGAGGAAATGAAAAACTCAGAGCTCTGCCCATGCGGCAATACGGTTCCTTTATATTAGGGGAGGGACTAGGGGGTTCGGGTGTTCATTGGAACGGGCAAAACTACCGTTTCCTTCCTTACGATTTTGAAATTCGCAGCAAAACGATTGAAAGATACGGTGAAAAAAAGATTCCAAAGGATATGACCATTCAAGATTGGGGCATTACTTATGATGAATTAGAACCCTATTTCGATAAATTTGAAAAAATGGCTGGGATTTCAGGGGAAGAAAACCCGCTTGCTGGGAAAAGATCGAGTCCATATCCAACACCGCCGATGAAAACAACACCAGCACTTGAAAAATTTAGGAAGGCAGCTAATAACTTAAAACTCCATCCCTATAATCGACCTTCTGCAAATCTTTCAGAACCGTACACCAATCCTGACGGTGTCGCACGTGCAGCATGCCAATACTGTGCATATTGTGAAAGATTTGGCTGTGAGTATGGTGCAAAGGCGGATCCTGTAGTGACTGTTATTCCAGTAGCAAAAAAGACTGGAAAATTTGAAATTCGGACGCATTCCAATGTCAGACGTGTCTTGAAATCGGGCAATAAAGCAACCGGAGTCATGTATGTGGATACTACAACAGGAGAAGAGATTGAACAGCCTGCAGATATTGTGGTGTTAACCAGCTATGTGTTTAATAACGTAAGGTTATTATTACAATCCGGCATTGGCCGGCCATATGACCCTGTGACCGGGACAGGGGTAATTGGGAAAAATTACGCCTACCAAGTTCAAAAAGGAAATGCGACAGGCTTCTTTGAAAAGGAAGAATTTAATACCTATGCTGGTGCAGGTGCTCTCGGAATGGTGGTTGATGATTATAATGGCGATAACTTTGATCATTCCAATCTTAATTTTATTCATGGAGGTTCGATTGCGATATCACAAACTGGCCTTCGTCCAATCTCCAATAACAAGGTTCCAAGTGGTACTCCGACATGGGGTAAAGAGTTTAAAGCAAACTCGATTAAATATGCAAATCGAGTTCTATCCATTGGTGGACAAGGCGCAAGTATGCCATTTAAACATCATTATCTAGATCTTGATCCGACATATAAGGATGAATTCGGTGATCCATTAATTCGGATTACTTATGATTTTGAAGAGCAGGACCGCCAATTAGCTAAGTATTTATCGGAACGATGCGTAGAAATTATGAAAGAAATGGGTGCAGACCATATTGATACCTTGGACGAACTGGGTCCTTATGATATTACCACATATCAATCCACCCATAATACAGGCGGTATCATTATGGGAGCGGACCCAGCTACTTCAGCTGTAAATAATTATTTGCAAATGTGGGATGCTGATAATATATTTGTTGTTGGCGCGACAGCGTTCGCGCATAATAGCGGCTATAATCCTACCGGAACAGTAGGGGCTTTAGCATATCGTGCCGCGGAAGGAATTCTATCCTATAAGCAAAAAGGTGGTATGTTAGCTTAAATAACGTTTGAGGAGGAACGCATGCTATCGAATATCGGTATCCCGGGTTTAATTATTATCCTAGTCATTGCATTAATCATCTTTGGGCCAAAAAAGCTTCCGGAAATTGGTTCAGCATTTGGCAAGACCTTATCTGAATTCAGACGAACAGCCACTTCAATTATCGATGAGGAAGAGGAAAGTCTCGATACGAGTAAAAAACCGCAACCAGAATGATTGGTAAATGTAAAAAGCGAAGATCGTTTCGACCTGTTCTAATTTAATGAAAACTAATAAAGGAGACTAAATCGAATCATGATTTGGTCTCCTTTATCTTTAGCTATTTCTATTTGTTTGCTTCTCAAGAAAAGAAAATAAAACCGGACTAAAAGACTAGATTTTATCAAAATTAACGTTCTTTTAAGGAACTAGTTTTTGGTAAAATTAGCTATATGAAACAAGTAGATGTTGATTAATACTTTTTGTACTAGTGATTAATATTTAAAGGGGAGGATTGTTTTGCCAAGCGTAAGCAGTTACTTTTTTAAGAAAGGTATAAAAGCAGGTGCAAAAAAACTTAAATTGGAAGAAAAGGAGGTTGTTGAAAGCAGAAAGATAATTGATTCGTTTGCTCGGAAATTATCCAAGCTTCCTAAGGACTGTAAGGTGGAACAGATTGAAATTAAAGGAATATACGCTGAGTGGATTTCTAACAATCAGACTCCTGATGGAAAGGTGATTCTATATTTACACGGAGGAGGTTATAGTTATTGCTCAGCAGATACCCATCGAACGTTGGCTGCC
>Ga0182744_1003627_pt1 | contig 11948 bp, 8 predicted proteins | sample eDN3rd30CKraftMG_FD_128525 | JGI IMG/M metagenome (GOLD analysis project Ga0182744, IMG submission 128525) | Enriched Miracle-Growth compost microbial communities from Emeryville, California, USA - eDNA 3rd pass 30_C Kraft MG (version 2) (version 2) ...
AGCAGCGACAGGATGGCGCGCGAGGCCAGCCGGAATCGCGAAAACGCCGGGTCGGAGGCGGCGAAACGGTCGCGCAGGCGGGCAAACCAGGGGTCCGTGTTGGTGACATCGATCGGTGTCGGGCTGGTCAATGTCGTCCTATCCAAATTTCGCCGGCGATCCTGTTCGTGCAACAGTGGGCAAGATTAGCCGATCCGGCCCAATTGTGCAGAAGACATTGACATAAGCAAAGCGGTCCTCATTAAACTCTTGAGAAATCGGATGGCGCAGGAACCAGCGCCGACCCATCTCGCAGTATAGGGCAGGAGCGCATGACGGCGGACGCCAGCGGCACGAAAACTTTGTTCGACAAGATCTGGGCGCGGCACGTCGTCACCGAGGATGACGGCAAGGCGTTGCTCTATATCGATCGTGTGGTGGTGGACGATGTGCGGGCGCCGCAGGTTCTGAAGAACATGGAGCGCAGGGGGCTCGCCATAAGGCGACCCGATCTTGCGGTCGTCGTGCAGGATCATTCGGTGCCATCGTTCGCGGCCAATGTCCTCGGCGGCAGCGTGTTTATCGAGGCGACGCGCGCCGCCGCGCGCCGCCATGGCCTCCGGCTGTTCGATGTGGGCGAGGCGGAGCAGGGCATCTCCCATGTGGTGATGCCGCAACAGGGCATGGTTCTGCCGGGCTCGACCTATGTGTGCGTCGACAGCCATGCGCCGACCGTCGGCGGCGTCGGCGCGCTCGGTCTTGGCTGCGGCAGCACTGAGCTGGAGCACGTGCTGGCGACGCAGACCATGTGGATCCGCAAGCCGCGGCAGATCCGCATCAGGCTCGATGGGCAGCTTGCAGCAGGCGTCAGCGCAAAGGATGTGATCCTGTACGTGCTGGGCCGTCTGGGTCTCGAGACGGCGCGTGCCGCGGCGATCGAATTCTCAGGCACGACGATCGCGCAACTTCCGGTGGAGGGCCGGCTGACGATCTGCAACATGGCGGTCGAGCTCGGCGCGCGAAGCAGCCTCATTGCGCCGGACGAGACGACGTTCGCGTGGCTGGCTTCGCGTCCTTCGGCGCCCAGGGGAGATATGTGGCAGCAGGCGCTTCGTGTCTGGGAGACGCTCTGCTCCGATGCCGAGGCCAGGTTCGATGCCGACCTGGCCATCGACTGCAGCGGGCTCGAACCGCAGATCACCTGGGGCACGACGCCGGCACAGGTGATGCCGATCACCGGCGTGGTGCCGGACATGGCGGACACGAGCCGCGCGGGATTGAACTACATGGGGGTCGATCCGGGCGCGCCGCTGATCGGCCGGAAGATCGATCGCGTCTTCATCGGCTCGTGCACCAATGCGCGCCTGTCCGATCTTGAGAGCGCCGCGAAGGTGCTGGCAGGGCGCAAGGTCGCGGCGGGCGTCAAGGCGGTGGTCGTGCCGGGCTCGCGGCAGGTGGCGCGGGACGCGGAGGCGGGCGGCCTTCGCGACATCTTCGTTGCAGCAGGGTTCCTCTGGGGCGAGCCCGGCTGTTCCATGTGCGCGGGCGGCGGCGAGACGGTGGCTCCGGGCGAGCGCATCGTCTCCACCACCAACCGCAATTTCGAGGGCCGGCAAGGCACGGGCGTGCGCACCCATCTCGCCAGCCCGGCGACGGTCGCGGCCGCTGCCGTGCAAGGCGAGATCTGCGACCCGCGCCCCTTTATGCAGGACAGGTGACGGGCATGGAAAAGTTCACGCAGGTTCGTGGCGTCGCCGCGCCGCTTCTCATCGACAATGTGAATACCGACCAGATCACGCCGGTCGTGTTCATGCGCAGCCTGGAGCCGGACTACGAGAAGGCCCTGTTCGGGCGCTGGCGGCTGGCAGCATCGCAGGCGGACCCCTTCGTGCTCGACATGCCCCGCTTCAAGCGGGCGCCAATCCTCGTCGCCGGCGCCAATTTCGGCTGCGGCAGCGCCCGCGAAGTCGCCGTCTGGGCGCTGGTGGCGCATGGCATCCGCTGCATCGTGGCGAGAAGCTTCTCCGAAGTGTTTCGCGAAAGCACGCTGAAGAACGGCATGCTGCCTGTCTGCCTGAGCGCAGCCGATCAGCCTGTGTTCGAGCAGATCGCGGTTGCGGCGGACGGACATGCCGCGTTCGAGGTCGATCTGGTCACGCAGACAATCACCTGTCCCAATGGAAGATCATTCTCGTTCGATGTCGAGCGCAATGCGCGTGCGGCGCTGCTGGAAGGGCTCGACGATGTGGCGCTGACCTTGCGCCATCGCAGTCTCATTGATGAGCGTGAGGCGCGGCTTGCGCAAGAGCAGCCGTGGCTGCAGAGTGTGGGCCCTTAGCTAGCCAGATGAAGTGTAAAATCCACCAGAAGCCCTCATCCTGAGGAGCGCCTGAAAGGCGCGTCTCGAAGGATGGGGGCGTCGGGCCGCGGCCAAGCGATTGCCTGATCTCGGACTATCGCCCCGTCCTTCGAGACGCCTGCTGCGCAGGCTCCTCAGGATGAGGGCTTCTTTGTCGATTGTTGCAGCAGACAGGTACGTTCTGCGTGCTTCTTCCTACTTCGTCACGCCCATCACGCGCGCCACGGTGGTGACGATGTCGGGCGTCGGCTGGCCCGATTGCGCGAAGAGCTTGTCGAGTTGATCGCCCGTCTTCGGGTTCAAGTCGAGATTGCGCTTCTTGGCGTCTTCGATGAATTCCGCGCTGCGCACCGCGGCGTCGAAGGCTTCGCGCAAAATCTTGGTGCGATCGTCGGGCACGCCCGGCGCCACCACGAAGGCGGTGCCGAATTCAGACGGCAGCGCGACGAAATCCCACAGCGCCTTCTTCTTCGGATCGGCGATCAGGTCGCGCACCTTCGGCACGTTCGGCAGCGGCGTGTCGCTGAAGTCGAGGCCGGCAATGATGTTGATCTTCTTTTCGCGCAGCCAGTCCGGATGCAGGCTCACCAGAGTGGACCAGGCGATCGTCGACACCTGAACCTCGCCCTGTTCGAGCGCGATGGCTGTCGGGCCGGAACCCATGAAGCCGGGGATGACTTTCATCTTGGTGCCGAGGATCTCGTTCATCAGCACCGGCTGGATGGAGGTGGTCGAGCGCCGCGCCGAGGCGGCGAGGATCGTTTCCTTCTTCTTCAGGTCGTCGATGGTCGCCGCGCCGCTGGTGTGCCAGCTTGCCAGCACGCGGCCGAAATCGCTGATGCGGCCGATGAAATGAAACTTCGACGGATCGAACTTGGCTTCCTTCGGCTCGACGAAGGGCGTGACGAAGAAGTTCGGCATTGCGACGGCAATCGCCGTGCCGTCACGCGGCGCCGCGTTGGCGAGATAGTTGATCGCATTGATGCCGCCGGAGCCTGGCCTGTGCTCGAGCACAACGGAGGGATTGCCGGGAATGTGCTTGCCGAGATAGCCCGACAGCAGAAGCGAATAGGAGCTGAAGCCGCCGCCGGGCTCGCTGCCGACGATGATCTTGACGGTCTTGCCGCGAAAGAAATCCGCCTGCGCCAGCGCGGCTGTGGGCGCGATGTTCATGGCGCCAAAGATGACTGTCAGCGCCAAACTCGACCGAATGCCGATCCGCATGCATTTCACTCCTTCGTTGTTCTTCGTGTCGTGGTTCATCATAAAGCTTGTCGCTTCTGCAGCAAGGTTGGCTGTATCAGGCGTGTATCATCCCTGCGCCAGCGCCGCCTGTGCGGCCGCCTCGCCAGCGGCCTTGCCGAACACGGCCGCCGACATCAGGCCGGATCCGCCGGGATAATTGAAATAGAACAGGCCGCCCACCATTTCGCCGGCGGCATACAGCCCGGCGATGGGCAGGCTGGCTTCGTCGAGAACGCGACAGGTGGGGTCGACACGCACGCCGCCAAAGGTGAAGGTGATGCCGCACGTCACGGCATAGGCTTCGAACGGCGGCTCGGCGATCGCCACTGCCCAGTTCGACTTCGGGATCGCCAGACCCTCGGTCCGACGGCCATCCTTCTTGCCGGGGTCGTAAGGAATGTCGGTGCGGACCGCTTTGTTGAAGGCGTCGATGGTGGCGAGACAGCCGGATGTGTTGATGCCTTCTAGCTGGCTGACAAGACCTTCCAGCGTCTCCGCGCGGAAGCGCGCCGATTGCTTGACGCGATATTCGCCGTGCAGGCGCGCGGCCCCGTTCTTGTCGAAGATCTGCCACGCCACCTGGCCGGGCTGGGCCAGGATGGAGCGGCCGAGCTTCGCATAGGTGAGCGCGCGGATGTCGGCGCCTTCATCGAAAAAGCGCTGTCCATCGGCGTTGACGACGATGCCTTCGAGATAGTCGTCGCGCTTGAACACGGTGCCGTATTCGAGTTCGTTGACGTCGGGCGCGTTCAGATCCCAGCTCGCCGAATGGCAGCCGGACCAGTTGCCGAACGGCATGGCGCCGAAGTCGAGCGCCATCCGCAAGCCGTCGCCGGTGTTGAACCGCGAGCCGCGCACCTTGGCGAGGTCCCATGAGGGACCGAGATAGCGGGTCCGCCATTCGACATTGGCCTCGAAGCCGCCGCAGGCCAGCACGGTGCTGCGCGCATGGATGGCGAAGTCCTTGCCGTCGTGTCGCGCCATGACGCCGGCGGCGATGCCTGCGCGGTCGATGAGTTCGCGCGCCTTCGTCTCATACATGACGCGCACGCCCATACGTTCGGCGGTCTTGAACAGCGCTTCCGAGGCGCCCTCGCCGGCGCCATAGGCTTCGAGTGCCGAGCCGCCGGAAAACCTTACGCGTCCGTCGGGCAGTTTGAACTGCCATTCGTACAGCGGCAGAAAGCGCACGCCCTGCTTGTGCAGCCAGAACATGGTGTCGCGGCTGTTCTCGACCAGCATGTCCGCCATCTCGGGGTTGCAGCGATATTGCGTCACGCGGGCGAGATCATCGAAATATTCCTCGCGCGTATAGGAGCCGAATTCGGCGCGGTCGCGTTCCGCCTGGCTCAATCCGCCGACGAGCGTGTCGATGTCGTCGACGCCATGATAGACCGAGCGTATGGCGCCGTTGGAGAAGCGGGTGTTGCCGCCACGCTCGGCTGGCGGCGCCTTTTCAAGCACGATGACAGAGGCGCCTGCCTGCCGCGCGGCAATGGCGGCGCACAGGCCCGCCATGCCGGCGCCGATGATGAGGACGTCGGCGTCAAGCCCATTTGCACTTTGCGGCGCTTGCGACTCTTGATCTTGCGACACTTGGATTTCCTCCGACTGGCGAGATTGTCGATGCTGCTTGCTTCGACTGCTTTCGACCCCGTTCTGCGCCTGTCAATGTCCGCCTGGCGTATGATTGTCAATCGGCGATGCGCAGGGCGGAAACGCGGTCGTGGCTCGTGTGATTCACGATGTCCGGCGATGACAAAATGCACCTGCTTTTCGGCGTGCCTGAATCCGACACTGCGATCATGACGGCCGGGTCTGGCTCCCTGTGCATCATAAAAAAATATCCGCCGGGCGTTGGGCCCGGCGGATAGTCTGGTTGGTGTGCCTCGTGGAGGGGCTTAGTGGCGTCCGTGACCGAAACCGCCACCGCCGAAGTGCCCGCCTCCAAAGTGGCCGCCTCCGAAGCCACCACCGGCGAAGCGCCCGCCGCCGAAATGTCCGCCGCCACCGCCGAAGCGGGGCTGGCCCATGGAGGCCATGCGGGTGAAGTTCGGCTGACGCGCCGCAAAGGTCGGCTGACGCGCGGCAAACGAAGGCTGACGCGGCATGAACGTCTGGTGACGCTGCTGGAACATCGGCCCGCGGTTGAAGTCATGGTGGAAGGGCCGGAACCCGCCCGCCTGACCCATCTGTTGGGCCTTGAAGCCGGGTTTTGCAAAGGGGCTGAACCCGTTGCTGGCGAACTGCTTGGGCGTCACCTTCCCGCCGCCGCCCATCTGTGTCGGCACCGTCGTCCCGCCACCGCCTTGCTGGTTCTGCGGCACGGTGGTGCCGCCGCCACCCTGCTGGCCGTTGCCGGCCACCGGGCCCTGGCCTCCCGGCAGCGGTTTGCCGCCCTGCTGGCCATTGCCAGCCACCGGGCCTTGGCCTCCCGGCAGCGGCTTGCCACCCTGCTGGCCATTGCCGGCCACCGGGCCCTGGCCTCCCGGCAGCGGCTTGCCGCCCTGCGGGCCGTTGCCGGCCACCGGGCCTTGGCCTCCCGGCAGCGGCTTGCCGCCTTGCTGGCCGCCCTGCTGGCCGACCGGACCCTTGCAGAACTGGCCGAAGATTCCGCACTTCATGTCGGGGTTGTTGTTGGCCTGGCTGGGAAACGGCTTGGGAAACGGGTGGGGGAAGGGATGAGGGAAGGGACGGGGGAATGGGAAGTTAGGAAAGTGCCCGGGGTGCCGAATGACGACGATCCGCGGCGGGAAGGGTGACGGGCTCCAGCGACCGCCGCTGATAAAGGGCGGGGGACCGCCGACCGGGCCACTGATGACCGGCATCGGCATCGGTGCCGGCATGGACGGCATCACCGGCATGACGGCGCGGGCCGGAAACGACGGCGGCGGCGGCGCCATTCCGCAACCCTTGCCGAACTGGCTCTGCGGGACATAGGTCCACAGGTTCGGATCGGCCTGGAAGTTGGCGCTCTGCACCATTGCCTCGTCCTGCACGGGCGGAAGCGGCGCCCAGCCGACCTGACCGTCGCGGCTGTTCCAGGCGACGGCGCCGGGCGAGAATTCGGAGCCCGGCACCCACAGCCAGCCCTGCTCCTGATCGAGGGTCCAGCGGCCGTAGTGGCTTACCACCTGACCCCATTCGGTCTTGTCGTCGTAATACCAGGCCTGGGCCTGCGTGTTGTAGGTCCAGTTGCAGGCCTCGAAAGGCTTCCAGGTCTGGGACACCTGGGTCGGTTTCCAGACGTCGCCGTATTTTGGATGCTGGAAGAACTGGCCGTATCTGGCCAGCATCTGCTGGACTTCGCCGCCGCCGTCGGCCTGGGAACCTGTGTCCATGGCAGAAGGAGCGGGCGGTGGGGCGCCCATCGGGGCCGCGCTGGCGGCGGAGATGGCGAACAAAGAGGTGCCGACGATGAGGACGGCTGCAAACGCCGGCCGTTTCACGAACGGACGTTTGTCGGACTTGCTTGCAATGCTGAGCATGGGACTGATCCTTTCCGTTGCTGCGGGCTGGTTTGCCGCGACGCCTCTCGTTGAGGCGATGAATGGATCATGCGGCCATTATGGCTGAGCTGCCGTGCGCGTTGGCACGCGAAGCGAAGTCAATTCACATTGCTGAATTTCCACCATTGACGGTGTCTTCATCCGCTCAGTTGAGATCGTCGCGCGCCGGAGAATCGTGGCAGCTGTCGGAGCCACGCCAGCAGGCGTTGTCATTATGCGGTCATAAGCGTCCGATCATTTTCGAAGCTTGAGCGGGTCACGCGACGTTCTTTGCGAGAGCGGCTCATGAAACGCGCCGGACGACAAGGATCGAACGTGACGACACAGGCTGACAGCGGGCTGGCGCCACGCGCCGGCGATGGAAAAGGCGATATCGACCTGTCGGCCGCGTCGAAATCCGGCAATTACGGTGTCGTCCCCGGACTGGTCTGGGCGTTTCATATTCATAACGATGGCTCGGCCGAGCCGGTGCCTGTTGAGCAGGCGCTGGAAAACCGCCACGACGGCTGGTTGTGGGTCCATCTCAACCTGACGGACGCGCGGGCCCGCCAGTGGCTGAAGGATATCGACCTTCCGGCTGCGGCCGAGAGGCTTCTGGCCTCGCACGACAATCATCAGCAATTGCACGCGACCGATGCCTGCATCTATGGCGTCATTGCCGACCTCAGCCAAGGTCTGGGCGAGACCGGCGATGAGTTTGCTCACCTGCATTTCGTCGCGACGGAACGCCTTTTGATCAGCGGCCGCTATCGGGCGCTCGCCGCCGTCAACAAGGTGCGGGAACTCATCCAGCGGGATGAATACCGCCTGCCCTCCGTGGCGGCGCTGATGGAATTGATCGTCGAAAATGTCGCTGATGCCGTCGGGCGCCTGGCCGACAAGATCTCTGCGGATCTCGACAAGCTCGAAGATGACCTGACCCGCGGCTCGTATGAGGACAGCAGGCTGAACCTGAGCCGCGCGCGCCGCACCAGCGTCACCCTGCATCGTCATCTGGCCGGCTTGCGCACCCTGTTCCATCGCCTGGAGCTGGAAGGCACCGTCGACCTGAAGCCGCAATTGCGCGTGGCCGCCAGCAAGCTGGCGCAGCGCCTCGATGCACTCGATCATGACGTGGTCGAAATCCGCGATCGCGCCCGTCTCCTGCAGGAGGAAATCAGCGAGGCGCTGGCAGCGGCCTCCAATCGCGCCGTCAATATTCTTTCCGTCATCACCACCGTCGTGCTGCCGCCGACGCTCGTCAGCGGCATCTTCGGCATGAATACGAAAGGCCTGCCTTTTGCCGAAGATCCCGATGGTTTTCTCTGGGCGGCAGCACTCATGATCGCTGCGACGGTCGGCGTCTACTTTCTGATGAAGCGCATAGGAGCGTTGAAGTTCTAGACCCGTCAAAGACAGTGATACGCGCCGACGAAGCGACCGGTCGTTCTGTCAATTCGCTGGATCGGCCGTGACGCCATCCGAAGAAGTACCGCCGGGAAATGCGGGGATCTGTCATCTGAATGATAAGCTCTGACGTCACAGTGGGCCGTGCCAAGTATGGGGGTCAACATGAGTGACATTGCACTACAAGGATCGATGGAGCCCGCGCGGCAACAACACGGTCCGCGTCCGGATCTCGATAAGGGCTTCAATCCGCTGACGTTGATCATCTTCATGGGAGTCATGGCAGCGGGGCTGTTGTTCGTCGGCTACAGCATCTATCAGGATGTCGAGGCGACGGGCGCCAAGGTGACGACCTACCTTCCGTATCTGCTGCTGTTCGTGGCGCTGCTCATCGCCCTTGGCTTCGAGTTCGTCAACGGCTTTCATGACACAGCCAACGCAGTTGCAACGGTGATCTACACCCACTCGCTGCCCGCCGAGTTCGCGGTCATCTGGTCCGGCTTCTTCAACTTCCTCGGCGTCTTGACGTCGACCGGCGCCGTCGCCTTCGGCATCGTGTCGCTGCTGCCCGTCGAGCTGATCATGCAGGTCGGCAGCGGCGCCGGCTTTGCCATGGTGTTCGCTCTGCTCATCGCCGCGATCATCTGGAACATGGGCACGTGGTACTTCGGTCTGCCGGCATCGAGCTCCCATACGCTCATCGGCTCTATCATCGGTGTCGGTGTCGCCAATGCGCTGATGCGCGGCCAGGACGGCACCTCAGGTGTCGACTGGGGCAAGGCGATCGAAATCGGCCAGTCGCTGCTGCTGTCGCCGCTGGTCGGATTCATCGCCGCCGCGCTGCTCTTGCTGGTGCTGAAAGTGGTGATCAAGAACAAGGCACTGTACGAGGCGCCGGAAGGCAACAAGCCGCCGCCGCTGTGGATCCGTGGTCTTCTCATCCTGACCTGCACGGGCGTCAGCTTCGCGCACGGCTCGAACGATGGTCAGAAGGGCATGGGCCTGATCATGCTGATCCTGATCGGCACGGTGCCGACCGCCTATGCGCTCAATCGCGCTCTGCCCGACAGCGGGCTGCAATCGTTCCGCACGACATCGGCTGCCGCGGCGACGGTGATCGAACAGAAGGCGTCCGGCTACAGCGTGCTCGGCAATCCGCGTCCGGCGGTGTCGCTCTACGTGTCGCAACACAAGATCAGCGAAGGCACCTATCCGTCCCTCGCCGTTCTCGTGAAGGACATTTCCAAGCAGATCGAAGAGTACGGCTCGCTCGCCAAGGTTCCCGCGGCTGCGGTCGGCAATACGCGTAACGACATGTATCTTGCTTCCGAGGCGATCCGCTTCCTGATGAAAGACAAGGAAAACGACCTGTCGAAGGAAGAGGTCGGCATGCTGAACGCCTACAAAGGCTCGCTCGACAGCGCCACGCGGTTTATCCCGACCTGGGTCAAGATCGCGGTGGCGATCGCGCTCGGCCTCGGCACGATGATCGGCTGGAAGCGCATTGTTGTCACCGTCGGCGAAAAGATCGGCAAGACGCATCTGACCTATGGCCAGGGCGCCTCGGCGGAACTGGTGGCCGCGGCGACGATCTTCGCCGCCGACAATTACGGACTGCCGGTCTCGACCACGCACATTCTGTCATCCGGCGTGGCGGGTGCGATGGCGGCGAACGGCTCGGGCCTGCAATGGTCGACGATCCGCAACATGATCATGGCCTGGGTCCTGACCCTGCCGGTCGCCATCATGCTGTCGGCCACCCTGTATTATCTCTTCTCGCATATCTTCTAATCGCGGCGAGACAGCCTACCAACGCAGAAAGCCGCCAATCGGCGGCTTTCTTGTTTGTATGATGTGAGCCCCCTCATTCGGCCTTGCTTGCCTTCGCCGAAGCGAAGACAAGCTCCGCTTGGCTCAGCGCAGGCAGGCCGCGCAAGGGCCGCCTTCTCCCGCGGAGCGGGTGAAGGGAAATCAGGCCTTCGGGGCTGCAGCCGGGCGACGCATGCCGGCCGGCGGAGTCTTCGGCTTCGGCGCGGCGATGAGGCCTTCGCGGATTGCGGTCTTGCGGGCGAGCTTGCGGGCGCGGCGCACGGCTTCCGCCTTTTCGCGGACCTTGCGCTCGGACGGCTTCTCATAAGCCGAGCGGAGCTTCATTTCCCGGAAAATGCCTTCGCGCTGCATTTTCTTTTTCAGGAATTTCAAGGCCTGGTCGACGTTATTGTCACGGACTAAAACTTGCAAAATATTTCCAATCTCTTGGCTGGTGCCGGGCTTCTATACACGAGATCGTTGGCAAAAGCTTGCACGACTTTTGCCTGACCTCATTTGAGATAAAATCGCGTGCGCAGACTGTTTTCGTTCATAAAATCGGATTTCCTGCCCGGAGTGCCGATTGTTTCCAATGCCATCCCCGGGCCGAGCCGGACCAAATGGCCCGATCCGGGCGGTGCCGGACCCCGAATCCCTCCCCGCAAACGGAGATCTGCCTGAATGATCAATACCCCTCGTTCGCGACGCGGCATGGTGACGTCTCCCCACCATCTTGCCAGCGAAGCCGGCCTGCGTGTCCTGCGCGAGGGCGGCAATGCCATCGAGGCGACGATCGCCATGGCGGCGATGCTGGCGGTCGTCTATCCGCACATGACGGCGATCGGCGGCGACGGCTTCTGGCTGGTCTCCCGTGCCGGTGCCGACCCGATCGCGATCGATGCCTGCGGCGCGGCCGCCGGCAAGGCGACGCCAGGGCTCTATGCCCGACACGGCCTGGCGGCCATTCCGTGGCGCGGTCCGCTGGCGGCGAATACGGTCGCCGGCACGATTTCGGGATGGGGCGAAGCGCACAGGCTGAGCGGTGAACTGGGTGGGCGGCTGCCTTTGCCGCGCCTGCTCGAGGATGCCGAATGGTCGGCGCGCAACGGGTTTGCGGTGACGGCGAGCCAGCGTGAGCTGACGCTCGCCAAGCTGGCGGAGCTACAATCGGTTCCGGGTTTCGCGGAGACATTCCTACTCTCCGGGCGCGTGCCCGAGGAAGGCGAGGTCATGAAGCTGCCGGCGCTGGCAGTGACCCTGCGCAGACTTGGCGAAGCCGGAACCGGGGACTTTTATCGCGGCTCCCTGGCGCGCGATATCGCCGCCGATCTGGCGTCGCTCGGCTCTCCCGTTGCACTGGAGGATCTTGCCGCGCATCGGGCGCAGCGGCGCATGGCCCTCACGACACGGGTCAGCGGCGCGCAACTGTTCAACTTTCCGCCGCCGACGCAAGGCGTCGCCTCCCTGATGATCCTTGCGCTGTTCGACCGGCTCGGCGTCACGCAGGCGGAAGGGTTCGGGCATATCCATGGTCTCGTCGAGGCGACCAAACAGGCTTTCATCCTGCGCGACCGGTTCGTCGGCGATCCGGGTAGCATGGTAAAGACAGCCGAAAGCCTGCTCGATCCGGCCGCCCTCGATCGGCTGGCGGCGCAGATCGA
>Ga0182744_1003629_pt1 | contig 11943 bp, 5 predicted proteins | sample eDN3rd30CKraftMG_FD_128525 | JGI IMG/M metagenome (GOLD analysis project Ga0182744, IMG submission 128525) | Enriched Miracle-Growth compost microbial communities from Emeryville, California, USA - eDNA 3rd pass 30_C Kraft MG (version 2) (version 2) ...
CGGGATCATCGAAATTGACGGTTTTTTTAACCAGGCGTAGTCCCAGCACGCTGGTGTAAAAATCAAGGTTTCTTTTTGCATTACCCGCGATGGCGGTGATATGGTGCAAACCAAGTATTTGTTGATTATCCATAATTTTATTTTTGATCACACAAAGTTACGATGTCCCCATGCCCTTAAAAATAACCTAGATTAAGGCTCATCATCCAAACACTTAATCTGGATTAAGCACTTTATTGATCATAGCATGGTTTGCTGCGTCATAAATGTAAATTTTTTGATGCGAAAGTATGGGTGCTGCATAAACCGTCTGCGTCATGCGCATAATCAGTATTTTCTGACCGTAAAAATAGCCTGTCCATAAAAAGGATAACCTGTTGATTTTATAGCTTCAGGGTCACCAGGCTATTATATTATGATTAATATTATTTATGACAATCGATTGCATTTTCAGAATATTTATTACCTTTCCCTAAAATTAATCATTTGGCATGAAACAACTTTTCATTAAACTCAGTGTACTCTCCCTGGTGTTAACCCTGGTTACGGTAACAAATGGCCAGGTTTTCAAGGACCCTTCCAAATCCGTAAATGAGCGCGTGAATGATTTTATATCCAAGCTGACGCTTAAAGAAAAAGTAGATCAATTAATGAATAGCACCCCGGCTATTCCAAGGCTTGGCGTACCGGCTTATAATTGGTGGAACGAGGCCCTGCATGGCCTGGGCCGGTCAGGCGTCGCCACCATCTTCCCCCAGGCCATCGGGGAGGCGGCCACTTTTGACCCGGATTTATTAAAGCAGGTTTCAGCGGCCATTGGGAAAGAAGCCAGGGCACAGTTTAATATCAACCGTAAAAACGGTTATGAAATCCAATACGGAGGCTTATCGTTTTGGAGTCCCAATATCAATATATTCAGGGATCCAAGGTGGGGCCGGGGCCAGGAGACCTACGGAGAGGACCCCTACCTGACCGCGCAAATGGGTGTGGCTTTTGTGGAAGGCCTGCAAGGAGATGACCCAAGCCATCTGTTGGCTGCTGCCTGCGCCAAGCACTATGCCATACACAGCGGCCCGGAAAGACTGCGCCACGAGTTTGATGCCAAGGTTAGCTTGCAGGATATGCAGGAAACTTATTTTCCCGCCTTCCTCGCACTGGCCAAAGCAGGCGTGGAATCATTTATGTCTGCCTATAACCGTGTCAATGGAGAGGCCTGCAGTGCCAGCGATTTTTTAATCGACACCGTTCTTAGAGGCTGGTGGGAATTTAAAGGCCACATCGTATCTGACTGTGACGCTGTAGAGGATATTTATAAAGGTCATCATATTGTAAAGACACCGGCTCAGGCGGCAGCGCTGGCCATAAATAAGGGACTTGACCTAAATTGCGGTACGACCTTTTATGCGCTAGTAGACGCCATAAAGCAAGGCCTGACGACGGAGGCGAAAGTAGACAGTGCCCTGGCGGCCGTAACGCGAACCCGGATCAAACTGGGCCTGCTGGATCCAGCAGGCAGCAACCCTTATGATAAAATCGCCCCTGATGAACTTAATAGTGAAAAACACCGTGCTCTGGCCCGTAAAGCTGCGGTCGAGTCCGTGGTCATGCTGAAAAATAAGGACAATACGTTGCCCTTGACCAATCATCTGAAAAAGTACTATATCACTGGGCCAAATGCCACCAATATGGAAGCATTGATCGGCAATTATTATGGCGTAAATAACCAGATGAGTACTATACTCGAAGGCATTGCAGGCCATATTGCCAAGGGCAGTCAGCTCCAATACCGTAAAGGCATCCTCATGGACCGTCCCAATGACAATCCCATAGACTGGACCACGGGTGATGCGCAGCAGGCGGAAGCTATTTTTGTTGTGTTAGGTATCGACGGCACTTTGGAAGGTGAAGAAGGAGAGGCCATTGCCTCCAAGCATTTTGGCGACCGTCTCGATTATAATATCCCGCAAAATCAGGTAGATTTTTTAAAAAAGCTAAGAAAAGGTTATGCGGGTAAAATTGTAACCATTATAACCGGAGGCAGCCCGATGAACCTGAAAACAGTGGATTCGCTCTCTGATGCGTTGCTGATGGCCTGGTACCCCGGAGAAGAAGGGGGAAATGCCGTTGCAGATATTATTTTTGGAACGGTTTCCCCTTCCGGCAAACTGCCGGTAACTTTTCCGATGTCGCTGGATGATTTGCCTTCTTACGAGGATTATGCTATGAAAGGACGAACCTACCGCTACATGGATAAGACCCCCATGTATCCCTTTGGATTTGGGCTTAGCTACGGCAAGTTCGTTTATCAGGATGTAAGGGCTGACCACCCGGTAATTAAAAACAAAACAGATAAAATCAATATAAGCGTTGATGTAATCAACGAGGGCAAGGCTGCAAGTGATGAAGTGGTGCAATTGTACGTCCGGGTGCCGCAGCAGTCCTTTGAAACGCCTAATTACACCCTCAGGCGATTTAAACGTATCCATTTGGAAAGTGGCAAAAAAGAGAAGGTAAGCTTCAGCCTCTCAGGAGCTGATCTTGAGATATATGACGCAGCAGGCAAACCGGTACTCCCGAAAGGAAAATACACGATTTATGCAGGGGGCAGTTCTCCGCTCGCCCGGGCGCAGGAGCTGGGCGCGCCCCCGATGAGTATATTAACGATTGAAGTAAAATAATGTAATGGCACAGGCAGTATGAGGAGCGTCAATGCAGGTGGAAGTTAATAAAGATATTGAATGGCAGTGCGGGCTTTATTTAAGCCGCCTTCTGAAACCGCAAGGATAGCGTTATTTACGCAGGATCAGGCCTGTATGTAAGGTGCGTAAGCCACAATTGATGGTAATACAAGTAATACCTGCAAGCAGGTAAACAGAAATACTGTGCCAAGGCTTTACTATAAGCCGGAGGCATTTTTAAAATCGAAAAAAAACAATGATGCATACATTTTTCAGGATAACATTTTCGTTTTTAATACTGCTTTTCGCGGGGTTTTCCGGCTGTACGCGTTTTTCGGCCACCGGGAAAAGCGCCGAAAAAGACAAGGTCATTAAAGTAAATAAAGGCCTGAAGGATGATTATAAGGATTATTTTCCCATCGGGGTTGCAGTGAACAGCCACAATATCCATGGCGCGGAGCAGTCAATGATTTTGCGGGAATTTAACAGCATTACCCCGGAAAATGACATGAAGATGGGGCCTATACATCCTGCCCAGCATCAATATAATTTTGGCCAGGCAGACAGGATTGTAGCTTTTGCAAGAACGCATCATTTAAAAATAAGAGGACATAATCTTTGCTGGCATGAGCAGACACCGGGCTGGCTATTTAAAAACTCCAGCGGCGAACCGGTATCCAAAGACAGTTTATTTAACCGCCTGCGCAGCCATATCCAGACGGTAATGGGTCGCTATCATAAAGATATTTATGCATGGGACGTTGTCAATGAAGCAGTCAGCGATAAGCCTTCGGAATTATTAAGAAAAAGCCCCTGGCTCACGATCTGCGGCCCTTCTTATATTGACAGTGCATTTTGGTATGCGCACCGGGCGGATCCTGCTGCCGAGCTCTATTATAATGATTATAATGTAGTATTTCCAGAAAAGGCCAGGCGTATTTACACTTTACTGAAAGGGTTAAAGCAACGCGGTGTGCCGATAACCGGCATCGGGATCCAGGCCCATTGGTCCATTTACCAGCCCACGGAAGCGGAGCTCAGAAATACCCTGGATCTTTTTAAAAGCCTGGGATTAAAAATTCAGATCACTGAACTGGACGTATCGGTATTTCCGTGGGAGAAAAACAAAAGAGGCTTACTGCCCAAGGATAAAATTGTGTACAAAGGAGCCGTTGAACAAAAGCAGGCTGCTTTTTATAAAATGATTTTTAAAGTATTCAGGGAGTATAAAGGTACGATTACCAGCGTCACTTTCTGGAATGTTTCGGATAAGGATAGCTGGCTGAATTATTATCCGGTACCGGGGCGGAGAAATTATCCTTTATTGTTTGACAGCACACTGCAAAGAAAACCTGCCTACCAGGCGGTTACTGATTTTTAAATGGCTTATTATTTACCTTATCTGACACAGCAACAAGGCCGATATAAACTGTATAAATTATGAAAACTCATTGGATACCATCAATCGTATGCGGCGTAAAAGCGCTCCAAAAAGCTGCATTTCTGCTCCTCGTCTTTTTGTGTTGGGGCAGCGCCTATAGTTTTGGACAGGAACAGCTGATCCGTTTTGGAGGCGATCAAAAACAGCCGGACGGCGCCTTTTCCCTGGCTGTGCCTAGCCAGGTAGCGCCCGTTATCCTGTCTCAGGATGACTGGGAGGGTGTCAGGATTGCTGCTGACGATCTATGTCAGGACTTTAAAAGAGTAACAGGCAGGGCAGCGCCGCTGTTGCATACAACGCTGGATTCCATAGGAAGCGCCGGCAGCCATACGGCGATTATCGTGGGCACCATTGGCCATAGCGAACTGATTGATGGCCTGGTCCGGCAAGGAAAGATAAAGGTAGACGAGGTGGCTGGCAAATGGGAGGCAACGCTGATGCAACCGGTCGATCATCCTTTCCCGGGGATAGACCGGGCACTTGTAATTGCGGGTAGTGATAAGCGGGGAACGATCTATGGTATTTATGAAGTTTCCCGGCAGATCGGGGTCTCTCCCTGGTATTACTGGGCAGATGTGCCCGTCAGGTCGCAAAAACACATATACTGCCTTGACCGAAAGGTCATCCTGGCATCTCCCAGCGTCAAATACAGGGGTATTTTCCTAAACGATGAAGCACCCGCCTTGTCAGGCTGGGTGCATGAACAGTTTGGCGGCTTCAATCATCAGTTCTACACCAAGGTTTTTGAATTGCTTTTAAGATTAAAGGCCAATTATCTGTGGCCGGCCATGTGGGGCAATGCCTTTAATGACGACGATACGTTAAATCCCGTATTGGCGGATCAGTATGGGATTGTAATGGGCACTTCCCATCACGAGCCCATGCTGCGTGCACAACAGGAGTGGAAAAGGTATGGGAAGGGCCAGTGGAATTATCAGGAAAATCAAAAGGTGCTGCGGGATTTCTGGAAAAAAGGTATTGAGCACATGGGTAGTCATGAAAGTATTGTCACAGTCGGTATGCGTGGGGACGGCGATATGCCCATGACCGAAGGGAGCAATATTGCCTTACTGGAGAAAATTATTAAAGATCAAAGACAGATCATCACAGATGTAACGGGCAAACCGGCAAGCAAGACGCCCCAGCTCTGGGCGCTTTATAAGGAGGTACAGGAATATTATGATAAGGGTATGCGGGTACCGGAGGACATAACGCTTTTGCTCTGCGACGATAACTGGGGTAATCTTAGAAAGCTGCCCGCTTTAAATGCTGCATACAGACAGGGCGGTTATGGCATCTATTACCATTTTGATTATGTTGGCGATCCCAGAAATTATAAATGGATTAATACCAATACGATTGAAAGGACCTGGGAGCAGATGCACCTGGCCTACAGCTATGGGGTAGATAAGATCTGGATCGTCAATGTAGGGGATCTGAAGCCCATGGAATTTCCCATTTCCTTTTTTCTGGATTATGCGCGTGATCCGGCGGCTATTTCCTACGACGACTTGCCGGCCTATACCACCCGCTGGGCAAAACAGCAGTTTGGAAGCGCCTTCGCTACCTCGATCTCCGATATTCTGCATCTGTTTACAAAGTACAATGCCCGGGTTAAGCCGGAGTTGTTAAATGCCGCCACTTATAGTCTTGAAAATTACCATGAGTGGGACAGCGTGGCCAACGCATATAGCGCGCTGGCAGAAAAGAGCCGGGCTATTTATGAACAGCTTCCGGATGCCTATAAAGCGGCTTATTTTCAGCTGGTCGATTTTCAGGTGGCGGCCAGTGCAAATCTGTACAGGATGTACCGCGCACAGGCGTTAAACCATCTGTATGCGCAGGAGCATAGATCGGTTACCAGCCAATATGGCGACAGTGTCCGTTATTATTACCTGCAGGACAGCCTACTCACCTACCGGTATAATAAAATAAATGCCGGTGGTAAATGGAACCATTTTATGGACCAGACGCATATCGGCTATACCTATTGGCAGCAGCCCGAGCATAACAGCTTGCCGGCCGTCCGGGAAATCAAGCTGGAAGACAAAGCGCTGCTGGGAATCGCAGGCCCGGATACCCTTTATCTCGAAGAGCCCCCTACAGATAGCATCGCATGGTTCCAGGACCAGATCACGCTATACGCAAAAGAAAGCCGGGCGGTTAACTATTCTGTAAAGCCATCTGATGCCAGATTGATTGAGATAAAAAATCCAAAAGGACAAGTAAGCGCTGATAGCGCCGGTGCAGTACTCCAGCTGGAGGTGGACTGGAAGTCAGTCACGCAAAAAAAATACAGCAGCCTAGCGATTACCGGTAGCGGCGGTACAAAAAAAATCATTACAGTGGCGCTTTGTCCGCTGGACTATAAAAAATTGCCCCATGGAGCATATATTCAGCGGGGGAACCTGGTCAGTATCGATGCGTTGGGTTATATCAGCGACAGTGTAAAGTTTAGCCATGGAATCCGCTGGACGGCTTTAAAAGGTTTTGGCAAAACGGCAGGCGCTGTTACGCCTATGCCGGTAAATTTCACACCGATGGCCATCAGTCCGGAAAATCCAAGCATCAGTTACCGGTTTGTTACACAGTCTGCGGGCCCGGCAACTATCCGGTTTTTCCTTTCGCCTACGTTAAATATCTGGCATACCGAAGGTCTTAAATTTGCCTATGCTATTGACGGGGAGGCACCGGTTATTGTCAATATTAACAAGGGCTTTGAGACAGAAACGCAATGGCGAAAAGAAGTGGCAGCCAGCATCCGGAAAATTTCAGATGCGGTCAATATAAAATCTGGGGGATTGCATACGCTTACTATCTGGGCGATTTCTCCGGGAGTGGTCATCCAGAAAATGAAACTGAACTTTGGAAAGGAAAGGCAAAGTTTTCTGGGAGCGCCTGTTTCCTATTATAACCCGTAGCGATTAATGGAAAAACAGGAGGGTCAAACGAATTATCATTCAACATTAAGCGGCGTAAACAATGTTTAAAAAAATAATAGGTTTTGTCATTTTATGGATGCCTGTCTTCACGCTTCAGGCACAGTTAAAGTTGCCATCACTGTGCAGTGATGCCATGGTATTGCAAAGCCGTCAGCCAGTGCCCATCTGGGGTTGGGCTAACAGTGGCAGTACCGTCAGGGTGCAGTTCAGGGGACATGACTATAGCGGCAAGGCAGCTGCAGATGGCCGCTGGAAAATAACCTTGCCAGCCATGGCTCCGGGAGGTCCCTATGAAATGAAGATCACTAGCGAAAAACAGACCGTAACTTTAAGAGATATACTTGTAGGGGAGGTCTGGGTCTGTAGTGGCCAGTCTAATATGGAGCATGATCTTACCAGCGTGACGGAAATGTACCCATCCTTGCTCGCCGACAGCAGCTTTCCCCGCATCCGGCAATTTAAAGTGCCGGCCGGCTTTAATTTTAAACATCCGCAAAGCAACTACCCATCCGGAAGCTGGCAGGCCGCCACACCTGAAAATCTAGGCCGTTTTACGGCAGTGGGGTTTTTCTTTGCGCGCAGGCTCAGTCAGCAAACCGGCGAAGCGGTGGGAATCATTAATATTAGCTTAGGAGGTTCTCCTATAGAGGCATGGTTACCTGAGAGGGTGGTGGAAAACGATCCTAAGGATGCTGCCTTACTGAAGCAATATAAAAATGACAGCCTGATTGCTGCCATAGAGAATAGGGATCAGAAAAGGGCTGCCGAGTGGCAAAACAAATTAAACAGTCAAGACCTGGGCGAGCAGGAGCAGTGGGAAAAGCTACCTATAAACAGCCCCCTGGTAAATCAATGGCACACCATGTCTGTACCCGGATACTGGGCAGATCAGGCGCCTGGTTTTATGAACGGCGTGGTCTGGCTCAAAAAGGCCGTAGTACTTAAAAAAGACTATACCGGCAAGACAGCAAGACTGGTACTAGGCAGGATGGTGGACGCTGATTCTGTTTTTGTCAACGGGAGCTTTGTCGGAAATACAACTTATCTGTATCCCAGAAGAAGATATGACTTTATGGGCAGTATTTTAAAGGCAGGAATAAATACCATTACTATCCGGCTGGTCAATCAAAGCGGTAAAGGCGGTTTTGTGCCAGATAAGCCCTATGCGCTTGTCATGGGTGAAGATAGTGTACTACTGGCCGGGCGCTGGAAATATAAAGTGGGGGCTGCCACGCCGCCCGCCCCTGGGCAGACCTTTATCAGATGGGGACCGTCAGGATTGTATAATGCAATGCTGACACCTGCTTTTTCCTATGGAATCAAGGGATTTATCTGGTACCAGGGCGAATCCAATGCCGGCAATGCCGGTGAATACGGGGATAAACTCCATGCCTTATTAAAGGCGGTCAGACAAGGCTGGGATAATCAGCAGCTTCCTTTTCTGGTCGTGCAGTTGCCGAATTTTATGCAGCAGAGCTTTGACCCAAATAAATATAGCGGCTGGGCGCTTTTGCGCAGTCAGCAGCAAAGGATCCTTCAGTTTCCCCGAACGGATATGGCTGTGACCATTGACCTGGGAGAATGGAATGATGTCCATCCTTATAATAAACGTCCGGTGGGCGAAAGGCTTTTTTTGCTGGCAGAGGATATGTGCTACGAAGATCAAAAAAGCCCCGTTTACCATGCGGATCATCACAGTCCCGTAGCAGACAAAGCGACCGCTCACGCAGATACGGTATACATTCATTTTAAGGCAGGCCAAGCCTTACAGGTCAGAAGTGGTGAGGACCGGCTGCAACATTTTGCTCTGGCAGGTCCTGACGGACAGTTCAAATGGGCTGCCGCAGGTATTGCGCAAGACGGTAAAACGCTCTGGGTTTATCATCCGGATATAAAAGCACCTAAGCGTGTTAGATACGGGTGGAGTGATAATCCCGTCAGGGCTAATCTGGAAAACCAGGCCGGATTGCCTGCTGCTCCTTTTGAATTACAGGTGACACCCTGAGGCGGCAATAAAGGGCTGATACCTGGAACAGCGTCGTAACTGCTTATCCTTTTTTTAGGAAGGAGGGCTAAAAGTTAGGGTATCGTACATAAATAATGGTTCTAATAATAAAATAAACCATATGTAATCCTTCTATTTACCGATTTAGCTCTGAATTACAAATCAGATAAAAATGAGAAGGTAGGTATATTAAATGTAATATACATACCTTCTCATTTATTTAGTATAGCCGTCTTATTTAATATTTATTGCTTAATCCGGTTTGAGCATAGCTGAGGGGAAAAATCATGAGCAGCATACAAGTTTAACACCGATTGTGTGGTGTCAGAAATCAAATATGAGGTAACCGGGTGAACTCGTCTTATGTAAAAAAATAATACATGCCGCGAATTTTAATTATTGACAAATGAGGCGTATCTTAGTATTTAAATCCAAACTTTTCCAACACCGTAAACTTTATTATTATGAGAAGGAACCTAATGTTTATGTCCGCGCTTTCCTTATTAATTGCTTTTGGCGCAAAGGCACAAGGTCCTATATTGTTTAAAACCCTAATCAAGGAAGATGGGGTTGTTAAGGATAAATATGGCTATAAGGATGCAAAGGGCAATATTATTATTAAACCTATTTACGATTGTGCGAACGATTTTTCGGATAATAGGGCCGTAGTGAACATCGGTTCTATTGCCACCGCTTACGGCATGGTGGGCGGTCGGTGGGGCTTTATTAATCAAAAAGGAGTGGTTGTTATTGATTTAAAGTTCAGCGAAGTTCGTTCTTTTACAGAAAATATTGCTGCCGTTAAGACCTTTAAAAAGTCGGGTGAAACGGCTAAATGGGGATTTATTGATACGTCCGGAAATTGGATAACGCATCCTGTGTATAAAGAGGTCAGAAATTTTGAAGGCGGTATTGCCATTGTTCGTATGGATGAGAAATGGGGGGCTGTCAATCGGGAAGGTCAAGTTATCCTTCCGATAGAATATGATAAAATTAAAGATTTTGCCAATGGTTATGCAATAATATCAAAGAAAGACAAATACGGCTTGATTGATAAAAATGGAAAAGTCGCAATTCAACCTGTGTTCGATGATATGGGGGATGTCAGCGAGGGGGTAATCGCGGCAAAGAAAAAGGATAAATGGGGCTACGTCAATTCAGAAGGGAAGGTGATTGTAAAATTCAGTTATCACATGGCCGGTAATTTTAAAGAAGGCATGGGTGTGGTGGGCCGTTATAACGGACCTATATTGAGTACACCCATCACTTATGGTTTTGTCAATGAGAAAGGTAAACAGGTTGTCCCCTGTATTTATGAATATGCCTTCGATTTTAAAAATGGAGAAGCGGAGCTGATGAAAAATGGCAAATTTCATGTTATTGACAGGAGCGGTAAAGTATTGCGTATTGAAGACTAACGTCGTGGTAACTAATGAAGCCATATCGTGTTGATGGGGTCCAAAAACAATTGAGGTTGAGAATCCCAAAATCGATCGGAATCTGCCCTGGCTGAACGGAACTAAGAAGCTACTTAACGGTCAGTCATCCCAATTCGAAGGATGTCAAATGATTGACAAACAAGACTTCTTTAAGTGAACCTTGCATAATCTGCCGAAGTTAACTTTTAAAAATATGGATTAAGTCCATATTGTATTTTTTCTTTGATTATTTATGGCAGTGGGGTCAGCTGGTTTCAGCCAGATACAACTAATTTCTGAGAGAATAATAGCCAATTTTGTATGCATACAGGGCGGCTGGAATAAATCGCAAAAGGATGTTATTATAGGTCAGGGTCAAATCCTTGTCAATCGTTGTTACGGTCGCGGAATTTAAATCATTCAGGCCGCAAAAATAATACAGGCTTTTAAGTTCAACGGGCCTGGTGGTAAATCTATTGGACCATTTTATTTCCAGGCACCAATGGGCTTTTTGTTTTAAAGGATCGATTGCGACCATATCAACTTCTCCTTCTGTTTGGCCGATTTTCCATCTTGCATAACGTAGCGCATTGTTTTTTTCGTGCATCCACTGAGCATAAATGGTCGTTTCTACCAACAGGCCTATTTCTTCATCCGAATAATCAATCGGGGAAAACATCGCACTTCTGATGGAAGTATTGGTCAGATATATCTTAAAAAAGGTAATTCTCTTAAATCTTGATGATTTTTCGTCGATTTTGTGAACGACTTTGATAAGGAATGCTGCTTCCAGATATTCAAGGTATTTTTTTATCGTATTTTTCTCAATGCCACTTTCCTGGGAGATTCTTTCTAAGGAAAACTCTTTTCCCGTGTTGTAAGCTAAATAAGCGAAAAACCGATTCATCTCCTGCACGTCTCGAATGCCATACAGACTGGGCAGATCTCGCAGTAAGACTTTATCAACAATATCACCTTTAATATATTTGGACATATTTTCTCTTATTGTTCGGGAAAATATAATTTCCGGATAACCGCCAAAATTTATATAGTTTAAGAATTGTGTATTTAATTCTTTGATATCCGTCACCCTGAAATTTTCTTTTTCGGTTGCTATCAAATTGTCTTTATGTTGAAGTGCCAAAAATTCAAGAAAGGTTAGCGGGGGCAACATAAACTCTGTAAATCTGCCAGCGCCGCTTTCCGTACTTTTGATTTTCAACGCAGCAGCGGCTGAACCCGAGACAATAAATTTTACCTGCGGGTAACGATCTACCATCACTTTCAGATGTCTTTCCCAATCTTTTAAATACTGAATTTCATCAAAGAAAACAAACAATGGAATTGTTTTTGAACCGGAAGCCTTCCATCCCAGTTGAAATAATTCGTCGAGTCCTATCGTAGTATAAATTGGATTGCCTAACCCCACAAACAGTATATTTTCAGCAGGAACCAGATC
>Ga0182744_1003635_pt1 | contig 11933 bp, 10 predicted proteins | sample eDN3rd30CKraftMG_FD_128525 | JGI IMG/M metagenome (GOLD analysis project Ga0182744, IMG submission 128525) | Enriched Miracle-Growth compost microbial communities from Emeryville, California, USA - eDNA 3rd pass 30_C Kraft MG (version 2) (version 2) ...
ACCATGGCCGAGAAATTCCGCGACGAAGGCCGCGACATCCTGTTCTTCGTCGACAACATCTACCGCTACACCCTGGCCGGTACCGAAGTGTCCGCACTGCTGGGCCGCATGCCTTCCGCCGTGGGCTATCAGCCTACGCTGGCCGAGGAAATGGGCAAGCTGCAAGAGCGCATTACGTCGACCAAGACCGGTTCCATCACGTCCATCCAGGCCGTGTACGTTCCTGCTGACGACTTGACCGACCCGTCGCCTGCCACGACCTTCCAGCACTTGGACTCCACCGTGGTGCTTTCGCGCGACATCGCCGCCCTGGGTATCTATCCCGCGGTCGATCCGCTGGATTCCACCAGCCGTCAGCTCGATCCGCAAGTCGTGGGCGAAGAGCATTACGCGGTGGCCCGTGGCGTGCAGCAAACCCTCCAGCGCTACAAGGAACTGCGCGACATCATCGCCATTCTGGGCATGGACGAACTGTCGCCCGAAGACAAGCAGGCCGTGGCGCGCGCCCGCAAGATACAGCGCTTCCTGTCGCAACCCTTCCACGTGGCCGAAGTGTTCACCGGCTCGCCCGGCAAATACGTTCCCCTGGCGGAAACCCTGCGCGGCTTCAAGATGATCGTCGACGGCGAATGCGATGCATTGCCCGAGCAGGCCTTCTACATGGTCGGCTCCATCGACGAGGCATTCGAAAAAGCCAAGAAACTCCAATAAGGATCGAACATGGCCAACTTGCATGTTGACGTAGTCAGCGCGGAAGAGTCGATCTTCGCCGGCGAGGCGAAGTTCGTCACCCTGCCTGGCGAGTCGGGCGAGCTGGGCATCCTGCCCGGCCATACGCCGCTGATTTCGCGGATACGCCCTGGAACGGTCAAGGTCGTGCTGGCCGACAATACCGAGGTCAGCGTTTTCGTTGCGGGCGGCATACTCGAGGTTCAGCCGGGCAAAGTAACGGTGCTCTCGGATACCGCCATCCGCGCGGAAGACCTCGATGAAGCCAAGGCGATCGAAGCGCGGAAGCGCGCCGAGGAAGCCTTGCGCAACACCAAGGACAAAGCGGATATCGCGGTGGTCGAAGCCGAACTTGCCATGCTTGCGGCGCAAGCGGCCGCGGCTCGCAAACTCAGCCAGACGCGGCGTTCGCATTAATCCCGCGGACCCGCCGCGGCTTGCGGCGGTTCAACGGCAAGGGGCGCATATTGCGCCCCTTGTTGTGTGCGGTTGTGTGTGCTTGCGAGGAGCGCTTGCGGCATTCGCGGTCCGCGCCGCAAGATGGGCCGGTGGTATGGCCCGACCCTGTCGTCTACGTAGTTTCCGAATTCATAGTTTTCCGAATTGAAGGCGCTGTGCGCGCTGACTATTCTGGCGGTATGCGTAAGCTTATCCGACAGGAGGAAACCATGAGGGAGCGCCTGGATTGCGCCGTATTGGCCACTGCATGCAGCGAAAGCTGGGTCATGCCTTTGCTGGGCAATCATGCCGGCGGGCGCCTGCATGTGCGTGTCCTGGACTCGGCCATTCACATCGCCGGCAGCGCCGATTCGGTACGGGTCCTGGGCGATGCGGCCATGCGGCTGCGCCGCTACGATGCCTGCCTGATTCCGGTGTCCGAGTCCAATCTGGCCTGGGCGCGCACCTGTCTGTCGGCCGCCCAGGGCGCGCTGCATACGCCCGTACTTGCCTTGATGCGCGGCCTCAAGGCGCCCGCCTTGAACGATTTGTACGCGCTGGGCATGGCCGATTTCCTGCGGGCGCCGGCCTGCACCGAAGAATTGCGCGCCCGGCTCGAACGCCTGCTGGATGGGCGCCGCTATCCGCCCGCCCAGGCCGCATCCGGCGCCGGCCCGCTGCTGGCGGAATCACCCCGGGCTCAGCCCTCCGGGTCCGGCGCCGACTACGCCTTCACGCCTTGCGCCGGCGGGCCGCAATTGCAGGAGGCCTTGTGCGCCACCATCCTGGAACGCAGCGGCATGGAGCTCGAAGCCTTCGCCGTTGCCTCCGCTTCGCGCTGCGCCACCACCAAAGAATCTTTCCGCTCAGCCAAAAGCAAAGTCATCGAACGCTTCGAAAGGGCGTATATCACCGCCGCTCTCGGGCGCCATTCCGGCAACATCGCCATGGCGGCGCGGGCTGCTCAAAAGCACAGGCGGGCTTTCTGGGCTCTGATGCGCAAGCACGATATCGACGCCGCCCCGTTCCGGGCCGAGGCCGGCCCCAACAAGCCGATAGAAGGGTAAAATCGGGGGTCTTGGAATAAGGATAGACGTGACTGCCCCTACTTTGAAAAACGATGTTTTCTTGCGCTCCCTGATGCGCGAGCCGGTCCCCTATACCCCCATCTGGCTAATGCGCCAGGCAGGCCGCTACCTGCCCGAATACAACGAAACCCGGGCGCGCGCGGGCTCCTTCATGGGCCTGGCGCAAAACCGCGAATATGCCTGCGAGGTCACGCTGCAGCCTCTGCTGCGTTTCGAGCTGGATGCGGCCATATTGTTTTCCGATATCCTTACCGTTCCTCACGCCATGGGCCTGGGGCTGGATTTCCTGCCGGGCGAAGGGCCGAAGTTCGCCCATCCCGTACGCCACGAAAACGATGTCAAGAGGCTGGCGGTACCCGATATGTCGCGCCTGCAGTACGTGTTCGACGCGGTATCCCTGATCCGCAAGGAACTGGACGGCAAGGTGCCGCTCATCGGGTTCGCCGGCAGCCCCTGGACCATAGGCTGCTACATGGTCGAAGGGCAGGGGTCCGACGATTACCGCCTCATCAAAACCATGCTGTACAGCCGGCCCGATCTGCTGCATCGCATCCTGGACATCAACGCCCAGGCCACCGTGCAATACCTGAACGCCCAGATCCAGGCAGGCGCGCAGGCCGTCATGATCTTCGATAGCTGGGGCGGTGTTCTGCCCGACGGCCTGTACCAGGAATTTTCACTGGACTACACCCGCAAGGTCGTACAAGGTCTGATACGCCGCCATGAAGATCGCGCGGTGCCTTGCATCGTCTTTACGAAAGGCGGCGCCCAATGGATAGAAGAAATCGCCGCCAGCGGCTGCGATGCGGTCGGCCTGGACTGGACGGCAAACCTGGCGCAGGCGCGCAAGCGCACGGAAGACCGTGTTGCGCTGCAGGGCAACCTGGATCCCATGGCGCTTTTCGGCACCGAGGCCGCCATCCGCGCCCAGGCTCGCCGGGTCATCAACGATTACGGCACAGTCGGCAAGGGCGGGCATGTATTCAATCTAGGCCACGGCATTTCACGTTACACACCCCCGGCCGCGGTCGCCGCGCTGGTCGATGAAGTGCATTCCTACAGCCGTATAAAGCACTAATTTATCGCGGCGACAATGGGTAAAACCCTTATTTTTACAAATATGGCGATCGGGTTGTGCACAGATCTTAGTTGCTATGCACCATTTCGCCGCAACGGGCGCCGATACCGGCTTGTCAACATAAGCGCCTGTTTTACATAAGGAAAATTTCCGACTCCCTAGGCATAACCCCATTGAGGCTTTACCCTGTATGCCTCGCCGCTCAGTTGTTGTCGGAATTTTCCCCAAAGTTATCCACAGGCTGTTCCCGCGTGGCGCCGAAATTCCGTGGGAGCGGGAGCTTAAGACATTAAGCGAGAATTTACTTGAAGTTCTGATGGCCAATCCTGACGCAGTCGAACCACCTACACAAGCAAACGCCGTGCCCGCGACCCAGACGGGATGCTGGGCGCGCATCGCGCTGGATGTTCCGCTGCACGGCTTGTTCGATTATCGTTCCGCGTCGGCCGTCCACCCCGGAACGCGGGTAATCGTTCCTTTCGGAAGGCGCAAGCTTGTGGGCATAGTGGTGGATACGCCAGTCTCTCCAGCCATAGCGCCCGACTTGATCAAGCCCATAGACCAAGTACTGGACGATACCGCACCCTTGCCGGCCGACTGGCTGAGGCTGGCTGCTTTTGCCGCGAGCTACTATCAGCGCCCATTGGGGGAAGTCATGCTGCCGGCATTGCCTGCCGCCTTGCGCAAGGTATCAGCCTATCAGGGCAAACGGTCGGGCGGGGGGCCGGTGCAACGCTTGTTGCGGCGGGCGGCCTCCACGCTTCGGACAGCCAAGGCGCGGGCTGACGCCCCGCCTTCCCTCAATGCCGAACAAGCGCAGGCGGTCGAGGCGATTGCCCGCTTGCAAGGCCACAAAACCGTGTTATTGCACGGCGTTACCGGCAGCGGCAAAACCGAAGTCTATCTGCATGCGGCGCAAGCCGTGCTGGCCAGGGGCAAGCAGGTTTTGTTCATGGTGCCCGAAATCAATCTTACGCCGCAGCTCGAGCAATCCCTGCGTGCGCGTCTTGCCGGCTTGCTTCCCGCCGGAGCGCTGGCGGTCATGCATAGCGGCCTGGCCGACGGCGAAAGGCTGCGGGCCTGGCTACGGGTGCAATCGGGGGAAGCCAGGGTGCTGCTGGGAACGCGGCTTTCCATACTTGCGCCCGTGCCCGAGCTCGGCCTGATCATCGTCGATGAAGAGCATGATGTTTCCTACAAGCAGCAAGACGGCCTGCGCTATTCCGCCCGCGACCTGGCGGTGTGGCGTGGGCGCGACCTGGACATTCCCGTAGTGCTGGGCTCGGCCACGCCTTCGCTCGAGTCCTGGAACCATGCGGAAAAGCATCATTACCTGCGGCTCACTTTAGCCCAGCGGGCCCGGGGGGTCGCTTTGCCCGAGGTGCGCCTGGTCGATACGCGCCGCCTGACTTTGCAGCAGGGGTTTTCCCCGCAGTTGCTCGGCGCCTTGGAGGCCAGGCTGCGGCAAGGCCAGCAATCCCTGATTTTCCTGAATCGGCGCGGTTATGCGCCGGTCATCAATTGCGCTTCTTGCGCCTGGGTCAGCCAGTGTCCGCGCTGCACCGCCTATACCGTGCTGCATCGCAGGCCGGGGCGCGGCAATTATCTGCAATGCCATCATTGCGGCCATCAAGCCCGTGTCCCGCATGCCTGCCCCGATTGCGGAGACCAGGATTTGAAGCCCATGGGGCGCGGAACCCAAAGGGTGGAAGAGCACCTGGCCAAACTCTTCCCCGACGCGCGGATCGCGCGCATCGACGCCGACAGCACCCGGCTCAAAGGCAGCGCCGCCGTTCTTTTCGACCGGGTGCATGCGGGCGAGGTTGACATCCTGGTGGGCACCCAGATGGTCGCCAAGGGGCATGACTTCGCCAATCTGGGGCTGGTGGGGGTGCTGAATGCCGACGCCATGCTGTTCGCGCAGGATTTTCGCGCGCCCGAGCGCTTGTTTGCCCAGTTGATGCAAGTCGCAGGGCGGGCCGGCCGCCATGTGCAGGGCGGCGAAGTCATCATCCAGACCGATTACCCGGACCAGCCCGTGTACCAGGCCTTGCGACGCCATGATTACCTGGGCTTCGCCCGTTATGGACTGGCGGAGCGCGAGGCCATAGGGCTGCCCCCCTATTCTTACCAGGCTTTGCTGATGGCCGAGGCCGACGAACTGAAACATGCGCTGGATTTTCTGGATCGTGCACGCAGCCTGCCCGAACGGCAGCCGCAGGACTATCCCACTGCCACGGCGGTCACGCTTTACGACCCGGTCCCCCTGCGCGTGGTGCGTGTGGCCAATATAGAGCGCGCCCAATTGCTGATAGAAAGCGCCCATCGCAAAGCGCTGCAGGCCTTCCTGACGGCCTGGTCCGTCGCGATAGGGGACTTGGCGCGCGAAGCCCGCGTGCGTTGCACCCTGGAAGTCGACCCCCTGGAAATATAGGCGGGACGGTTTTGTGAACTCTCCACGCGGTTACACGGTTGCCCCCGACTTGAACGCCATGCAGCGCCAGGCCGTGTTGTACCTGGACGGGCCTTGCCTGGTGCTGGCGGGGGCGGGCAGCGGGAAAACACGCGTCATTACCCAGAAGATCGCCTATCTTCTGCGGGAATGCGGCTATTCGGCTCGCCAGGTCGTCGCGCTGACCTTCACCAATAAGGCCGCGCGCGAAATGAATGAACGCGTGAAACAACTGGTGGATCCCAAGCTGGCGAAGGGCTTGACCGTCAGCACCTTCCATTCGCTGGGTTTGCGCTTTCTGCGCGAAGAAGCCGCGCATGCCGGCTTGAAGCCGGGTTTTTCCATTTTGGATTCCAACGATGCGCTGGCCATAGTCCAGGAACTATTGGCCACCACCGACAAGGGGCGGCTGCGTGCGGTGCAGCAGAATATCTCCTTATGGAAAAATGCCTTGATGGACCCGGACGCGGCCGATCGCAGCGCCGCCACCCCCAGCGAAATAGAGGCCGCCAAAATCTATCGCAGCTACAGCGCGACTTTGGCAGCTTACCAGGCGGTCGATTTCGACGACCTGATTCGCCTGCCGGCCATGCTGCTGGAGAAAAATGCGGACATCCGGCAGCGCTGGCAGGGTCGCGTGCATTATTTACTGGTGGACGAATACCAGGACACCAATGTGTGCCAATACCGGCTGGTACAATGGCTGGTGGGGCAGCGGGCCATGTTCACGGCGGTGGGCGATGACGACCAGGCCATCTACGCCTGGCGCGGCGCCACGGTCGAAAATCTGTCCAACCTGACGACCGACTATCCTGACCTGCGAGTCATCAAGCTGGAGCAGAATTATCGCTCCGTACAGCGGATATTGACGGCGGCCAATAATGTCATCAGTAAAAATCCGAATATCTTCGGCAAGAAGTTATGGTCCGATCTGGGGGTGGGCGAAGCCATACAAGTCACGCCCATGGACAACGAAGAGGCCGAGGCCGAATCCATCGCCGTGCGGCTGTCCGCGGCGCGCTTCGAGCGCCAGGCCCAGTGGCGCGACTTCGCGGTGCTGTATCGCAGCAACCATCAGGCGCGCACGCTGGAACAAGCCTTGCGCAATTTGCGCATCCCTTACACGATATCGGGCGGCCAGAGTTTTTTCGATAAACCCGAAATACGCGATATCCTGGCCTACTTGCGGCTGATCGCCAACGATGACGACGACCCCGCCTTCATACGCGCCGTGACCACGCCGCGCCGCGGCGTCGGCCAGGCGACGTTGCAGACGCTGGGCCAGTTCGCCGCCGAGCGGCAGACATCGCTGTTTGCCGCGATTTTCGAGATAGCGGCGACCGACCGTTTGGCTGCCAAGCCTTTGCAGGCCCTGCAGGCCTTCGGCAGCTTCATTCAGCGCATCCAGGCCAGGGCGGGGCGCAAGGCCGGCGCGCTGGCCCCATCCCCCGCCCAAGGCAGCCTGATCGCCGACGAGTCGGCCCTCCATGCCTTTTCAGGCGTAGGGGCGGATGGCGGCCGGGAAGATTCCGCCGGAGCGCTGCTGGATGATCTGCTGGGCGCCATCCAGTATGAGCGCCATCTCTACGACATACTCGATGAAAAACCCGCCCAGACTCGCTGGCAGAACGTGCTGGAGCTGATAGGCTGGCTGAAGCGCAAAGCGGAGGAAGACGACATGAATCTTCTGGAGCTGGTGCAGCATGTCGCGCTCGTCACCATGCTCGAAAGAGGCGATGACGAGGAGCCCGATGCCGTGAAGCTGTCGACGCTGCATGCTTCCAAGGGGCTGGAATACCCGCACGTCTATCTGGCGGGGGTGGAGGAAGGCCTGTTGCCGCATCTGGGGCGCGACGAAGACGACACCGACCCGGCCTCGGCCGCCGAAGCCTTGGCACAGCGCATACAGGAAGAACGCCGCCTGATGTATGTAGGCATAACGCGCGCCCAGCGCAGCCTGCATTTGAGCTGGTGCAAAAAGCGCCGCCGCGCGCGCGAAGATGTGGTGCGCGAGCAGTCGCGCTTCATCGAGGAAATGGGGCTGGCGCAGAAAGAGGCGGCGGATCCCGATGCCGCCATGACCCCCAAGGACAGGCTGGGCATGCTCAAAGCCTTGCTGAACAAGGCTTGATTGACGCTTAGCCGGCTTTGGCCCCCGCGGCTTTGAGCACAGCGTTCCAGCGGTCGATTTCGGACTTCAAGTGCTTGCCAAGGGCGTCGGAGGCCAGTCGTTCGCCTTCGGGAATCACCACACCCATGTCTTTGAATCGTTTGATCAGAGCGGGCTCCGCGAGCGCCGTGCGTATGCTCCGGTTGAGACGGGCTATCGTCTCGGCGGGAGTGCCTTTGGGTGCATAGATGCCATGCCAGACCGCCAGCTCGAAATTATCCAGGCCCTGCTCCTTGAAAGTGGGAACGTCGGGCATGGTGCTGATGCGTTTTGCCGTTGCCAGGGCATAGGGCTTCAGCGCTCCTGACTGAATATAGGGTCCGGTGGCCACCGGCTGGTCGCAAATCAGGTCCACATTTCCGGCTATGAGATCTTGCAGCGCCGGACCGGTGCCACGGTAGGGCACCATCGTCACATTGACTTTGGTCGTTTGTGTAAACAGCAGCGCGCAAAGATAGGATGTGGCGCCCACCCCTGCGTGAGAAAAGTTCACCTTGCTGGGATTTTCCCGCATGTGTTTGATCAGAGCCGGCACAGTCGAAGGGGCGAAGTTTTTGTTGCGTACCAGAATCATCGGTACATCACCGGCAAGCGCCACGGGCTCCAGGTCGCTGCGTGGATCGAAATTCAGGTTATCGTAAAGCGCCAAAGAAGTGGCGATGCCCATGTTGTGGAACAAAAGCGTGTAGCCGTCGTTGCGCGCTCGCACGACCCGGCTGGTGCCTATGGTCCCACCGCCACCTCCTGCGTTTTCCACCACGACTTGCTGTCCCAGATCGCGGCTCATTGCCTCGGCCATCAGGCGCGCCAGTACGTCGGTGGAGCCTCCGGCCGCATACGGCACCACCATTACTATGGGCTTTTCCGGAAAAGCCATTGCTGCGCTGGAAGCCAAAGCGAAGACCGCGCATGCGGCGAGCTTGATGAGTCTGATCATTTGATTATCTCCTTCGGTTGAAGTGGGGTCACGCTAGTCGGGTTGCACGTAGCGGTACAGTTCGGTGTGGTCCGCCTTGGGGCCCAGCGCCGCGGAAGCCTCGCGGGTCAGTGCGGCCACATGCTTGCCCAATGCCATATTGACTTTCAGCGCTTCGCCGAGCGCCGCTGCAATACCTACATCCTTGGCTTGCAGGGCCAGCGAGAATCCCGAATTAAAAGCGCCATTCAACATGTACTGCCTGGCCTTGTTCTCGGTCGTATTGTTGCGGCCGGTGGAAGCCTGGATGACTTCTACGATGGTGGCGGGATCGATACCGAAGGCCTTGCCTGCATGGATCGCTTCGGCCGTGGCGATGAGCGCCGCAGCCGAAACATAATTGTTCAGGGCCTTGAGCGCATGGCCGGAGGCGACGGCGCCAACGTGGGTAATACTTTTGCCCATGGCTTTCAGTATGGGCTGGCAGGCCAGCACGTCCGCATCTTCGCCTCCCACCATGATGGCCAGGCTGCCATCGATGGCTTTCTTGACGCCGCCCGATACCGGCGCGTCAATGAGCTTGGCGCCTGTGGCGGCGACTTTGTCCGCCAGCTTGCGGGTGCGCATCGGATCGGCGGAGCTCATCTCGATGATGATGGTGCCGGCGTGCAGGTGCGGCAGCAGAGGCGCGACCACGAGTTCGACGATGTCTGAGTTGGGCAATATGGTGATAATGAATTCGTTATTGGCTATCTGTTCGGCCGAAGCGCCTGCGACCGCGCCGGCATGCTCGAGCAAGAACCGCTCGAGCGCGGCGGAGTTGGTGTCTTGCACCGTGAGGCTGTGGCCCGCTCGATGCAGCAGGTGCGCCATGGGAGCCCCCATCATGCCCAGGCCGATAAACGCGATCTTGCTCATGTCTATCGCCTTGTCAGATATTCAGTTCTTTGAACACTTCCCCGGCTACGCGGAAGGAATCTATTGCCGCCGGTACGCCGCAATAGATGGCGGCCTGCAGAAATACTTCTTTGATTTCCTCTTTGGTCAATCCGTTGTTAATGGCGCCGCGCACGTGCAGCTTCAGTTCGTGAGGGCGGTTGAGTGCGGTGATCATCGCCAGGTTCAGGAAGGAACGAGTCCTTCGGTCAAGGCCCGGGCGATTCCAGACCTCGCCCCAGCAATACTGGGTAACCAGTTCCTGCATGTCGATGCTGAAATCCGTAGCGTTTTTGATGGAAGCATCGACGTGTTCACTGCCGAGCACCTCGCGGCGGGTTTGCAGGCCTTTGGCAAAGAGGTTGGGATTCGTCGGGGCATACTCGCGTGTCATTCGCATAACTCCTAGTGTGTGTAACGGATTGCTAAACATAATGTAGGGCGATTATATAGTATTAATGTCAGACAATCATATTGATCGAAAACCCTAAGACAGGCAGGCCGAGACACCTTGATCTATTCGTTTTTTTGTCAGACAATGTACGGACAGAATTTGTCGGGGGAATATGGATGAATGTCGCTGTACGCGTATCGCGGGATCAGACGTTGCTCAAGGAGCGCGCTGCGGATTCAATGCGTGAAGCCATCATGACGGGCGCCTTCGCGCCGGGCCAAAAACTGGTTGAGCGCGAGTTGTGCGAGCAGCTAGGTGTCAGCCGTTCCTGCGTTCGCGAAGCTTTGCAGCACCTGCAAAGCGAAGGCCTCATAAAGATCGTCCCGCACAAAGGGCCGGAGGTTGCGGCAATCTCCAGGGAAGAAGTGGTGCAGCTTTATGCTGTGAGGCGCAAGCTCGAAGGCTTGGTGGGCGCAAGTTTTTGTACCAACGCCACTCCAGAACAAAAAGATCAACTGCGATACAAGGTCAAGCAGATTTCCAGCTATCTGGATCAACCGGATAGCCCGGATCTGCTCCGCTTGAAAAACGAGTTCTATGCCATTCTTATAGCGGGGGCGGGTAACGACTTTGCGGGCGCGATACTGCGCCAATTGAATAACCGTGTGACGATACTGCGCCGCATCTCCATGGCCCAGCCTGGCCGCCTGGCCGATACCATCGAAGAGCTGGAGGCCATCGTGGCGGCTATTGATGCGGGTGACCCAGCATTGGTGGAGCGACTATGCGAGGAACACGTGCTGAATTCCGCGCAGAATCTTCTGCTCACCCTGCGGGCCCAGGAGTGAGCTCTTAGAGCCGGTTTCTCGGGCCTGGATGCGAGGCCATGGTTTCGCGGGCCCAGCGCTTCTAAGCGCTTGAATGCGGATCTCATCGCTTAAACTACCCGCGCCGGCTCGCATAAAGCAAAAAGCCTGTTCCAATGAACAGGCTTTTAGGTGCTAGCCGCCGTAACCGGCGCCAAACAGCTTACCACTGCGAACCCGAAAAATGTGCGTCTTTAGCGCGGGCCTCATCCAGGGCGCGAGTTACCTCGACTATGTAATTCTTGACTGCGATTACACCCTTTGTAAGGGCCGCCAGCATTTTCCTGGCCAGGGTAGCGGCCTGTACCGATTCGCCTTCGCTCAATGCTTTCTGCATCAAATCGCGCTCCATCGAGTCGCTCAAGCGGCTGTAACGGTTGTAACTAAGATCCGACATAATTGCCTCACCTTTTTGAGATGTGTACTGACAAAACGGGATGTTGTGTGCTGACAACGTCATTATAGGGTTAACCCTAGGATAAAGCTAGGGGTAAACCCTAGTCACCCTAAGACTGTTGTTTTTAAGTGTCGTTGCTTGCCTTTGTTGGCCAGGAAGGCTCTTGACATGTGCCAATCATGGATTTAGTGGCACACGCAAGCCGGACTTTAACGGCATACGCAATCCGCATTACGAGTGCCGGCGATCCGCTGGCAATCCGTGCGGCTTCTGCGATCCGAGCCATGCGACCTGCCGGCGCAGGCATTTTTTCAGCTATAAATCCGGCCGCCTGATGAGACGGACGGCGGATATGCCCGGCGCAGCCGCGCCAGATCAGGCAAAATACCGCTTTTGTTCCAATTGTCTGGTCTTGCCATGTCTTTCCGTTCCCCCCCGCTTACAGGTATCCGCGTCCTCGACCTTACAC
>Ga0182744_1003636_pt1 | contig 11932 bp, 10 predicted proteins | sample eDN3rd30CKraftMG_FD_128525 | JGI IMG/M metagenome (GOLD analysis project Ga0182744, IMG submission 128525) | Enriched Miracle-Growth compost microbial communities from Emeryville, California, USA - eDNA 3rd pass 30_C Kraft MG (version 2) (version 2) ...
CCTGAAATCAGCAAACCTGTCCGAATACATCATTGATTGAGACAAGAGAAGTCGTGGAATCAGCAAACCTGTCCGAATCCACAAATGATTCGGACAGGAATGGTCTTGGAATCTTCAAACCTGTCCGAATACACCAATGATTCGGACAAGAATGGTCTTGGAATCTTCAAGGCTGTCCGAATCCACCAATGATTCGGACAGGAATGGTCTTGGAATCTTCAAGGCTGTCCGAATACACCAATGATTGAGACAAGAGAAGTCATGAAATCAGCAAACCTGTCCGAATACATCATTGATTCGGACCAAAGTATGGTTCGGAGTCATCAAGCTTTGTCTGATTTACTTAAATATGATCACAATTTATCCATTGGGAGCAACAATGTGTAAAAAAGAGCACAGAAAAATAAAAGGGGGAGAAGAGAAATGAAAGGTTCACTGTCTGTTCGGAATATTGTTATTGCGGGTGTACTTGGTGCAGTGGCGATTCTTTTGGGCGTTACTCGATTAGGATATATTCCTGTGCCTACAGCAGCCGGAAACGCAACTATCATGCATATTCCAGCCATTATTGGGGGGATTATGCAAGGTCCGGTTGTAGGAGCTATTGTTGGGGTCATCTTCGGAGTTTCATCCTTCCTAAACGCAACCGTTCCACTTTTCAAAGATCCATTGGTAGCAATTCTGCCTAGACTTTTTATCGGGGTAGTCGCTTGGCTTGTGTATGTAGGTATTCGAAGGAAAAGTGAATACCTAGCGATTGGCACTGCCGCGTTTTTAGGTACCTTGACCAATACAGTATTAGTATTAACCATGGCGGTAGTTAGAGGGTACATGGGTGCTGAAGTTGCATGGACAGTTGCTATAACGAGCGGGATTCCAGAAGCGATTGTTGGGACAATTGTGACATTAGCAGTCGTATTAGCTTGGAAGCAAATTGGTAAAGGTAAGAAATCTAAGATATCAGAAGATCTATAGTCTTATAATAAAGAGATCAACCCATTGAGGCCCTGGCTTCAATGGGTTTCTTGTAAGGAGGGAATAGTATGTTACATCATGTGGAGATATATGTTTCAAACTTACAGAAAAGTATAGAATTTTGGGGCTGGCTGCTGCCTGAACTAGGATATGAACAATTTCAAAAATGGGAGTCCGGTATTAGCTGGAAACACGGGGGAACCTATCTTGTTTTTGTGCAAGCCGAAGAAAGATTCTTGGATATACCTTATCATCGCTGCAGAGTAGGGCTTAATCATCTTGCGTTTCATGCAAGGTCGAAGGAGCATGTTGATGAAATGACCAAGGCATTAATAGAGCAAGGAATACCAATCCTATATCAAAACAAGCATCCGTATGCAGGTGGAAAAGACTATTATGCAGTTTTTTTTGAGGATCCAGATCGTATTAAAGTAGAACTAGTTGCACCCCAGTGAGAGTTATTTTTAATAAGTGTGATATATATCACGAAAAGTCATCGCTTTTATCTTTATAATCATAGGAAAGTAAAAAGGGGTGTGGGTATGGAATATAATTTTAAGACACTATATAGCGAAATTGGCGGCCAAGAAACCATTGATAAGCTTGTTGCGGCTTTTTATCCGCGCGTCTATGCAGATCCTGAACTACGGCCATTGTTTGAAGGAGACATGGAAGAAATTATGAGGAAACAAAGAATGTTCCTTCCACAGTTCTTGGGCGGCCCAGCTCTTTATAGCCAGGAATTTGGCCCGCCGGCCATGCAGCAGCGACATCTTCCTTTCGAGGTTACACCAAGAAGAGCACAATGCTGGCTTCGTTGTATGAAGGAAGCATTTCAAGAAATTGGTCTTTATGATCAACCAGCGGGACTTGCCTTTTATGAACGACTAACACAAGTTGCTGGGATTATGGTTAACAGTGCGGATAGGGAGTAAGAGATCAAAAGTAGGAAGTAAGAGATCAAAAGGGTGTCCATAAAATGGGCACCCTTTTTGGTATATTATTTTTTCAATTTAGCCCATGTTTCATCGAGGGCCTTCATCGCTTCATCCGCAGATTTTTGTCCGCCTACATAAGCCTGAAGTGCTGCTCCAAATTCCTGGCCTGCACCATCAGGATATTTCATGAACTGCCAAGAATATGTTTTTCCTTCTTGAGAGTATTTTTGAATTTCTGCTCCAAGCGGCCCGATATCTTCCGCTTTTGCTTCGATTGTCTTAAAGGCTGGGATATATTTGAACTCTTTTACTAATGCTTCTTTACCTTCTTCAGATGTTACCATCCAATTTAAGAAATCCAATGCCGCTTTTTTGTCTGCTTCTGGTGCACCATTGTGAACAACCCAGTTGGTTGGTACGTCGACCATTAATTTATCTGCTTGAGATGCGTCATCGTTTAGTGCCATTGGGATGAAACCAACTTCCATGTTAGGTGAAATTTTATCCAGCATAGGCTGAATCCAGTTACCCTGCTGAATCATCGCCGCCTCTCCGCTGGCAAATAGTGTAACCTGAGTATTATAGTCTGTGGTTAATGGATTTTTATTGCCATACTTCATGGTTAGGTCTACTAGCTTAAAATAATTTTTGAAGTGTTCATTGCCTTCAATTTTAGCTGTACCCTCATTTAATCCCTTAATAAATGTATCGGCGTCATCCTGGTAGGCAAATGGAACATTTAGTCCATGGTTTGCCAATACCCACCACTCGCCGTATCCAATTGAAAAAGGCGTAATGCCGGCATCTTGTAATTTTTTCGCTGCGTCTTCTAATTCAGAAAAAGTAGTTGGAAGTTCTGTGATACCAGCTTGCTTAAATAACTTTTTATTGTAAGCAAAACCGTAGCCTTCCATATTTACAGGCTGACCATAAATCTTCCCATCTATTGTCATGGGCGCTAATGCACCTTCATAGGCATCCTTTACCCAGGGTTGATCAGATAAATCTTCAAACTTATCCTGCCATGTCAGAGCTTCTTGATAACCGCCGTTTCCAAAGATATCTGGTGCTTTGTTCGAGGCGAACTTTGCTTTTAGGGCTGCAGAACCGTCTGCACCGCCGCCGACTGATTCAATGTTGAAGGTTACGTTTGGATGTTCTTTTGTATATTGGTCTGTTAACGCTTTTAATTGATCAGCGATTTCAACCTTTCCATTAAAAAGATCAACGACTACTTTATCGCCTTCGCCTTCGCTATTTTTCTTATCTCCGGATGTACTGTCACTGCTGCAAGCTGACAAAAGAAGTGATGCGGATAATAGACCTGCTGCAATTGAATATTTTTTAGAAGCCATTTTTCTTCCCCCTAGTAATATATATTTTATAGGTCTCCACTGACTTATGCCCGCAGAGGGTGTGCACGTTGTTACTTAATCGACCCACTGGTAATTCCTTGGATTATGTGTTTCTGCATGGTAAAGAAGAAGATTAATAGCGGAATAATCCCGATTACTAATGCTGCAAGTGCTAAATCCCATTGCTTTGTATACTGTCCAAAGAAGAAGAAGGTTGCTAATGGAATGGTCCTAAGCTCTGGATCCTGAAGGACAAGTGATGGTAATAAGAAGTCATTCCAAATCCATAGGCTGTTTAAGATAACGATTGTCACCGTAATTGGTTTTAATAATGGAAAAACAATTCTCCAGAACACTCCAAACCGTGAACACCCGTCAATGATGGCTGCTTCTTCAAGCTCTAATGGAATTCCTTTAATAAAACCGTGATATAAGAATATGGTCATACCTGAACCAAATCCTAAATACATAAAGACAAGACCCCAGATGCTGTTTAAAATCCCCAAGTTTCCGGCTGTTTTGATAAGGGGAATCATGATGGACTGAAACGGAATGATCATGGCAGCAACGAATGTCATGAAAATGATATTACTAATCTTCCTTTTAGTTCTAACGAGCATGTACGCTGCCATCGAACAAAAGATAACGAGAACGATATTACTAGCAATAGTGATGATTAGCGAGTTTTTAAATACTAGTAAGAAGTCTAGCTTTTCGAATGCATTCACATAGTTATCGAATATGAGCACTTTTGGCAGAGCGGATGTATTGGTTAATATCTCAGCAAATGACTTCAAGGAGTTTGAAAACACATAATAGAAAGGGACTAAAAAGACAAGACCGACCAGGATCGCAAGGATTTCAACAATGGATGTTTTCCATGTATACCTGTTTCCCATTAGGATTCAACCTCCCTTTTCTTTGAAATCGTTACTTGAAGGACGGTAATTGCTGCTACGACAAGGAAGAAAATTAATGCTTTTGCCTCACCAATACCGTAGCGGTTATTAACAAATGCTTCTGTATAAATGTTAAGCGCCAGCATTTCTGTGGATTTAAATGGACCGCCGTTTGTCAACGACAGGTTTGCATCGAAGACTTTAAAAGATGAAGCGGTTGTTAAGAATAAACAAATGGTTACAGCTGGTGCAACAAGCGGCATCGTGATATGACGAAGGATCTGAAACCGATTGGCTCCATCTATTCTTGCTGCTTCAATTAATTCCTGCGGGACGTTTTGCAATGCGGCAATATAGATGATCATAATGTAGCCTGCTCCCTGCCAAAGACTTACAATGACAATTCCCCAGAATGCCGTATTCGCATCCCCTAACCATGCTAATTCAAAAAGAGGAATCCCTGTTAACTCTCCTATTGATGCAAACCCTTTTACAAAAATAAACTGCCAGATAAATCCTAAGATTAATCCTCCAATTAAGTTTGGCATGAAGAAGACGGTACGTAAAAGGTTTCTCGTTTTTAACTTCTGTGCTACAAGTAATGCTAATCCAAAACCAATGATATTGGTTAGGATAATGGAAACGACTGTATATTTTGTTGTTAACATAAATGATTGCTGAAATTGCTTGTCCTCTGAAAATAGGTATTTAAAATTATCCAGTCCCACCCATTTGACGGTTCCTGTAATCCCGTTCCAATCTGTAAAGGCATAATAAATACCTGTAAAGAAGGGGATTAACACAATTACTGTAAACGCTAATAAAACTGGTCCGACAAAAAGGGCGAATAGCCCTGCATCTTTCCATTTCTTCTTATTCATAAAAGAAACAGATGCAGTAACTTTCGTATTTTTCTGAGTGGTGATGACTGTCCTCTTTACTGTATCCAGCTTACTTTCGTTATTCATTCTCTGCACCTCCATAACCTTATTCTAATTGTTATAGAAAATTATGAAACGGCTTACATTGACCAATTGGGTGGAAAATATTGAACTGTCAAAATATTGAACTATTAAAAATAAAACTGTGCTACAATGTTCTAAAAATAACGGTAAGGGGGGAAGGTTAGCTTTTACTATTGGTAACTAGCCATAATGATATGGGATGGAGCATAAGGAAAAAACTGATAATCTTCTTACTTTTAGCAACCGTTGTCCCTTTTGGAAGTTCTATTGGTATTACTTACTTTCACACGACAAAGTCACTTGATAAACAGTTTGTTTCTACCAATCATGAGTTGATCGAAAAGGGAGAAGAAGAACTGACAACTTATTTAAATGATGTAGCGCAAATGTCATCCGTTCTTTATAGGTATACACCATTTATGAATGTGATGAGAGAAGGAATCTCACAGAACTTTAATAGTAATCAGGAAGAAGTACGGAGAGCACTTGCTTATTTATTCAATTCTCGTCCTGAAATTGAACAGATGCATCTCTATATTGATACAGATAAAGAATCCTACACGAATTATCATTCAAGAATTAGCGGCAGGGCGAAGTATGAGGATGTTTTTACTCATCCCTACTATTCTCAATTAAGGCAGTATCCAGGTTTCTCAATTATTGAACCACCCCATGAAATCTATAGTTATAACGAAATATCTGTAATTCCAAATTCGGAGAAACAGGCTGTATTAAGTTTCCATAATATCATTCGGGATGTCCCGTTAGAAAGATTTTTAGGCTTTTTATCAATTGATATTAATCTTTCAAAAATAAGTGACATCTCCGACCGTTTGTATATGAAAGATTCAGAGGATTTTTATATCATGGATGAAAATGACATCATTATTTACTCATCCAATGAAGAAGAGCTTGGAAAAGTCAATAATGAAAAGTGGTTTAAGCAAGTGAAGAAGGAGCCGGAAGGCGGGAAAAGTCTTGAATGGAAGGATGCGAAGTTTTCGGGCTTCATCGTTCATGAAAAGTTTTCGGAAAACTTTGAGGACTGGTATATCGTGAAGAGAATTCCATACGATGTTCTTTATAAAGGTGCTAGAGAAACAGCCTTCATCAACATTTTGATTGGTTTGGGTACACTTGTATTTGCTTTACTTGGAACGCTGTTTGTTTCATTTAAACTTACTGCACCTATAAAAGTGTTAATTCGAAATATGAAGAAAGTAGAGAATGGTGAATTCAAGGCTGATTTTGATACACTTGGGACAGATGAAATTGGCATGCTTGGAAGGCATTTTAAATTAATGATTACCAAAATCGATGAATTAATTGAGAGAGAATATAAACTGGATATTGAAAATAAAGCCTCGCAGCTGCGGGTACTGCAATCACAAATTAATCCACATTTCCTGTACAACGCTTTTCAGTCTATTGGAACATTGGCTCTCAAGTCTAAAGCAGTTCCGGTATATAGCCTGCTCACTTCTTTATCGAATATCATGAGATACAGCATGAATATGAAGGACGATATTGTTCCGTTTATAGCAGAGCTGAATCATGTTAAATCATACCTATTATTGCAAAAACAGCGATTTGAAGAGCAGTTTGATTTTGAACTGAATATCGAGGATGAAGTCAAAGAGATATTCGTTCCCAAAATGATACTACAGCCTATTGTGGAGAATTGTTTTAAGCATGGCTTTGATCAAGAGGCAGGAAATGCAAGGATTCAATTGGAGGCATTCTTCGGGAAAGACAATCAGGTTTGGATTCAAGTGAAGGATAATGGAACCGGCCCAAGCGATGAACAGCTTGAAAAAATCCGACTTGAACTGTTCTATGGCATCTCTAAAGAAGAAAATCAAAGAGAAGAGATTGGGTTGAAAAATATTTATGACCGATTGCAGATTTATTATCATAATCAGGCAAACATGTCTGTCGATCGTAATGAAGAAGGCGGTTTTACGGTTACAATCGTGATTCCAAACGTAATGCCAAAAGAGGTGGAACATTCATGAAGGTGTTAATTGTTGATGATGAAAAACATGTGCGGGAAGGCATTAAGATACTGGCCGATTGGGAACAAAATGGAATTCTAGAAATATATGAGGCAGGAAACGGTGAAGAAGCGATTAAGCTTATCCAAACCATTCGGCCAGAGATTATTTTCTCAGATATGAAGATGCCAAAAATGGATGGGACACAGCTTTTAGAATGGATAAAAGAAAATCAGCCAGACAGTAAGACCATAGTGGTGACTGGATTTGATGACTATCATTATATGAGAAAAGCGATTCATTTTGGCAGTTCGGATTATCTGTTAAAGCCAATTGAACCTGAAATTTTAAATCAGACATTAGAAAAAGCGGTTAATGAATGGAAGGAAGAAGAAATTGACAGAAAAAGAAAAGAAACTAGCGCCCTTCTTATAAATGAAATGAAACCTGTTTATCGTGATCGCAAACTTACGCAGCTACTGAACAGTGATAGTATACAGGATGAAAAATATGAAGAATTCGAATGGTTGCAACAGTCGAGGCAGTATATATTAGCTCTTATTAGAGTCGATGGGAAAGCAATTGAGACATTTCAAGGAGATCGAGATCTAGCTTATTTTTCAATCTTAAATGTTATAAATGAGATTTTGATGGAGTATGAGTGTGGGATAGGGTTTCGTTACTTATCAAAAAAAGGCCAAATTGTCATAATTTTTTGGGACAAGTTCGAGCAAATCAAAAATATTTTAGTTCGAATATATAGGACATTATGGGATGTAATGGATATCTCCTGCCCAATTGCTGTCGGGAAATTAGTAAACAGCAGTACAAAGCTAATCGATTCTTATCAGCAAGCAAGAGAGGTTTTATTAAATAGAAATATTTTAATAGATAGTGAAAGCAGAGTCTTTATAAACTCTCAACAATCTTCTACCATTGTAAAAAGTTTGATGTCATATGCACCAGGTATCGAATTAGCTGTTAAGACTGGTGAGATAGGCGCTTTTGAAGAATTAATCAATCAAATAGCAGGGGACTTTACAGAAAACAACTATTTATCTCCAAGACAGTTGTTAAACCTTCAAAATGAATATATGGTCATAAGCAATAAGTGGTTTAAGTACTACAATTTTTCATTTAAAGAACCAGATGGTATTGAAGAGAGCGTTGAATTGTTTTTCGATTCAAACGGCACGTTTAAACTAGAAGAGTATAAAAAGAGAATAAAGCGTGAAATCAACATTTTTTTAAAGAAGGTAAAGAAAAGTAAAGCGCCTAAGAATAATATCATAAATGATATTGAAAAATACCTTCAGGAAAATTTTGATCGGGATGTAAAACTGAAGGAAATTTCAGATCATTTCTATATCAGCAGAGAATATATCTCAAGGAAATTTAAACAGGTTTTTAACGAGAACATCTCCGACTATATCGTGAGAATTAGATTGGAAAAGGCAAAATCTTTATTGAAGAATAGTCAGTTAAAAATATATGAGATTGCAAGTATGATTGGCTATCAAGATGATAAGTATTTTCGGAAGGTGTTTAAGAAGGTCGAGGGAATGACACCGAATGAATATCGAGCAAAATATGTGAAGGTGTAATAAGCATAGATAGAATCCTATGCGGATCTATTTGTGTGAAAGGGGATCAGGAAAAAGTTTCACCATTATTAATATATTAGCAAAATAGTAGATGTTTTGATTATATCATCTATGTTTAATTGCCGTAAAGGACTGTATGATGTAATCAAATAAGGAAGGTTTTTAAAAGGGAGTGAATTATTTTGGTTAAAGTAACTGTGTGGAATGAAAATCGTCACGAACAAAAAAGTCCGATCGTAAGAGGTATATACCCTAATGGGATTCACGGTGCAATAGCAGGCTTTTTAAAGGAAGACAGTCATGAAGTTGCAACTGCTACTCTAGACGAACCAGAGCATGGTTTAACGGATGAAGTGCTAGACAACACTGAGGTATTAGTTTGGTGGGGACATTTAGCACATGGTGAAGTAAAGGATGAAATTGTTCAAAAGATTCAACAACGCGTCCTTAACGGTATGGGTCTGATTGTTCTCCATTCTGGGCATTTCTCAAAAATCTTTAAAACATTAATGGGAACAAGCTGTGATCTAAAATGGCGGGAAGCAGACGAAAAGGAGAGACTTTGGGTCATAAGCCCAAGCCATCCGATTGTGGAAGGTATCTCAGAGTATATTGAATTAGAAAAGGAAGAAATGTATGGGGAACATTTTGATATCCCACAGCCAGATGAACTGATTTTCACAAGCTGGTTTGAAGGCGGGGAAGTGTTCCGCAGCGGCTGTACATACAAACGCGGGAGCGGAAAAGTATTCTACTTCCGTCCAGGCCATGAAACATATCCTACTTACCACAACAAAGATATTCAACGAGTTATTAGTAACGCCGTGAAATGGGCAGCGCCGGTAAAGCGTGAACGTCCAGTCTATGGAAATGCAAAGCCATTGGAAGTTATTGCTGTCAAATAAGAATGGAAAAAATTAAAAGAGGGCATTAAAAGCCACAGATATAGAATTAGGAAGATACTCCTCATCCTCATTTTGGGTAAGGAGCTTTCTTATGTTATAGTATTTTTTAGTCGTTTTGCGGGAGGGTCATAGTGTGAAAGTGAATGAGCAGTGGTGGAAGAAGAGTGTCGTCTATCAGATATATCCTAGAAGCTTCATGGATGGAAATGGTGATGGCGTGGGTGACCTGCAGGGTATTTTAAAGAAGCTTGATTATCTAAAGCTATTGGGAATCGATGTCATCTGGCTGAGTCCCGTTTATGATTCACCGAATGATGATAACGGATACGACATCCGAAATTACCAAGCAATCATGAAAGAGTTTGGAACGATGGATGAATTTGAACAGCTTCTTGATGAAATACATAAAAGAGATATGAAACTCATTATGGATTTGGTGGTTAATCATACGTCGGATGAACACGAATGGTTTGTTGAGTCGAAAAAATCAAAAGACAATCCATATAGAGATTATTATATATGGCGTGATAAGCCCAATAATTGGGGCTCCGTTTTTAGTGGATCTGCATGGGAGCATGATGAAACAACGAATGAATATTATCTTCATTTATTTTCAAAAAAACAGCCGGATTTAAACTGGGAAAATCCGAAGCTTAGAGAAGAAGTCTATCAAATGATGAGATTTTGGCTCGACAAAGGAATCGATGGTTTTCGTATGGATGTTATTAATTTTATTTCTAAACATCCACAACTTCCAGATGGTGCAAAGGATGAGGGACAATCTTATGGTGACGGAAGCCCATATTTTATGAATGGGCCAAGAATTCATGAATTTTTGCATGAAATGAATCAAGAAGTACTATCGAAGTATCCGGCGATGACTGTTGGTGAAATGCCTGGTGCTTCCCCAGATGATGCTGTTTCTTATACAGATCCAAATAGAAAAGAAGTAAACATGATTTTTACTTTTGAACACATGGATTTAGATAGTGCACCAGGAGGAAAATGGAATTTAAAGCCTCTGCATTTGCCGGATCTAAAAGAGAATTTAACTAAGTGGCAGACTGCCTTACATAATAAAGGCTGGAACAGTTTGTATTGGAACAATCATGACCAGCCGCGGATTGTATCACGGTTCGGAAATGATCAAGAATACAGAGTAGAATCTGCAAAAATGCTAGCAGCGTGTCTTCACTTCATGCAGGGAACTCCCTATATTTATCAAGGTGAAGAAATTGGAATGACTAATGTAAAATTTGATTCGCTTGAAGATTATCGTGATATTGAGAGTATGAACATGTATAAAGAAAGAATAGCATTAGGATATAGCCATGAGGAAATCATGAAGTCTATTTATGTGAAGGGCAGGGATAATGCCCGGACTCCAATGCAGTGGGACCGAAGTGCAAATGGCGGCTTTACAACCGGCACTCCTTGGATAAACGTAAATCCACGATACGATGAAATTAATGTCGAGGCGGCTCTAGAGGATCACCAATCTATTTTTTATTTCTATCAAAAATTAATTGCCCTACGGAAAGAAATGGATATAATCATTGAAGGAGACTTTAAGCTGCTGCTAAGAGAGAGCAGTGAAATTTTTGCCTATGAGCGCAATTGGAAAGATGAACAGCTCATTGTTTTATGTAATTTTAGTTCTGCGGAAGTTGTGATTGAGGACGAAGAGCTGCTGAAAAAGATGAAGGGGTCTGAGTTGGTCATTTCCAATTATGAGGTTGGTAATATGAGTATTTTACGTCCATATGAGTCAGTGGTATTAAAAATAATGCACTAATCCGGAAGGAAGGGTACATTCAGACAGGATCGGTATTTTCAGAAGGCACCGTGTCTGAATGAAGAGAGGAATCGGACAAGATTGGTATTACCAAAAGGAGCCGTGTCCGAAAGAAGCGTGGATTCAGACAAGATTGGTATTTTCAAGCTGCACCGTGTCCGAAAGAAGAGAGGAATCGGACAAGATCGGTATTACCAAAAGGAGCCGTGTCCGAAAGAAGAGAGGAATCGGACAAGATTGGTATTTTCAAAAGGCACCGTGTCCGAAAGAAGCGTGGATTCAGACAAGATTGGTATTTTCAAGCGGCACCGTGTCCAAAAGAAGAGAGGATACGGACAAGATTGATATTACCCAAAGGCACCGTGTCCGAAAGAAGAACAAGATTGGTATTTTCAAAAGGCACCGTGTCCGAAAGAAGAGAGGAATCGGACAAGATCGGTATTACCAAAAGGAGCCGTGTCCGAAAGAAGAGAGGAATCGGACAAGATTGGTATTTTCAAAA
>Ga0182744_1003637_pt1 | contig 11932 bp, 9 predicted proteins | sample eDN3rd30CKraftMG_FD_128525 | JGI IMG/M metagenome (GOLD analysis project Ga0182744, IMG submission 128525) | Enriched Miracle-Growth compost microbial communities from Emeryville, California, USA - eDNA 3rd pass 30_C Kraft MG (version 2) (version 2) ...
CGGCCAACTGCTTGATCGCTGTTGCCATAACGTGTCCTTTCAATGGAAATGCGCGCCAACGCCTCCAGGGGTGTCGGAAAGCAGCGCGCGGGCGGCTTATAGGGGAGAGCGCTGCGATGTGCAACTTGGCCAGATACGGCCAGGCTGGAGTTGCCGTCCGAACCATCCTTCCGTATGATTCGAGACAATAAAATAAGGGAGGAAGACTCATGGTTTCCCGCAGGGAATTTACCCGCGCCATGGCGCTCGCGCCGCTGGCTTTGCCCGCCATTCGCACATCGGCGTTCGCCCAGGCGGAGGATTATCCCTCCGGTCCGATCCGCTCGATCTGTATGTTCGCGCCGGGATCGGGCGCCGACGTCAAGGTCCGGTTCTATGCCAATAAGCTGCAGCAGGCGCTCGGCAACAAGACGGTGATCGTGGAAAACCGTCCTGGCGCGTTCGGCAATATCGCCACCGAGGCGGTTGCCAAGGCAAAGCCCGACGGGCTGACGATCTATATCGCGCCGGGTTCCTCGACCCTGGCGGCGACGCCCAGCCTGTTCAAGAAGCTCAGCTACGATCCGATCAACGATTTCGAACATATCACCACGCTCAACAGATCCGCTTTCGTGCTGTGCGTGGACGCCTCTCGGCCGTTCCATACCGTGGCGGATCTGACGAAATATCTGAAGGAGCAGGGCGACAAGGCGTCCTATGGCTCGATCGCCAATCCGGGCCTGGTTGCCAGTGAAATGTACAAGGCCAAGTTCGGTCTGCAGACCGTCGAGGTCAAATACAAGGAAGCAGGCGCCCTCTTCAACGACCTCTATGCCGGCAACATCGCTTTCCTGCACATCGACGCGATCTCCGTCGACGGGCAGATCAGGCAAGGCAAGATACGGCCGCTGGCGATGACATCGGCGAAGCGGATGCGCTCTTCGCCCGACATACCGGGTGCCGAAGAGGCCGGGATTCCGGGAATGAATATCATCACCTGGTGGTCGGTCCATGTGCCGGCAAAAACGCCCAAGCCGATCTGCGACAAGCTCGAAGCCCTTTTCAATGCGATGGGCAATGATCCGGATACGTTGAAATTTCTTCTCGCCAATGGGTCCGATCCCTTCCCCGGCAATTCAAAAATGCTGAAGGAACTGTTGATCAAGGAAACCAAGGCGTGGGCCGAATATGTGCGGATCGCCAAAATCCAACCATTGTGATCGAGGCGCTGAAACATCGTCTCCCGCTGCATTTTCCGATTTGATTCAACGCTGAAAACGGTGCGGCGGCTTCCCCTTTGTAGCAAAGCGATCTACCTTTCCCGTACTGAGGAAGCAGATATGCATTCGGGAGGGAAGCATGTTTTCACGTCGCAGGTTTATGAGTTATGGCGCCGCCGGCACGCTGGCGATGCCTGCCGTTTTGCGCAGCGCCACGGCGCAAGGCGTCGATTTTCCATCGGGGCCGATGCGCACCATCTGCATGTTTCCGCCGGGGTCCGGCGCGGATGTGTTCGTGCGCTTTTATGCGAACCGTCTGTCGCAATTGTCCGGCAAGACAGTGATCGTTGAGAACCGGCCCGGTGCCTTCGGCAACATCGCGACGGAAGCGGTGGCCCGCGCCAAACCAGATGGCTCGACCATCTATATTGCGCCGGGCAGTTCGGTGCTCGCTGCCGCGCCGAGCCTCTTCAAGAAACTCAACTATGATCCGATCAATGATTTCGATCATGTCACGACGTTGGCGAAGCTCGCCTTCATACTGACGGTGCCTGCGTCGAAGCCGTGGAAGACGGTGGCGGAGCTGACGGCCTATCTCAAGCAACAAGGTGACAAGGCCTCCTACGGCTCGATCGCCAATACCGGCCTCGTCTCGAGCGAGTTGTACAAAGCGCAGTTCGGACTGCAGACCGTCGAAGTGAAATACAAAGATCAAGGCGCACTGCTCAACGATCTGATCAACGGCCAGTTGGCCTTCATCCACATCGATCCGACGACCATCCTGGGGCAGATCCATCAGGGCACGGCCCGTGCGCTGGCGATGGGATCGGCGGAACGCATGAAGTCGCTGCCCGATATTCCCGGCGCGCGTGAAGCCGGCATTCTCAACTCCGATCTCATTGCCTGGTGGTCGGTACATACGCCGGCGAAAACGCCGAAGCCGTTGCTCGACAAGTTGGAAGGCTGGTTCAACCAGATCGCCGCCGAGCCGGAGACGGTGAAGTTTCTCGCCAACAATGGCTCCGATCCCTTCCCCGGCAATTCAACCATGCTGAAGGAATTGCTGCTCAAGGATACGAAGGCCTGGGCCGGATATGTGAAGCTCGCCAAGATCGATCTTCTCGGCTGATCGGCCGTCGGGCTGCATGAAATAAAATATCGATCAAAGGCGGGCGCGCAGGCCCGCCTTTTGTTTGAAATGCGATTTGTCGTCGCGGAACATAGGCTTAACGCAAGCGTGCGATGCGCCCATCAAGGCGTCTGAAGTTTTTTCAGCCTCTGGCATTTTCCGGAGCAGGCGTTAGACTCCTCGATCTGCAGGGCTGCTTCGAGCCGGAACGGCGCCTTGCCAAAAACAAGAACATGTGTCGATTGCATTTGTCTGTTGCATTTGTCTGTTGCACTTGCCTGACTGCCACCTGCTGACGACCTGGGGAGACCTCTATGGTAACCACTCAGACCATCGATTTGCTGGCCATTGTCGCGGTCTTCGCATTTATCGGCGCGATCGTTTTCGGGCTGGTGTAAACGCCGCTCGTTCCGCCCTTTTTGAGGCCCTGAAAATCGGTCGATCCGTCCGCCTCTCATTAGCGGGGGATGACTTTTTGCCCGTGAAATCAGACACATTTCTACCCACGAAGTTCTATCTAGGTAAATATACGAGAGTAGTTTGCCTCTTGCGGACGGAAGGGCCCATCCCGATATTCAGGCGGTCTCACGAGCAGGCCCTTAAGCAGGCTGCCGGAGACGGAGGGATTTGGAGACATGACCATGATTTCGAACAGGATCGGCCGAGCCGGGCGGATTCTTGCCGTTTCGGCCGCGCTCTTTGTTGCTCTCGCGCCGGCGCTGGCGGAAGCGCGCGCGGGCAGCCGCGGCAGCTTCGGCAGCAGAGGCACGTTCAGCAATAGCGCGCCGCGTGCGACGCCGACGGCACCCACGACTGCGCAGCCGTTCCAGCGCACGCAGTCGCAACCGGCTGCGCCGCAGTCCTCGCTCAATCGCGCGACGCCGGCACCGTCTGGCGGCATGTTCAGTTCGCCTCTGGCGCGCGGCATCATGGGCGGCTTGCTCGGCGCCGGCCTCTTCGGCCTGCTTTCGGGCAGTGGCCTGTTCAGCGGCCTGGGCTCGCTTGCCGGCATGCTCGGCCTGCTGCTGCAGATCGGCCTGATCGCCATCGTCGCCATGATCGCGCTCAACTGGTGGCGCAGCCGCCAGCAGCCGTCGCTTGCGACCGCCAATGCGCGCTCGCCGATGGGCGGCTACGGTGCGGCGCCGCCGCCGAATACCTCGGCGCGCATGGATGGCGGGCAGACGACGACGAACGCCGGTTTCGGCAGCATGTTCGGCGGCGGCTTCGGGGCCAAAGCTGAAAGCCAGGCGCCGGTGACTCGCGATCTGAAAATCGAAGGCGAGGATTTCAACGCCTTCGAACATATGCTGGGCGAATTGCAGGTTGCCTATGGTGCGGAAGACCTGACGACCTTGCGACGCATCGCGACGCCGGAAGTCGCCGGCTATTTCGAGGATGATCTCGCGGACCAGAAACGCAGGGGTCAGGTGTCGAAAGTCAGCGACGTGAAGCTGCTGCAAGGCGACCTTTCGGAAGCCTGGAGCGAAGCCGATTATGACTACGCGACGGTCGCCATGAAGTTCTCGCTGATCGACGCTGTTGTCGATCGCGCCAGCGGCCGGTTGCTCGAGGGCGACCTCGAGAAGCCGCAGGAGGCGACGGAAGTGTGGACATTCGTGCGCCCGACCGGCGGCCGGCCGGCGGACTGGAAACTGTCGGCGATCCAGCAGGTCGCGTAAGCAGACCTGCTCTGAATGAAGGAAGGCCGGGCAGAGTGCCCGGCCTTTTTATTTTGGTTCAATCAATGCGCACATTCGCCGCATGCACCACATCGGTCCAGCGCTTGGTCTCCCGCGCGATAACATCGGCGGACTGTTTCGGATCGAGGCCCCAGGGCACGATGCCGAGCTGTTCGATGCGCGCCTTGATGTCGGGTGAGAAGATGATTTCGCGCAGCGCCGCCGCATATTTTTCACGGATGGCAAGCGGCGTGCCCGGAGGGGCGGTGAAGGCCGTCCAGGTGTCGGAGAGAAGCTCCGGCATGCCGACCGCGCCGATGGTCGGGAGGTTGGGGGCGACAGGCGAGGGATCTTTCGTCAGCGTGGCCAGCATCTTGAGCTTGCCGTTCTGCGCCAGGCTGAGAACGGTGCCGATATCGGCGACCATGAAATCGACATGGCCGGCAACGACGTCGTTCACCGCCGGCGCCGCGCCGCCATAAGGCACGTGCAACTGTTTGGTGCCGAGCAATTGCTCCATCAATGCGCCGGTGAGATGGCCCGTCGTGCCATTGCCCTGCGAAGCATAACTCAGCTTGCTTGGATTCTTCTTGAAGTAATCGAAAAATTCCTGCGCCGTGTTGAACCTCGAATTGCCGCCGACGATCAGCACGTTGGGAATATAGGATGTGATCGTCACGGGCTCGATCTTCTGCGGATCGAAACGGAGTTCCTTGAACAGCGCCGCGTTGACCACGAGAGGGGCGGGCGGCGATACCAGCAGGGTGTAACCGTCGGGCGGCGAACGATAGACATATTCGGTGGCGATGTTGTTGCCGGCGCCTGGCCTATTCTCGACGACGACGCTCTGACCCCATTTGGGCGCCAGACGTTCGGCAACGATGCGCGCGATCATGTCATTGCCGCCGCCTGCCGCGGCAGAAACGATGAGCCTGATCGGCCCTTTGGGGAAATCCGCGGCAGAATCCTGCGCCTGGGCGTGGGCAGATAGCAGCATCAGGCCTGCGCCCACGACTGCACAAAACAGCTTTTTCATTGTTCCTCCCGGATAGGTTTGGCCGCAACATACACGTCGGCGTTTGCGAGGAACAGCCTCATCCGACCCTTGCTGTGCAAGGGCCGCCTTCTTCCGCAAGCGCGCGAAGGATTCAGGCCGCGCCCCAGCCGCCGCCGGTGGGGGTGACGATGGTGACGGCGTCTCCCGCATCCAGTTCCGTCTGGTCGCAGCCGTGAAGAATCTCGGTCGAGCCATCACGCCGGCGCACGATGTTGCGGCCGAGTTGGCCTTCCTCGCTTCCGGTGCTGGCGAAGGCGCGCACGCGCCTGCGGCCGGACAGGATCGCCAAGTCCATCTTTTCGAGAAAGCGGATCGTGCGCTGGGTGCCGTCGCCGGCGTGCCATTGGCCCCGCCCGCCGGAGCCGCGCCGGATATGGAAATCCTCGAGCAGAACCGGAAATCGCAGCTCCAGAATTTCCGGATCGGTCAGGCGCGAATTGGTCATATGGGTATGCACGGCGGCGGCGCCGTCAAAACCCTCGCCCGCAGGCGCGCCCGAGCACAGCGTTTCGTAATATTGATAGCGCGCATTGCCGAAGGTGAGATTGTTCATCGTGCCTTGGGCCGAGCCGAGTGCGGCGAGTGCGCCGAAGAGACAATCGGTGACGGCCTGGCTGGTTTCGACATTGCCGGCGACGACGGCGGCCGGATACTGCGGCGCCAGCATGGAGGCTTGCGGGATGACGATCTTCAGGGGGCGCAGGCAGCCGGCATTCATGGGGATGTCGCTTTCCACCAGCACGCGGAAGACATAGAGGCAGGCCGCGCGGGTCACGGGTTCCGGCGCGTTGAAGTTGTCGTTCTGCTGCGGCGAGGTGCCGGTGAAATCGATGGTGGCTTCGCGCCGCTTGCGGTCGACGGAAATTTTCACCGCGATGCGCGTGCCCTGGTCGAGTTCGACGGCGAAGGCGCTGTTCTTCAGCCTGGCGATGACGCGGCGCACGCTTTCTTCGGCGTTATCCTGCACGTGGCCCATATAGGCATCGACCGTGCGCAGGGAAAACTCGTCGACCATCTGGGCCAGCAGTTCAACGCCCTTGGCATTGGCGGCCATCTGGGCTTTGAGATCGCCGATGTTCTGGGCGATGTTGCGGGCAGGGTAGCGCGCAGTGGCGAGACGATCGACGATGTCTTTCTCGAGAAACCTGCCGCGATCGACGAGCTTCACGTTGTCGAGATAGACGCCTTCCTCCTCGATATGCGTTGCGCGCGGTGACATCGAGCCGGGCGTCAGGCCGCCGACATCGGCATGATGGCCGCGTGACGCGACCCAGAAAACGATCTTCTTTTTGTCCTTGCCAAACACTGGCGTGCAGACGGTGATGTCGGGCAGATGCGTCCCGCCGTTATAGGGCGCGTTGAGGGCGAAGACATCGCCCGGCCTGATGCGGCCCGCATTCTCACGGGCGATGGTTTCCACCGAGCGGTCCATGGAGCCAAGATGCACCGGCATATGCGGGGCATTGGCGACAAGCCTGCCGGCGCCGTCGAAGATGGCGCAGGAAAAATCCAGCCGCTCCTTGATGTTCACCGAGCTTGCCGTGTTCTGCAGGGTGACGCCCATCTGTTCGGCAATCGACATGAAGCGATTGTTGAACACTTCGAGCAGTACCGGATCGGCCTTCGTACCCACCGCATGGCGCTTCGGCAGCGCCTTGATGCGTTTGAGCAGAACGTGATTGCGCGCGGTGATCTCGGCCCGCCAGCCATCCTCGATGACCACGGTCTGATGCGGCTCGATGAGGAGCGCAGGGCCTGCGAGCTTCATGCCGGGTGACAGATCGGCCCGCAGATAGACCTTGGCCGCATGCCATCTGCCCTGCGAGAAGAAGCGCGTTGCCTGCGCCGGACGCGGCCTGGTTTTCGTGGTCTTTCTGACCGGCTCCCTGAACAGTGCGCCACCGCCGATCGCCTCGACGACGGCCGCTTCGATGACCAGCGGTTTGGCACGATCGATGAAGCCGAAGCGCGCCTTGTGGGCGCGTTCGAAGATGCGGCGCAGCTTTGCCTGCATCGAAGCAACGTCATCGAACCCATCCGCCGCGACGTCGATTTCCAGCGCCGTGTCGGTGCCGGCGTAACGAATGTGGGCGCGGGTTTCGATGGCGATGTCGTTGCGGGGAATGCCCTGGGAGGCGACCTCGGTGCGGGTCTCCTGCGTGAGCCGCGCAAGCGTGCGCTTGAGGGCGCGCAGGCCCTTTGCGCCGAGGGCTTCCTCGACAGCGGCGGTGCGGACGGAGCGGATGTCCGCCAGTCCCATGCCATAGGCCGACAGCAGCGAGGAGAGTGGATGCACCAGGATGCTCGTCATCGACAGGGCGTCGGCGACAAGACAGGCGTGCTGGCCGCCGGCGCCGCCGAAACAGTTGAGCACATAGCGCGTGATGTTATAGCCGCGCGCGACGGAGATTTTCTTGATCGCTTCCGCCATATTGGCGACGGCGATCTCGATGAAGCCATCGGCGATGCTTGCGGCGGAGCGCGTGCCGCCGCCCTGTCTGGCGAGGTCGGCAAACGCCGCGCGCACGCTCTTGGCGTCGAGCGGCTGATCGCGCTGCGGCCCGAAGATTTTCGGAAAATGTTCCGGCATCAGCTTGCCGGTCATGACATTGGCATCGGTGACGGTCAGCGGGCCGTCGTGGCGATAGGCTTTGGGGCCGGGCGAGGCGCCGGCGGAATCGGGCCCGACCCGGAACCTTGCGCCATCGTAATGCAGCACGGAGCCGCCGCCGGCTGCGACCGTGTGGATCAACATCATCGGCGCGCGCAGGCGCACGCCCGCCACCTGCGTCTCGAAGGCGCGCTCGAACGCGCCGTCGAAATGCGCCACATCGGTCGACGTGCCGCCCATGTCGAAGCCGATGACCTTGTCGAAGCCGGCGGATTTCGCCGTGCGCGCCATCGCCACCACGCCGCCGGCGGGGCCTGACAGAATGGCATCCTTGCCGGCGAAGAGGCTGGCGGCGGTGAGACCGCCCGACGACATCATGAACATCAAACGCGGGGCATTCTTGCCTTTCCCGCCACCCGCATTCAGTTCCCGGCCGACCAGATCGACATAGCGCTTGAGGATCGGCGTCAGATAGGCGTCGGCGACAGTGGTATCGCCACGGCCGACGAACTTGATCAGCGGCGAGGTCTCGTGGCTGGTCGACACTTGCGTGAAGCCGGCCTCGCGCGCCAGCGCTGCGGCCATGCGCTCGTGCTGCGGATAGCGCCAGGCGTGCATGAAGACGATCGCCACCGCCTGATAGCCATCCTGCTTCGCCTGAGCGATCTGCGTGCGCACCGCGTCGGCATCGAGCGTCCGTTCGACGGTGCCGTCAGCGCGCACGCGCTCGGCGATCTCGATGACGCCGGCATAAAGCTGTTCGGGCTTGACGATGCGCTTGGCGAAGATATCCGGCCGCGCCTGATTGCCGATTTCGAGCGCGTCGCGAAAGCCGGCGGTGGTCAGCAGAAGGGTCTTCTCGCCCTTGCGCTCGAGCAGCGCATTGGTGGCGACGGTGGTGCCCATCTTGACGAAGCCGATGCGGCCGGCGGGGATCGGCTCATCAGGGGCGACACCGAGAATGGCGCGAATGCCGGCGACGGCGGCGTCCGTAGAGGCGCCGCTGTTTTCCGACAGCATCTTGCGCACTTCGAGATGTCCGCCGGGGGCACGGCCGATCACGTCGGTGAACGTGCCGCCGCGGTCGATCCAGAAATCCCAGGCTTGCTTGCGAGTCTGAGCCTGTGCCCGCCGCGATGCTGAAACCATTCGATCTTTACCATTCAAGAGGCTGGTATTGGTCTTCTCCCATCCGGGGCGCTATAGTCAACGAAAGGTTACCGAAGCATGGTTAACGTGAAAGGCAACCTCGGATCGGATGATGGACGAAAACAAGCGCGACGATAACAGGCCCGATCTGCAGGTGGTGACGCCGAGCCTGAAGGCGGCCATCCGCAATGCCCGCATCGAGCAGGCCGAGCAATCCTCCGTCGTGGCGGAATTGCGCGGGGCGGAGTTCGCCCGGCTGGAAATGCTGCGCGATTCGCTGGAACCGGTGTTGGCGCAGGTGCCGGAAGACGTCGACCTGTTCGACACCGGCATCGTCCCGGGCGACCGGCCGCGGCTGTTCATCGACATGATCGGCTATATCGAAATGGGGCCGGACCGGCGGCTCTACCGTTTCATCCAGGATACCCGACACGGCCGCGTCACAATGGCCGAAGGCGAGCGCGTCGATACGATGGTGGACGCCTGCACGCAATATATCGCCCGCCGGCTCGTGGAACGGGAAATGGCGCTGGCGTCCGACACGCTGGCGAACCCGCTTTTCGCGGCACCTGCGGAGGCGCAATCGTCCGTGCGGGTCCGCAGGGCAGCGGCCTCTGCGGCAGCGGCCTCCGTGGTGCCTGCCGATGCGGCAGCGCCAGCGGGCGCTCCGGTCGTGGAACGGTCGCGCTTCAAATCCGGGTTCCTCAACACGGTGATGTTCCTGGTCGAATTTCTCGGCGGCGTGGCCCTGCTGGTTCTGCTTGCCGGCGCCGCCTATTTCGCCTGGACGGTGGTGGAGAACTGGTGGATCGCAAGCCAGAGCAGGTTGAACTGAAGGATTGTCATCCCCGACGACTGCGTAGCAGGCGAGCGGGGATCCAGACCTGACAATTCAGTACACGCCACCAACGAGCAGCATCAGCCCTGTCGCAACGTCTGGATTCCCGCTCGCGCCTGTGGCGCGTCGGGAATGACAGACCCCGCAAAACTGAACAGACCCAGCCCTTCGCGCACTTCATCAAGCGTTGCCTGCGTCCGGTCCCGCGCTTCGCTTGTTCCCCGCCGCAACACATCCATGATATATGCGGGGTCGGCCGCGTAGCGGGCGCGGCGCTCGCGGATCGGCGCGAGCAGGGCTTGCAATACATCCTCCAGATGACGCTTGACGGTCATATCGCCCAGGCCGCCATGGCGATAGCGGGCCTTGAGGTCTTCGATCATGGCGGCGTCTTCGCCGAAGGCGTCGAGATAGGTGAAGACGACATTGCCCTCGACCTTGCCGGGGTCGGCAACGCGCAGATGATCGGGGTCCGTATACATCTGCCGTACGGCGGCGCGGATGTCGTCGGCCGACGCCGACAGTGCAATGGCATTGCCTTGCGACTTGCTCATCTTCGCCTTGCCGTCAATGCCGGGCAGGCGGCCGACGGTGGGAATCATCGCCTGAGCCTCGGGCAGCAGATCGCAGCCGATCTGGCGGTTGACGCGCCGGACGATCTCATTGGCCTGCTCGATCAGCGGCGCCTGGTCTTCGCCTACCGGCACGAGCACCGCCTTGAAGGCTGTGATGTCGGCAGCCTGTGCGACCGGGTAGCAGAGGAAGCCGGCGGGAACGTCGCGCTCGAATCCCCTGAGCTGGATCTCCGTCTTGATCGTCGGATTGCGCTCCAGCCGAGAGACGGTGACGAAATTCATATAGAGCATGGTCAGTTCGGCCAGCGCGGGCAGGGCCGACTGCACGCAGATCGTCGTCAGCGCCGGATCGATGCCGACGGCCAGATAGTCACAGGCGACCTCCAGCACATTGCGCCGCACCTTCTGCGGATCGTGTGCATTGTCGGTCAGGGCCTGGGCATCGGCGAGCAGCAGGAACTGCCGGTGCGTATGCTGAAGCGCGATGCGGTTTTTCAGCGATCCGGCGTAGTGGCCAAGATGCAGCGGGCCGGTGGTGCGATCGCCGGTCAGGATGATCGGGCGGTCGAAGGTCGGGGTGGACATGAGGGTGCTCCGTAAAAGGAGCCGCCGCGATCGGAGAGAGTGTCGGAATTGACCATGCCAGCCGGATCACGGCGGCAAGGGTCAGATCAAGACATGACGACTGCCGCTCCTAGAAGGAGCGCCACCAAGCGAGGTTGATGTGGGCCAGGTCGGTCATGGCCGTTTCATGCCACAGGAAGGCAGAGGCGGCAAGGCTAGCCTGGGTTCCAGGGATCGATCACGCGCACGCCCGCCGCATCGAAGGGGCCTGTGTCGCGGGTTGCCACTGCAAAGCCGTGAGCGGCGGCAATAGCTGCAATATAGCCGTCGGAAGCTCCGATCGCTTTCCCCACCGATTTGATCATTTGAAGCGGACGGTGCCGGCAGGCGTCTTGTCGCGCGTTATGCCTAGGCTCGCACGGCCGAACTCCCGGCCGATCGCGGCCAGTTCGGAGCCGAGTTTAATCCGGTTCTTCGGATGTATCGCGTTTTCGATGATATCGCGTATTTCAGCCTCTGTGCTGCGGCCGTGCTGAATCGCCCGCGCCTTGAGCGCGCGGTGGGTTGCTTCCGACAGGTTTCTGATTGTGACGGCGGCCATCGATATCACTTCCATACTGGCTGAGTTTGATATCAATCCTGACCTAGGCCTGAAAATCGATTTCGCCCAGGTCCATGACGTGGCGGTCGCCCGGATGCAGCCCGCGCTTGCGGCCCTCGATGGTCCAGGCATTGCCGCGCTTCTCGATCGTGTAGAGGTGCCAGGCGGCCCGGTGGTGAGGGGTGCCGGGAACGGCCGAGGCCGAGGCGACGCCGACGGCCGGTGCGCTGCCGCCGGGTGTTTCCATTCGTTTCAACATGAAACGGTGGTTGTGCCCGTGAATGACCAGTTCGACGCCGTGGCGTGCGATGACTTTTTCGAACTTCCTTGCGTCGGAAAGGCCGCGTCCGGCGCTTGCGCCGGCCCGCCAGGGCGGATGGTGGATCATGACGACCCGAAACAGCCCGCGCTGGCCGGTCTCCTCCAGCAGCTTCGCGCAGGCCGCCAGTTGCGCATCGCCAAGCTTGCCGGAGGCCAGCAGCGGCAGGGTGGGAACGCCGGACGACAGGCCGATGCGGGCAACGCCG
>Ga0182744_1003639_pt1 | contig 11921 bp, 8 predicted proteins | sample eDN3rd30CKraftMG_FD_128525 | JGI IMG/M metagenome (GOLD analysis project Ga0182744, IMG submission 128525) | Enriched Miracle-Growth compost microbial communities from Emeryville, California, USA - eDNA 3rd pass 30_C Kraft MG (version 2) (version 2) ...
CATATCGTATTGGCAAAAGCCTTCTTAAACGAGATCGGTTTCAATTGGGATCGGTCGAAACTAGAGTAGAGGGAGAACACCAACATGAACCAGAAAACACTTTTTAATGATGGATGGGAATTTGCCAAAAGCAGCTTAGAAACTACAGAGATTGAAACGTTGAAATTTGAATGTGTTGACCTTCCCCATGATTGGCTTATCTATAATACATTGGACCTTTATGAAAACAGTATCGGCTGGTACCGTAAAACATTTTCATATACGAAAGAAGAAGACCATGTTCTCTTGTGTTTTGATGGTGTTTATATGGATTCTTCCCTTTATGTAAATGGCCAGTGGATAGGAGAATGGAAATACGGTTATTCCTCATTTGAACACGATATTACAGAGAAGCTCATAGAGGGAGAAAATGAAATTCTTGTCAAGGTTGTCCACCAGAGCCCAAATAGCCGGTGGTACTCGGGTGCGGGCATTTATCGCAATGTATGGCTAAAGACTAGGAATAATTCCTATATTGTGAGTAATGGAGTTTACATTACCACACAAGAGAAAGAAGATGGCTGGGAGGTAGAAGTCGACACAAACATGGTCATTAATGAAGATGTACGGCTTTCCCATACAATTTCATATAAAGGTCAAATGATTGTGGCAGCTTCAGTAAAGGTCAAAGCAGGGGCTGATTCTAGTATACAGAACCGGCAAGTGCTAATGGTTAAAAGTCCGGATGTTTGGAGCCCCGATGAACCAAACCTATATCAACTCACAACCCGATTACAGCCGGGTGGGAAGGACCAAGAGATTGAATTCTTATCCCAGAATATAGGGTTTCGAGCCATTAACCTCGATCCAGTGCAAGGCTTTTTCTTAAATGGTAATAGGATGAAATTAAATGGCGTTTGTGAACATCATGATTTAGGAGCTCTAGGTGCGGCGTTCAATAAAGCAGCCTTAAAGAGAAGATTTAACATACTGAAAGAAATGGGTGTTAACGCCATCCGGACTGCTCATAATATGCCTGCAAAAGAACTGATGGATTTAGCAGATGAGATGGGAATGCTGGTGGTTTCAGAAGCCTTTGATATGTGGGAACGATCAAAGACAACGTTTGATTACGCAAGGTACTTTAAGGAATGGGCCCCATTAGATGTGAAAAGCTGGGTCATGCGGGATCGGAATCACCCCAGCTTACTGATGTGGAGCATAGGTAATGAAATTTATGATACCCATGCTGATGAAAGAGGGCAGGAAATAACAAAAATGCTTTTGGATGAAGTGCGGAAATATGATCCGAAAGAAAATGCAAGTGTGACCATAGGCTCCAATTATATGCCGTGGGAGAATGCTCAAAAATGTGCTGATATCGTTAAGGTCGTAGGTTATAACTATGCGGAAAAGTATTATCAAAAACATCATGAAGAGCACCCGGATTGGATTATCTATGGCAGTGAAACTGCCTCTGTTGTACAAAGCAGAGGAATTTATCACTTTCCCTATGAAAAATCAATACTAGCGGACGATGACGAGCAATGCTCCGCTCTAGGAAATAGTTCAACCAGCTGGGGGGCCAAATCAACAGAAGCTTGTATAATAGCAGACCGCGACACTCCTTTTTCACTCGGTCAGTTTATTTGGACAGGATTTGACTATATCGGTGAACCGACGCCATATCATACCAAGAATTCCTATCTAGGACAAATTGATACGGCTACCTTTAAAAAAGATTCCTATTACATTTATCAAGCAGAATGGACAAATTACAAGAAGAGTCCAATGGTGCACATTTTTCCTTATTGGGAATTTAATAATGGCCAAACGATTGATGTAAGGGTATGTTCGAATGCACCTAAAATTGAATTACAATTCAATGGTGTCACCGTTGGTACCCATGATATTGACCATGATCATGGGAAGGACCTAGTCGGGTGGTGGAAGCTTCCTTATCAAGAGGGTGAGTTAAAGGCCATTGCCTATGATGAAACAGGAAAAGTAATTGCAACAGAAGTAAAAAGATCCTTTGGTGATGCAAAGAAGATAGTCCTGCAAGCAGATAAACAGGAACTGATTGCAGATGGAGCCGATTTAATCTTTGTCGAAATTAGTATGGAAGATGAAAATGGCAATCCCGTGGAGAATGCTGCTAACCGTGTAAATGTGAATGTAACGGGCGCAGGTCGTTTACTTGGTCTAGATAATGGGGATAGTACAGATTACGATCAATATAAGGGGAAGAGCAGAAGATTATTCAGCGGGAAGTTAATGGCTATCATAGGAGCAACACTTGCACCAGGAAGTATTAATATCGAGGTAGCTTCCAAAGGTCTAGAGACGAAAAAAGCAGAATTTATGTCTCTTCCAATGGTAGATGAAGATGCAGAAGGAATTTCCGCCAATATGAACAATCAAGACTTACCTGTTGTCATGGGCAGCATAGAAGAAATACCTGTTCGCAAAATTGAGATTATCAGTGAATCAGGACAATTGTTTGGCGAATCAAGTAAAGAGATGGTTGTTCATGCAAAGCTGCATCCACTGGATGCTTCTTATCAAGAAGTAGAGTGGAGTGTGGTGAATGAAGCAGGGATTGTATCAAATATTGCCAAGGTAGAGGCATTTGGTCATGCTGCAAAAATCACTGCTTTAGGTGATGGTGAATTTAGAGTGCGTTGTACGAGCAAAAATGGTACTGACAAGACGAAATTGATATCTCAACTGGAATTCATCGCAGAGGGCCTTGGAATGGCTTATAAAGACCCATATGGTTTTATCTCAGCAGGCTTATATGATTACAGCAAAGGGGAAGTTGGGAACGGAAATGAAAGAGGAGTGGCAACAAGCCGGGATAGTGAAACACAGATAGGTTTCCATGACATCGACTTTGGTTTGTATGGTTCTGACACTATCACGATTCCAATTTTTGCTTTGTCCAATGAAGAATATTCCCTGCAGATATGGGAGGGAATGCCTGGTGAAGCCGGAAGTGAATTGGTTGCAGATGTCATTTATCAAAAGGAATCGAAGTGGAATGTATATCAAGAAGAGACCTATGTTTTGTCAAAAAGACTCCGCGGCATTGCATCCATTTGTTTTGTTTTTCAAAAGAAGGTGCATATCAAAGGATTTTCGTTCGAAAAACAGAATCGGGCATTTCATCAAAACAATGCTGGTGAATGTGACTATATCTACGGTGATACGTTTGTTATGAATGAACATTACGTAGAGGGTATAGGCAATAATGTCTCTCTAGAATTTGAAGAGTTGGATTTTACAAGTGAAGGCTTTACAAAACTGGTCATTAAAGGCAGATCGCCAATTGATAAAAATACAATTCATATCTCCTTTGCTAATCAGGATGGCGAAAGCAAACAATTAGTTGAATTCACACATTCTGATGAATACGTTGAGCGGGTATTTGAATTAGAGAAAATAACTGGAGTACAAAAAGTAACCTTTATATTCCTGCCAGGTTCAAACTTTGACTTTGGCTGGTTCCGTTTTGAACGGTAAAGGATGAAATAAAGCAACAAAGAACTGTATAAATGAATAAAAGGGAGTTGTTACCATGAATTATCGTGAATTAGGGAACACAGGAATAATGATTAGTGAGGTCAGCTTTGGAACGTGGGCAATCGGAGGGGCATGGGGGAAGACAAGCGACGCAGAAGCCCTGAAATCCCTAGAATATGCAATTGACAAAGGTGTAAATTTTTTCGATACAGCTGATGTATATGGTGATGGTCATAGTGAAGAGTTATTGGCCAAGGCGACAAGAGGCAGGGAAGATCAGATACATATTGCAACCAAGTTCTGCCGTCAAGGTGATATTTTTGATCCGAAAAATTACAGCTATGAAACAGTAAGCTCTTATTGTGAGGACAGCCTCCGCCGTTTAAACAGGGAAGCAATTGATTTGTACCAGATTCATTGCCCTGCAACAGAGATCTTGAAAGATGGAAGTGTCTTTGAAGTACTAGATCGTCTGAAGCAAGAGGGGAAAATCCGTCATTATGGAGTTAGTGTGGAAACAGTCGAAGAGGGACTTATTTGCTTAGAATATCCCAATGTTAAGAGCCTGCAAATCATATTTAATATGTTCCGTCAGAAGCCATTAGAAAACTTAATACCTGAGGCTTACCAAAAAGGGGTAGGTCTTCTTGTTCGATTACCGCTGGCGAGTGGATTGTTAACAGGTAAATTTACCACTGAACATGTTTTTGAAGACGACGACCATCGCCGCTTTAATGAAAATGGAGAAGCTTTTAATGTAGGAGAAACCTTTGCTGGTCTAGGATTTCGTAAGGGTGTCGAGTTAGCTGATGAGTTAAAGTGGATTTCAGAAGGACGTAAATCAATGGCTAGTGCAGCACTGCGCTGGATTTTAGATCAAAAAGAAATTTCTTGTATCATTCCTGGATTTAAAAATGTTAAACAAGTTGAGGATAATCTTTCTGCTTTGGAAACAAAGCCATTTTCTGCAGAAGAAAAGCAAGAGATTCAACACTTTTATCAGGAAAAGGTAAAGGACTTTATCAGAGGTCCTTATTAAGGGAGTGTGTACAATGATTAATGAAGTTCATACATCACAGAGGATAGTGGCCATTACATTTGATGACGGTCCAAATCCTCTATACACGCCACAAATTTTAGAGATTTTTTCGGAAGCAAAAGCAAAGGCAACCTTCTTTATGATAGGTGAACAAATGAAGGACCACCCTGAGATTGTAAAACAAGTTGCAGAAGGGGGTCACGAAATTGGGAATCATACTTTCAGCCATCCTAAACTATCTCAGTTAAGCATAGATGATTGTTTAACGGAAATTGAACAAACGGAAAAATTAGTAGAGGAGTTGGTTGGGAGTAAACCTGTTGTCTTTCGTCCTCCTTACCTTGATTATAATCAGGATACTGTTTCTATACTGCGGCAGAAGGGATATCCTATGATAGGTGCCCTAAATCTGGAGGCACAGGACTGGGAACAGCCCGGCGTGGAGCATATCTTGCAAAAATCAAGGGATGTTGTAAAAAGCGGAGGTATTCTAATTTTTCATGATGGCTATGGTGACCGTTCACAAACCATAGAAGCAGTTCGAATGCTTGTTTCCGAATTAACATCACAAAACTATCAGCTAGTAACTGTCAGTGAACTATTAAAACAATTTAATTAATAGTTAATTAGAGGAAGCTCAAATAATCATTTTGTGCTTCCTTTTGACTTTTTGCTTTCTTATAATATTTTTGATAATGAGCACTCATAATAGATAACCTATTATATAATAGGTATATACTGCGTAATATTTCAGAATAATAGTTGACTGAAGTCGCGGCCATACAACATGAGTATTTATTATCTGGAGGGATTAGGTTGAATGGAACTAACTCTGTAAATCGTATCTATTCAGCGACTGAATGGATTGCCAAATTTGCTTATATTAATTTATTATGGATTGGATTTTCGTTGGTCGGTCTAATTCTTCTAGGTTTTTTTCCTGCTACGATTTCGATGTTCACAGTTATCCGTAAATGGATAATGGGAGATAGGGACTTACCAATATTTCGAACCTTTTGGAATACCTATAAATCCGAGTTCCTTCGCAGTAATGGTTTAGGCTTAATCGTATCAGCTGTAGGTGGGCTTATTGTTCTAGACTTGATTTATATAAAGAATATTGAGAATGGTCTTATGAATAGTATTCAAATTCCTCTTTACTTGTTTATGTTTGTAGTAGTCATGACCACATTTTACCTGTTCCCGGTTTATGTTCATTATGAGTTAAAACTGATGCAGGTGATTAAAAATGCATTTTTAATCATGCTCATTAATCCTCTTCAAAATCTAGTCATGATTGCTGGGATAGCTGCAGTGTTTTTTGTGATAAACTACATTCCCGGGGTAGGCTTTTTCTTTGGCGGCAGTCTTTGTGCAGCTATAATAATGGCATCAGGCTTTCTAGCATTTAATAAAGTAGACAAAAAGAAAAAGATGACTTAGTTTAAATAAGAGATCAACTAAAAAGACAGATAGGAAGTGTTTCTTTAATAAAAGAAACTCTCCTATCTGTCTTTTTGCGTTTAAAAAATGATTTCTTTACTAATCAGCCTTTGACTGAACCAGCTGCCATCCCCTCAACAATCTTGTTACTTAGGAATAAGAAGGTAAGCAGAATTGGTATAATACTAATTACAAGAGTGGCACCAATGGCACCCCAATCTGTTAAATATTGACCTACAAAGTTGTTGATTCCGACAGTTAGTGTTTTCCATTTATCAGAGCTGATGAATGTGTTTACAAAGACGAATTCATTCCAGTTGTAAATCATGTTAATGATCGCAGTAGTTGATAGTACAGGTACGGTCATTGGCAGGGTGATTTGGAAGAAGATTCGGTGCACCGAGCATCCATCCATAACTGCTGCTTCCTCAATTTCACGAGGGAACGTTTTATAAAAACCAAGCAGGATCATAATCGTTAATGGTAAGTTAAAGGTTGTGTATGACAATACAATCGATACTGGATTGTCTATTAAATTCACATTGTTATACATGTTAAACAAAGGAATAATTGTTGAATGCAACGGTATCATGTAAGCTACTAAAAATAACCCAAGTACTAGACCACTTAGTTTCCAATGCATCCGTGTTACGGCAAACGTTACCAAACTAGCAAGGATGGTGGTAAGGACGACTGATAATACCGTAATCCAGACGCTGTTGAAAAAGTATAATCCAATATTCCCTGAAGTCCATGCTCTTGTATAGTTTTCCCAATTTGGATCTTGCGGTAAAGAGAAGGGAGACATTCCGAATACTTCCTGATTGGTTTTCAGTGAAAAGAAAACCAGCCATACTAATGGGTAAATCTGAATAATAGCAAATGCCCCTAATATTAGATAAAGAAATCCAAATCCGATTTTGTTCAAGTAAGATTTCTTTGTAGTTTTGGGTACGGAAAGGTTTGTTGTTACTGGCTGTGTACTAACCTTACTCATCTTGTTTCACTCCCCCTTAAAATTGAACATCATCATTAGATTTCGTTAGTTTCGAAGTTAACCAAGTCATAACTAGACAGATGACTAATAGTCCGAATCCAAGTGCACTACCATAACCAAAGTTATTCAATTTAAATGCTTCCTTGTACATGTAGGATGCAATTACCTCACTTGCTCCGTTAGGTCCTCCGCCGGTCATTACATAAATCAGGTCAAAATATTTCAATGATCCAACTACTGCCAGCATAATTGTTACTTTAAATATGCCAGAAATAAGTGGAAGTTTAATTCTAAACGCAATTTGTAATGCATTAGCTCCATCAATCTTCGCAGCTTCAATTACTTCATCTGGTACATTTTTTAATGCTGCATAATAAATAAGGATATAAAATCCTGCATATTGCCAGATAACTGGAATGAAAATAGAATAAAGAGCAATTTCTGGATCCGCTAACCATAATGGTGTATTTTCAACGCCAAGGATTTCAAGTAATCTGTTGGCCATTCCGTTATTTGGGTCAAAAATCTTCATCCAAAGCTGGGCAATCGCAACGGATGATAAGAGCATGGGAATTAAATAAATCTTACGTAATAAATCAGAACCTTTAATTTTGCTAGCTAGAACAAGTGAAATCCCTAAGTATAGCAGCAAACTAGCTGCAGAGAAAATGGCTAATTGAAAAGAATGCCAAGTACTTGTCCAGAAAACTTTATCCTGAACCAGGGTTACATAATTTTCTAACCCAATAAACTTCATCTCTCCAATTCCGTCCCAATCCATGAGACCGTAATAACCTGATAATGTAATAGGAATATAGATAAGGACTAAAATGAGAAGTAAAGCCGGGAGAGTATAAAGGGTGATAACGAATTTATTCGACATAACATTTTTCATGTTGGTTCGTCCCCTACCTTTCTATAAAGAAGAGGGCATATTTTTTAGCAATATGCCCTCCTATAAAGCATGATTATTTCTCAGAAGCAAGAGCCTCTTCTTGTGCTTTTGTAAACTCTTTAGGTGTTGATTGTCCGCCAAATAATGCTTGAATCTGATTTAAGTGCACATCAGCAACGCCTGCAGACATTTGAACATCCGCATAAAGTGTAATATTAGTAGCATTTTCTAAATCCTTAAGAATGTCAATGTACATTTGTGCAAGATCGCTGCCGGATGTATCAACAGTCGTTGCAGGAATAACACCAGCTTCAACAACGGAACGCTTGCCCCATTCTTCAACTAAGTAAGAAATGAACTGTTTCGCTTCATCTTTTACTTTAGATTGTTCAGATGCGAATAAAGCAACTCCAGGTCCTCCTACAAAGCTATCAATGTTGCCTTTTCCACCTTCATACGCAGGAAACTTGAAGTAACCGACTTTGTCTTTAAATTTCTGGTCAACATCTGGGCTAGTAGTATAGTTTGGTAATTCCCAAGTACCCATAATGTACATGGCAGCTTGCTCATTCATAAAGTAACCTTTTGCTTCATCGTTTGAAAGTCCGTTAAATCCTTTAACAAATGCATTCATGTCAACAAGTTTTGTAATTTCTTCAGCTGCTTTAACTAAAGCTGGATCTTCAAAACTGCCGGTACGATTGATTGCATTATTTAATGTTTCAGGTCCGCCGATACGGTCTGCAAGGTACATATACCACATAGAGCCAGTCCAGCGGTCTTTGTTTCCAACTGTGATCGGTGTAACACCCTTATCAGCAAGTGTTTTAACAACTTTTAAAAATTCATCATATGTTTTTGGAACTTCTAAGTTATACTTCTTGAAAATTTCTTTGTTGTAATACACTGGAGCAATATTTAATTCAAGAGGTATAGCGTATGGCTTTTGATCAACTGAAAATGCATCAAGTGTACCAGCAACGAATTTGTCTTCTTGGACAATATCATCTAATGGTGCAAACATATTTCCTTCAACGAAAGGTTTCATATATCCAGCAGCCCATGTAATTCCAATGTCTGGCAGCTCATTTGAAGCAGATAATACTTTTATTTTTTCTTTGTATTGTTCATTTGCTAGTATTTCTGTTTGAATATCGATATCTGGATGTTCTTTTTCATACGTTTTGATAATGTCATCCACAATTGTATACTGAGCTTTTGCACTTCCTTCAGGCCATAAATGCATCATTTTTACAACGGTTTTGTCACCGTTTGACTTACCTGAATCTTCAGAAGTACTTGAAGATGAACAGCCTCCTAAAACCAGTCCTCCTATTAGTGTCAAAGACATTATAGTGGAAAACGCTTTCTTTTTTAACATTCTAAAACCCCCTTGAATGTGTTTCATTTAGTTATTCTTTACAATTAAAGTGTACCACCTAAGAAACACTCAAAAAAGGTAACGAGGATTAGGAAAAATACCATCATTTTTAGAAAACGTTATCATTCTCTGTTTTTCGAAACGTACTAGGAGTCATACCCTCTATTTCCTTAAAGATTTTAATAAAGTATTTAGAGGTTTTATAGCCAACTTCTTCTGCGATTTCATTTATTGGAAGATTGGTTGAAATCACTAATTCCTTTGCACGCTGAATTCTTCGTCTTGTTATATATTCACTAAAATTTAGATTAGCTTGCTCTTTAAACAAAACGCTGAAATAACTAGGATTCAAGTGAACGAGGGCAGCTATTTCTTTAAGGGTCAATTCCTCTTTTAGATGCTGGTCAATATAGGCAATGGCTTTGCGAATAGGGTCTTTGGTCGAATCTATTTTGCTGTTGGCATCGACGATTCTTTTATCGACTACCTTTTCAATCATTCCTGCTCTTACTTGTTTCTCCATAACCTTAACAGCCTCGTCAACAGCTTCAATCAACTTCTTTTTACCTATGGGCTTTAAAAGGTAATTCACTACACCGAGCCTTAAGGCTTCCTGGGCATACTCAAACTCGGAGTAGGCGGAAATAACAATTACCACAGGTGAGATTCCTTTTTCTTTTAAGTTTTTAAGCAATTGTAATCCTGTCATCTCAGGCATTCTGATATCAGAAAGCAAAATATGAATCTTTCTTTCCTCGGCAATCCCCATAACCTCCTCACCACTTTGTGCAGTGAGGATAGTAAATTCACCATTATTCCAACTTTCTAATGTTCTCTGCAGGCCCTGCCTGGTTCTTGGTTCATCGTCAACGATTACGATATTTTTGGTATTCAATTTATTCCCCTCCATCAACCGGTATTTCAAATGATATTTGTGTTCCGATATTTACTTTACTCTCAATCACAAGGTCTAAATCTATGCTTTCTTTGTAATATAATTTTAGGCGCTTGTACACATTGGAAATGGCCATTCCCTTACCATTCACGGAGGATGTACCGCCCGTTTTCATTGATTGAATAATCCACTCCAGCCGTTCTTTATCCATACCAGGACCATCATCCTTAACACAAATGGAAATCCATTCTTTGCCTTCTCGGATTACCGGTTCCACGGTGACTGAAATAAGACAATTTCCAGCTTTGTTTCCAGCTCCATGTAAGATGGCATTTTCGACTAAAGGCTGAATAATTAATTTTGGTATTCTAACTAACTCATATTCTGAGGGAACGGAGACATGCCATTGTAATCTGTCACCAAAGCGCATTTTCATAATTTCCATATAGTCGGCAATATGCTTGAGTTCATCTTTCAAAAACACCCAATCATCATCGGATTCTTTTGTTATGGTATAACGAAATAAATTAGACATAGCCAGTACAAGTTCAGACAATTCTTCTTCATCTTTTTCTTCAAGTGACCAATGAAGCGCATCCAATGTATTAAAGAGGAAATGTGGATTAATCTGCGCTTGAAGGGCTTTCAATTCACTGCGGCTCCGTAAAATCTCCTTTTGATAAACCATCTGGATTAAATGATTGGTTTCTTTAACAAGCTGATTATACGTACTGTTTAATTCATTAATTTCATTTATGGAAAAAACACTTGGATTCAGTGTTAAAGAACCTTCTCCCGCATGCTGCATGGTTTTCGTTAATCTAATGATTGGTCTTGTAATGAGTGTTGAAAGGAATAAGGCGCTAATTGTAAAAATAAGAGTTCCAAAAACACCTGATAGAATAATTCCAGTCCGAATCCTGGACATTCCTTCTGTTAGTTCACTTACAGGGGTTAAAATAATCACGGTCCAACCTGTTAGTTTGGATAATTGCCTTGTTACTATATAATCTTGCTTATTTAGTTGAATGATGTTTTCGTTGCTTGCAACAATATGTGCGATGTCTCCACTATAATTTTGGATAATGGGCTTTTGATCTTGGTCTAGAAGAATGGAGTACTGACTGTTTTCATATATCTCATTTACAAATGTAAAATGATTACGATTAATACTAATTAAAAGATAACCGCCATTCCTGTATTGTTTCTCTATTAAATTTACGCTGCGAATGGCCAGAAAGTAGTTTCTATCAGTTGGATCCTCACCTATCCAAACCATTCTTCCTTTTGCCTTATTTGCTTCATTAATCCATTTTTTATCAATTCGGTTCAATAAAGAGTCTTCATCAAGGGGGAGAACACGCTGTTGTTTACCTGCAAAGAGCTGAAAGGAAAAGATTCCATACGTATTTCCCATAATTCTATTAATATGTCCCATTAAACGTTGACGGTCACTAAAAGATACTTCTTTTCGGTTATGGACATCCGTTAATACTCGTTGGACCTCTTCATCTGTTATTACAAGCTTTGAGGACATGTTAATTTGTTCGTAAAGTGATTCTATTCGGCCATTTGCTTCAATGGCCACTTGTTGGATTTGTTTTTCAGCATTATTTTTTAATAATGAAGAAACCTGTTTCAACGTAAGAAGACTTACAATCAATAGAACTATTATCATAAAGAATAAGAAGATAAACAGAATTTGGTTCCGAAGGGTATTCCACCTTTTTAGCAGAGTAAGCATTGATGTTCGCCTTTCTTTCGTAA
>Ga0182744_1003640_pt1 | contig 11920 bp, 7 predicted proteins | sample eDN3rd30CKraftMG_FD_128525 | JGI IMG/M metagenome (GOLD analysis project Ga0182744, IMG submission 128525) | Enriched Miracle-Growth compost microbial communities from Emeryville, California, USA - eDNA 3rd pass 30_C Kraft MG (version 2) (version 2) ...
AAAAATTAACAGGGTAAACTTGAATGAATATTTGGCTGGCCTGATGAAAGGGCCAGTGATTATAATTTTATTGCTGCTTTTGGTTTCACAAAGTTGTATCACTTCACAAAAAATGATGGAGGCTGCACATGGCCAGTATTATCAATATAAATTTTCCATGCGGGAATCTGATTCCCGTAAAAGGGCGGAGTGGGAAAAAGACGGTGTAAAACTGGTGCTTTCTCCGGATTATAACCGGATTAATTTTTCACTGGAAAATCATTCGGGCGCACCGGTAGAAATTATGTGGACTAAAAGCAGTATGGTGCAACTAAACGATAGCTCCAGTGTGATACACGGTGGCGTTTCCCTAAGTTCAAATCCGAGATCCCAGGTACCTTCGTTGGTTGACAATGGCCAAAGTCTGCAGGACTTTATATTACCCTTGCTGTTGATCCAAATTAACGGTAAAACCCTTTCCATACGAGACCTTTATCCGGAAAAAGATGATGAGCTGTCTAAAAAAAATGACTGGATCATGCACCTGATTGGCCAGGACTTATTTAAACTTTATTTGGTGATAAAAATCAACGGTCAGGAAAGTAAACAGGTTTTTACCTTCTATCCGGTTGAAATTATGCGCGGTACTCATTCCTTTAAAAATAGGTAATAAGCATCGCATTATTGGCCATCAGTAAATAAAAAATACGGAAGCCGTCAAAAAAAAAGATAGTCATGAAAATCAACGCTAATAAATTGTACATGAATCATTCTTATTTAGTCAATCGCTGAGGAAAATCAAGGTATCGGTTTCGTATGGATGGATTTACGTTGCAGTGTAGGTAGATTTGCACCGCTATCTCAGGCGATCGTCATGGAGTATGCAGTACCCATCTGTCTATATTTTGCTCATACTGAATATCAAAAACCTTTGGGTGCTTAACATCTAAACATAAATTTAGAAGTTCACCAATTAAACAACTGCGCAATTGCGGCCATTTATAAAGATTTAAATACTTTAAATTGTAAAATTGGTATATATGATTCATAAAATCAGCATAAAACCATTCTTATTTCTTCTTGTTTTTGCTTTATTTTCCTTTGAGGCCATTGGCCAAATGAATAAATCAGTAACCAGGAGCAAGCTGTTTCAGCCCCCCGTTTCACGTTTTGGATTTTTAAAGGTCAATGGAGCCCATCTTGTTGGTGACAATGGCCGGATCGTTGCTCTGCACGGAGTAAGTTATGGCTGGCATAATTTCTGGCCCCGATTTTATAATCCTGAAAGCGTGGGCGAGTTGGCTAAAAACTGGCATGTGTCTGTTGTTCGGGCGGCTATTGGAGTGGAGCCCAAGGGTGGTTATATTGAAGATCCGCGTGCTGCAATTAAAGCTGCCGAGGCGGTAATTGAGGGAGCCATAGCTAATGGGATCTATGTAATCGTGGATTGGCACACACATAATTTTAACCTGCATTATGCAAAACAGTTTTTTAGCTACATTTCCAAAAAATATCATCAATATCCAAATCTTATTTATGAGGTTTTTAATGAACCGGATAATGAAAGCTGGAAGGATGTAAAAGCTTATGCAGAACAGGTCATAGGTGTCATTCGTCGATATGATTCCAAAAACATTATTTTGGTGGGCTGCCCTCATTGGGATCAAGACATCAACCTACCTGCAAGAGATCCAATCACAGATTACCAAAACGTCATGTACACCTTGCATTTTTATGCTGCCACCCATAAAGTAGCATTAAGGAAAAGATGTGATAAGGCAATCGCAAACGGTTTACCTGTTTTTATATCTGAATCTGCCGGCATGGAAGCGTCGGGAGATGGAAAAATTGATATGGTAGAATGGCACAAGTGGATCAAATGGGCAGATAGACACCAACTCTCCTGGGTAGTCTGGTCAATTTCAGATAAAGCAGAAACCTGCTCCATGTTGAAGGAATCAGCCAGTTCATCGGGCGAGTGGACAAAAAAGGATCTTAAGGAATCAGGGATTCGCACCAAAAAGCTATTAAAAAAATACTATTCATTTTGATGTCCTTAACAATTTGGCATATTGTTTCTTTAAAAGGCTGAATAATATTAGATTGTGTATTTTTTGAATCCATAATTGCTATCAGGTTTGATTTCGCCAAAAGTAGATTATCGATTGCAATTGCTAATAATTGTTAAGAATAAACAACGAATAGTTAAGAAAGTATTACAATTAGAAGGTGCGATTAGCTAATTTTGGTTAAAACTTACAAACAATGATTAAGGAAAAGTATTACAAATTATTCGCGTTCCTTTCATTCATCCTGCTTACGGGAACTGTTTTTGCCCAGACCCGGATTGTAAAAGGGAATGTGAAAGATGAGAATGGTCAGCCTCTGGAACTGGTTTCAGTGTCTGAAGTAGGTGGTAATCACCAGGCACTGACCGAGAAGAATGGTGATTTCAGTATTGAAGTGGCTCCAGATTCTAAGTTTCTACAATTTGTTTACACAGGTAAAAAAAATGTAGTCAAAGCGTTTGAGGCCGGTAAGCCTCTGAATATTCAAATGGTTTCCACGGATTCCAAATTAAATGATGTTGTCGTAATAGGATATGGTACGCAAAAAAGAGGGGATTTGAATGCAGCTGCTTCCTCTATTAGCGCAAAAGATATTGAAAACTTACCCAATGCCAGTATTGATCAAATGATGCAGGGCAAGGCTGCAGGTGTGACTATCACACAAAATTCAGGTCAGCCTGGGAGCAATACCTCTGTTCATATTAGGGGAATAACCAGTTTTAATGGCTCTGAACCTTTATATGTAATTGATGGAGTGGAGATGACGGGGGCTCAGGGTGGTGAACAGCAAACGACACCAGGTAGTTCTCAACAGGAAACAGGTGTCAGCCCACTGGCCATGTTAAATCCTAATGATATTGAGTCTATCGACATTTTAAAGGATGCTGCGGCGACGGCCATTTATGGCAGTCGGGGATCTAATGGGGTTGTTTTTATCACTACAAAACATGGCAGAGGCTCAGCGGTTGTTTCTTATGATGGTTTTGTGGGCGCGCAAAAACAAGGTAAGCTGTTAGATGTAATGAACCTGCAACAATATGCACAGTTCGAAAGTGATCTGGCAAGGGCATTTGGTATGCAACCTCGTACTGAATTTTCCAATCCTTCTGCTTTAGGAAAAGGCACAGATTGGCAAAAGGCGATTTTTAATACAGCCTTAGAAACCAGCCATAATATTTCTGTTTCCGGAAATGCCAATAAAACAGATTATTATCTTTCCGGGGGATATTTTGATCAGGATGGAACTGTAACAGGCTTTAACTTTAAAAGGTATACTTTCAGGGCAAATCTCAATTCTCAGGTCACAGATTGGCTAAAAATGGGTGGCACTTTTGGTGGGATGCGCAGTAATCAGGATATTGGAATGGGTGATAATACGGGGGTCATTTATTATGCGCTCTTAACTCCTCCGGATCAACCGGTGTATAATGCAGACGGCACTTTTGCAGGTCCTTCCGTTTCTTCAGATGGGACAGTTCTTGGAGGGTTAAACCCAGTTCAGCAGGCACTGGCTAAAACCAATAATCTAGTTAGAAACCAGGTTAACGGAAGTGTATATGCAGAAATTAAATTCTTAAAAGGGCTTTCATTGCGCTCAGAATTGAACGGAGATTTTCATTGGTCGGATAATCTAACATTTAACCCAACTTATAGTTATGGGTTAACGGGCACTGATCCCAGCAAGTGGCAGTCCAATCAGACAGCGACCATGGCCAGAAGAACAAGTAACAGCACTTATTGGAGCTGGAAGGAAATACTTAATTATAACCAAAGCTGGGGTAAACACAGTTTAAATGCCATGGCCGGTCATGAAACCTGGTATTCTTATTATGATCAACTGGGCTTTTCCGGAACAGGTTTTGTCGCTGGTAATGACCTGAAAAGTATTGCGCTGGCCACGGAACAAAATCCGGCTACTGAATCCAATTCAACTTCCACAATGGAATCCTTTCTGGCCCGTGCTATTTATTCTTACGATAATAAGTATAGTTTAACAGCGAATATCAGAAGAGATAAATCTTCAAATTTTGCAGAAGGGTATAATGTCGCCTATTTTCCCGGGGTTGCAGCTTCTTGGAAAATTTCCAATGAACCTTTTTTCCAGAAAGCAAAAACTGTTGTGGATAATTTTAAACTCAGGCTCAGCTATGGAACAACCGGGAATTCCAGTATTCCAGCTTATGCTTACGGCGCAACTCTGCATACGGTACAGACCTGGCAAGGTGTAGGTTTTGTTGCTTCCAATGTGCCTAATCTTAAATTGCAATGGGAGACTGCCATACAATCTAACCTTGGAATTGACTTCGGGATTTTAAATGAACGCCTGTCAGGAAGTGCTGATTTTTATATTAAAACTTCTAAAGACTTTTTATTCCATCAACCCCTTCCAGCCTTTCTGGTAGGAGGCCCAAATGATTATGATGATCAGACTTCTGTGGTATCATCGCCCTATGTAAATGCCGGTAATATCCGAAATACAGGTTTTGAATTTACGATCAATAGCCGCAATATTACAAATGATAAATTTCAGTGGAATACAACACTTACCTTCTCTCGTTATAAAAACAAGGTGATGTCGTTAAATGGTGCACCTGCTATTGTGCAGTCGAAATCTTTGGCCTATATAACCCTTGCAGATATCACCCGGACCATCGTCGGACAGCCGGTCGGTGAGTTTTATGGTTATAAAGTAAAAGGCCTCGTGCAGACTGAAGATGATCTTAAATGGCTGGCCCAACATCCTCAAAATGTTACTGGAACGCCACAGACAGTTACCAGTGATAGAACCAATGCAAATCATATCTGGTACGGCGACATAATGTATGAAGGCAACAATGACGGTGCACAAAACACCAAGTATGCGTTGGGTAGTCCGAATCCCGATTTCACTTATGGATTGACCAATACTTTTGATTATAAAAACTGGGAATTAAATGTGTTTGTTTACGGTTCACAGGGGGGCAAAATTTTAAATGCGCTTGCTATTCAGTTGCAAGGACTGAACAGTATGTATCAAAATCAACTGGCCTCTGCAGCTAACTATTGGACCGCGGAAAATACACAAACGAGTATTCCTGCTCCCTATGGTGGATTGGGTAATCCAAACGTTGTTATGTCAGACAGATGGTTGGAAAGCGCATCTTTTCTAAGAATCCAGAATGTGCGCCTGGGCTATAATCTTCCAGATAAAATTGCCAAAAAACTGGCATTGAAAAATTTGAAGCTTTATTTGAGTGGTCAGAATTTATTTGTTATCACAGGTTATTCAGGACTAGATCCGGAAATTGGATCTTATAATCAGGACCCGACGCTTCAGAATATTGATTTAGGGAGATACCCTTCTCCAAGGGTTTTCACTTTTGGTATCAATGCTCAATTTTAATCCCCATCCTTAATTAGAACAGTTATGAAACGAAATATAAATAAAATAATAGGATTTGCTTTTTTGTCAGGCATAATATTGACAGGTTGCAGCAAGAGTTTTTTTGATCGTGTTCCAGGAACTTCTGTTACAACTGGCTCATATTATCAGACTGATGCCCAGTTAATGGCCGCAACCGCCCCGCTCTATGGCACGCCTTGGTTTGGTTTTAATAATAAATGTGGTTGGGCGATGACTGAAATTACCGGAGGGAATATGAGAACCTGGTCTTCCGATATTTCAATGTTTGGGTCTTTACCCGTATCCAATGCGAATACGGAAGAAAGAACTTTATGGAACTCACCATTTACAGTGGTGGCTCAATGTAATGCACTGATCAATAATATTGCAAATGCCAATACGTCCGGGGTTACTCCCTCGGCATTGAGCAATGCATTGGGAGAAGCGCATTTGATGCGTGGCGTAGCCTATTTTTATCTTGTGAGGACTTTTGGCAATGTGCCGCTTATTGAAAATACTTCTGATTTTCTGGGTAATTTTGACAGCGTCCCGACAAGGTCTATTCCGGATGTCTACAAATTTATTGTCAGGGATTTAAAATTTGCAGAAGCGAACTGCACGGCGAATGTGGCTGCAACGGGACATGGGTCAAGCGGCTCTGCTTCTGCCATGTTGGCCAAGGTATATCTTTATATGCAAAATTATGACAGTGCCAGAATTGAAGCAGAAAAAGTGATTAATAGCGGAGAGTTTGCTTTAATGGATAATTTCGGAGATCTTTTTAGAGGAAATAACAACAATAACAAAGAGTCCATTTTAGCTATGCAATGGATCTCTAACGCTGGTTATGACTATGGCAATTCTATCCAGGCTTCCTGGGCGTACAGCAATGCGATAACTCAAACTGGGGATGGTTATGGTTCGGCTGCTCCCACAATTGACCTGGTTCGGGCCTTTGAGAAGGAAGGTGGTGATACGGTAAGAAGGCATTACACCATTATGTTACCGGGCGAGCATTATGCTGAATTAAATGCGAATAATGGCGGTTTTACATTGCCACTTGCAGCCAGTTCGCAAGGAACCCAAGCACAGGCAAAAAAATATGTAATCGGCGGCCCTAATGATCCGGATAATAGCCTTTATGGTACGGCAGCGCAGGCGGGAGGTAATAATACTTATATTATGCGCTATGCCGATGTATTATTAATTGAGGCAGAAGCCATCCTTGGGCAACAGGCAAAACCAGCCGCGGGTAAAGGGATTGACACTTTAGCCTCTACCTCGGATGCAACGGCCGTTAAATATTATAATATGGTCAGAAAGCGCGCTGGAGCAGGCCAGGTTAAATCTTTTACATACAGAGATCTGCTTAATGAAAGAAGATTGGAATTTGCCTTGGAAATGGATTATTGGTTTGATCTGGGGCGTGTAGATGGATTTAATGCAACAACTACCTCAAATGGAGTACAGACGGCTCCCCATCCTGTGGGAAGAGCACTCATTGCGCAGCAGGAAAGAGGAACCTATGCTAATGCCTATCCGGATAAATCAGTATTATATTCTTCCAAAATAACGGTTGCAGATAATGAGTTTTACTTTTTGGTTCCGGCTAATGAGACAACCTCCGATCCAAAGCTTTTGCAATCACCTGTACCTTATGATTTTACTTGGTAAACGAAAAAACTTAACACATGAAACATTCATATTTATTAGGAATATATAGTTTATTACTAGGTGTCTTTGTCATCTCTTGCAATAAAAAAGATGATTATATGGATTATACGCCCGGCAAAGGTGCGCCTACGATAACCTCCATTCATACCTTTAATCAGGTAAATTATAATGATACCACCATTACCGAACATACATCGTATGATACAGCAGGCAATGCAACTTCTTATACGGATACTACGATCGGTAATACGATTGTGCCTTTGGATTCTGCAACCTCCTATGGAAATCTGGGCAACTACTATGTTATCCACGGGACCAATCTGGGCTCAGTAACAGGGATCTATTTTAATGGTACACAGGCTTATTTTAACCGGGCGATGGGAACAGATCAAACCATTATCGTTCAAATACCAAATAAGACTCCTTATCGTAAGCCCCAGGCTGTGGACAGTGTTACTGTGACGAATCTTTACGGAAAAGCTTCTTATCATTTTACGGTATTAGCCCCTGCGCCTACCATTAATGTAACAGATGGTGTCTCCAATTATAACTTTAAAAATGGTAGTATTGATACCATATTCGGAGTCGGCCTTGCAAGCACAAATAAAGTGTTTATAAAAGGAATAGCCTCTTCTGCAGCTTCGAAGGGAATAATGGATGAGGTAAACATTGTTTCTGTGAATGACTCTGTAATGGTGGTTAAGTTTCCTGAAAGCAAAATTACCCAGGGGAATATGGTTTTTGCCTATACCCAAACCGACGGCACGAAGGATACGGCTGTTTCTTCCACCGTATTTAATAACATTGATCAGGCTTACCAAATATTTGCAAACGACAACACACAAAACGGTTGGGGCAGCTGGTCCTGGGATGCAGCGGGCATAAGCGGTGATTATCATAAATCAGGCACCAAATCTTTTTATATGAAATTCTCAGGTGGTGGCTGGAAAGTGGACGGTTTCAGACCGGGGGATGGCGCCACAGACGGACTAGCCTATTCTTCCAGTTGGCAATATCTGACTTTCTGGGTGAAGGGAGGCAATAAATCACAAACCGCTTATATTCAATGGGGAAATGCTGGCCTGGGTCAAAATGAGGTCAATGATATTACAATCGGCGCCAATAAATGGCAGTTCTTTAAAATTGCCATTCCAACTTTGAAATGGAATACGACCAGTTCTGTATGGAGTGATAATAAAAGTGCCTATTTAAATACACTTGGATTTTTTATGCACAGCAATGATGAGGATGAAACCTTGTATTTTGATGACATTATGATCGTGAAATAAAGTGCTGCTGTTTTCGGCCTGATTTACCTGTGTTTGAATTGATACTTCTAAGACGGCCAAAACTGGTTCAATTGAGGTTTATAATTGGGTTTGGATGTTTGTCCCTTAGCAACATGAAGCGTGGAGAAGCCTTAAAGGGCTTTTCCACCACATGTCGCAGTATTTCTGCTGGAATATGACATGCTTATTCAGGTTATTTTTAAATAATGCTCTCCGGATTTGGTGCTGTTTTATAACTAATTTTAATGTCCATATATTTATGGTCAAATTAAGCCAAATTAAAAAATCGTTTTTAATACTGATCCTGGTTGTACTGGTGTTCTTGCTCTCGGGTTGTTCCAAAACAAGTACTTTAAAAAATGACCCTCAAAATAAGGGTGGTGAAGCACAGGGCACATCCTCAGACACAACCATTGCTTCACCAAATAATCCTGATTTTGCAAAGACCATTGGCTTTTTTGGGGATAGTTGGAAGCCAAAAAGCTTGACTTTACCGTCCTCTGTGAATGTTTTGGCTGTTACCGGACAGCCAGCGGCAAAAGTGACCGTTAATATGAGCCAGGTATTGACTAAAATTTCCAGAAATATTTACGGCAACAATACCAATTTATGGATGGGACAAATGGTCAGTGACCCTGTATTACAGAATTATATCAAAGACCTTTCTCCTAATATTTTAAGGGGGCCGGGCGGCAGCTTAAGTGATGTGTATTTTTGGAACGCCCAGCCGGATAAACCGCCCGCAGATATACCGGATAGTATTTATGAAAACGGCATTTTGGACAACTATGGATATTGGTTTGGCAAAAATGATCAGCAATGGACGCTGTCTTTAGATAATTTTTATTCACTTTTAAACACTGTGAATGCCACCGGTATACAGGTGGTTAATTATGGTTATGCCCGCTATGGGTTAAGTGCTGATCCTGTGAAGTCAGCGACCCATCTGGCAGCTGACTGGGTCCGATATGACAATGGCCGCACCAGATATTGGGAAATCGGCAATGAATGTTACGGCAATTGGGAGGCCGGATATAGAATAGATCTTACTAAAAATAAAGATGGACAACCTCTTTTCATTACTGGATCCTTGTATGGAAAACATTTTAAAGTTTTTGCAGATTCAATGCGCGCTGCTGCAAATGAATTAGGGGTGCAAATCTACATTGGCGCGGTGGTCCTGGATGCGGCACCCCCTTCTTGGGCAGATAACACAAATCAAAACTGGAACAAGGAAGTCTTCTCAACTGCCGGCGAAAAGGCGGATTTTTTTGTAGTGCACGATTATTTTACGCCTTATAATACCAATTCTTCGGCAAAGGATATCCTTTCCTCCGCAACGGCAATTCCTGTTGCGGCCATGGATTACCTAAAGTCTCAGATGGCCGCTTATCATATTGGTGAAAAGCCGGTTGCCATGACTGAATGGAATATACAAGCCGTTAATTCCAGACAAGCCGTTTCCAATATTGCCGGCCTGCATGCAGTCATTAGTCTGGCAGAATTAATAAAAAATAAATTTGGTGAGGCCAGTAGGTGGGACTTGGCCAATGGCTGGAATAATGGAGATGATATGGGAATGTTTAATAATACCCGGGGAGATGCCGGGCCAGGTGAGGCCAACTGGAATCCGAGGCCTTCATTTTATTATTTGTATTATTTTCAAAAATATTTTGGGGATAAAATGCTTAGTACGGTTGTCTCGGGTGATGCTGATGTTTTAGCTTACGGATCATCCTTTTCTTCCGGTGATGCAAGTGTAATGATTGTAAATAAAGGCAACAAAGCAAGGATTGTCTCCCTGAGGCTGGATAATTTCCTGCCAGCGGGAAAGTACTATTGGTTTACCTTAAATGGTGGTTCGGATAATGGCGAATTTTCTGCACAGGTGTTTGTTAATGGCAAGTCTCCTACTGCAGCCATCGGAGGCCCATTAGATTATAACGTAGTCAAAGCCAATTGTGCCGATATGGCTGATGGGATGACTTTTAACCTACCTGCCTATTCGGCTACATTCGTAATGGCCGCAACCAAACAATAACTGCAAAAAAATCTAAAGACTCCTTAAAATAAATGGGCATTACCTTATGTAGTAATGCTCCATTTAATTTTATTTTGAATGAAACGGCCCCACTGTTACTTTACGCTGTGCTAGTCTGCTTTTCTAAAAGTCATCAGCAGTTGATTGTCCTGATAGAGATACAAAAAGCTCGCTGTGATTTTATATTTGTTGACTACAGCCAGGTTACGAATAAATCCAACTTCTACTTTGCCACAATCCTCTCCTATGCAGGCCATCATAGTAGATGCTAATGGTCCCAATTTAATATGATGGTTTTTGCCGATTTTAAATGGTCCAAAATAATTGTTACATCCTGAATAACCATTCACTCCTTTTTCCGAAAAAGTCATATTTAATGGCTTTTTAATATTACAACCCATCTTATCCTTTCCATCTTTGGTTTGTAAAACCCAATTATGCATTAAGGCTTTCTTTTGGGACGCAGTATTTTTGGTAGTACTACAGCCGACGACCAAAAATAGCAGGGATATGCTTAATATAAGGCATCCTGTGATCCTTGTAATCTTATTTGTTTTCATCTTCATCTAGGTGTTATTAATTATCAAAAAAATAAGGCCGCTTTGGCGTGCTTATATAAATGCCTCCCTTAATTCAGATTCCGAAAATCTACAGGAACCAGTTTGCTGACACCAGGTTCCTGCATCGTTACGCCATACACAACGTCTACGGCACTCATGGTTTGTTTGTTATGTGTAACAATAATAAACTGAGAGTTTTCAGAGAACTTCTGGATCATTTGTGTAAATTTACCTACATTGGCATCATCGAGCGGTGCATCCACCTCGTCCAGTATACAGAATGGCGCAGGTTTAATCAAATAGATCGCAAACAATAAGGCTGTTGCCGTAAGCGTCTTTTCTCCCCCACTGAGCTGTGTAATGGAAGACGGGCGCTTACCTTTGGGTTTGGCCATAATATCGATTCCGGTGTCGGCCAGGTTTTCCGGATCCATCAATACCATATCGGCTGTGTCTTCCTCAGTAAATAAAGCTTTAAAGACACGCTGGAAGTTCTCTCTGACTTGATTAAAAGTATTCAGGAACTGCTGGTTAGCCGCTGTCTCTACTTCCTGGATGGTCTGAAGAAGACTTTCCTTAGCCGTTACTAAATCATTTTTTTGTTCAAGGATAAACTCATAGCGTTTTTTCATTTCTGTAAAGGCTTCGATGGCTGTCGGGTTGACTTCACCCATATTATCCAGTCTTTTTTTGAGTCTTTCGGTATTGGCCTGTAGCTGGTCAAGAGGCGTTGTTGTCTCTCTTGGTTCATCCAGGATTTCATCCAGATCCACTTTAAATTCAACATTCAGCCGTTCCTTCATGCCGGCCAGATGAAGCTTCAATTCATTGAGCTTATCTTTTAATTCACTAAGTTGCACATCCAGCTGTTCTCTTTGTTTTGTCTTTTGGCGAATTTCTGTCTCCTGTTTTTCAAGGGCAGTCCG
>Ga0182744_1003643_pt1 | contig 11910 bp, 8 predicted proteins | sample eDN3rd30CKraftMG_FD_128525 | JGI IMG/M metagenome (GOLD analysis project Ga0182744, IMG submission 128525) | Enriched Miracle-Growth compost microbial communities from Emeryville, California, USA - eDNA 3rd pass 30_C Kraft MG (version 2) (version 2) ...
AGATATTGCCCAGTACACCGGCTATAAAAACTAAAAGAACAATCTCCATCAGGTTTAAAAACGGGCTGCCTGTATCGACAAAAGACCTCGCCAGTTCATCACTATAAATACCTGCAATAAACAACAAGGAAACACCTGGCAGGAAAAAGCCCACGAACAGCCCGGTCTCTGCAAAGATGATAAAAAGAATTAACCAAAGGCCGCCCGCCTGTATATAGAACTCAGGGCTCAAAAGTTGTTTCCAGTCGAAACTCAGAAGTATTGCATCCAGCATGGATTCTAATTATATTGTCTGTCTATTTTAATTAATAAGGTAACAGATTGACCGATCTGGTATCCCAGCAAATTTAAGTTACCCGTACCAGTAGTGACGGCAGATTTTGGTAATTAATATTAAAATTAAACCTAAATTTTATTTAATAAGGATTGACTTGTGCCCGGCATATAATATCCCGTTGACAAGGCGTTCATCACCACCTTAACATGGAACCAATTGCTGCCAAAGATAGGCCAAACCAATAAAAAAAGGGCAGGGTGCTATAACCGTTCACCGATTTTACACCGAAATAAGCTCAGTAATAAAGAGACAGCCCTGAAAAAATTGAGCATATCAGGCTGCTTTGGCGGGCGCTTCCTCCAGCAGGGCTGGGTCTTTAAGCTCCCCCTCCCATTTGCTGACAGCAGCCGTTGATAAAGCATTGCCTACGACATTTGTCATGGAACGCAGCATATCGCAAAAATGGTCAATAGGCAGGATCAGGGCAATTCCCTCTGGCGGGATTTCAAACATGGCACAGGTAGCGGCTACCACCACCAGCGATGCCCTTGGCACGCCGGCCATACCTTTACTTGTCAGCATCAGGACAAAAAGCATGGTAATCTGCGTCCCGATATCCAAATGGATACCATAGGCCTGGGCAATGGCCATGGAAGCAAAAGTCATATTAATCATCGAGCCATCCAGATTAAAAGAATAGCCCAGGGGCAGTACAAAGGAGACGATTTTATTCTTACAGCCGTATTTTTCCAGTTCTTCTGTAAGCACAGGAAAAACGGCTTCACTGCTGGTAGTGCTAAAAGCGATAATCATTGGCTGAACGATGCATTTAATCAAAGGCACCAGGCGCTTGCCTAAGATCAGGTAGCCAACAAGGACCATTAATATCCACAAAATACCGATAGCGAGCATAAACCACAGGAGGTATTTACCATAAAACCAGAATATACCAGGCCCGTTGACGGCCATCGTTGCGGCAATGGAGCCCAAAACGCCGATCGGCGCGGTATACATAACATACCCCACCATAACCAGGATCGCCTCCGAAAGCGTATCCAGCGCTTTTACAACAGGTTTTGCCCGCTCACCTAATGCGGCAAGAGAAACCCCTAAGAACATGGCAAATACAACAATCTGAAGAATTTCATTGGTGGCCATGGCCTCAATGACGCTTTTAGGTACCAGATGGTTGATAAAATTTTCAGCCGAGAAAGACTGGGTTCCCGATATAATATCGCCGACATCGCCACTGGCAGCGCCCAGGTTCAGACCCATACCGGGCTTACCCAGGTGAACGATCATAAGGCCGATAAAAAGACTGGCGATGGAGGCAGAAACAAACCAAAGCATGGCCTTGCCGCCGATCCTGCCCACACTTTTCAGGTCTCCCAGCTTGGCGATGCCTACTGTCAGCGTACACAGTACCAGCGGTGCAATGATCATCTGTACCAGCCTTAAAAAAAGCGTGGTCATCATTTTGCCAATAGAAACCAGGGTGGGAATATCCTGCTTGGGCATATATATGTAAGCAAAATAACCAATAATTGCCCCAAGGGCCATGGCAATAATAATATATAAGGTCAGGCGGTTTTTAGAATTTTTCTTCATTAACTTCATCGGGAGCTTTTCTATTCAAAAAAAAAGGGCCGGCAAGGCCTATGCTATTATAATAAATACCACTTAAAATCTTTATTCTTTAATTAATTAGTCAACCGTTTACAATATTTGGCGTAAAAAAAGAAGTCGCAAGATAAACAAAAAAACAAACAGGCATTAGCTCCGGGCCTTCTTTTTTTAATTTACCATTTTGCCATATTATTTAAGCGGTTTGTTATTAAAGCGGATTTCATTAAAAAAGTGCTTTATCAGCGTTATTACCGCGAAATTTCATTGCAAAAGCCGGAAAGATAACAAAACAAACAGATATTAGTTGAATTTCCCCCTCAAATTATTACAAAAGGCCAAAAAAAAGAGGGATTTGTTAAGCAGTTTAGAATTAATCCTTAATTTTCCACTTCGTAACTAAATTAAGAATCTAAATACCATTATGAGTTTATTTGCAAAAAAGTCAATTAGTTCCCTGATTGCCGAATCCTCTGCTACGGATGGCCTGAAAAAAACACTCAGCGCCCGTTCCTTGGTGGCATTGGGTATCGGGGCCATTATCGGTGCCGGTTTGTTCTCCATTACCGGGGTAGCGGCGGCCAATATGGCGGGTCCCGGGATTATGATCTCTTTTATCATTGCTGCCATTGGTTGCGCTTTTGCCGGTCTGTGTTATGCAGAATTCGCATCCATGATCCCTGTAGCCGGTAGCGCCTATACCTATTCCTATGCGACAATGGGTGAATTTATCGCCTGGATTATCGGTTGGGACCTGGTACTGGAATATGCCGTTGGTGCAGCCACGGTGGCCTCCAGCTGGTCGGGCTACTTAAATGAATTGCTTAAGAGTTTTGATATGGCCCTTCCTCATATGCTGACGGCAACACCCTTTGATGCCATACCCGGCATTTTGAACCTGCCGGCAGTATTTATTGTGGTCATTATATCCATGGTGCTGATCCGGGGAACCAGTGAATCAGCCTGGGTAAACGCTATTATCGTTGTCGTTAAAGTCTCCATTGTCATTGTTTTTATTGCATTAGGTTTGCATTATGTTCAGCCCGCTAACCTGACGCCGTTGGTTCCTCCCAACACCGGAGAATTCGGCCATTTTGGCTGGTCAGGGGTGGTAAGGGCAGCAGCTGTCGTCTTTTTTGCCTATATCGGTTTTGATGCAGTATCCACCGCGGCCCAGGAGACGAAAAATCCTAAAAAGGCCATGCCTATCGGAATTCTGGGATCCTTAATCATCTGTACGGTGCTTTATATTGCTTTTGCTTATGTGATGACTGGTGTGGCCCATTATACAATGTTTAATACAGGCGGAAGCAGTGACCTGGCCCCGGTGGCCATCGCCATCAAGCAGATGGGCACAATTGGTGCCGGCGGCGTTGTCATACCTGCCTATCCATGGTTGAATACTTTAATCATTGTAGCCATTTTGCTGGGATATTCCTCAGTAATCCTGGTGATGCTTTTAGGCCAGAGCCGAGTATTCTATTCTATGAGTAAAGACGGTTTATTGCCTTCCATTTTCTCCAAACTGCACCCGCGACATAAAACCCCCTATAAATCCAATTTGCTTTTCATGCTCTTTGTTAGCCTGTTTGCTGCCTTTATCCCAGGCCGTATCGTAGGGGAAATGACCAGCATAGGGACGCTCTTTGCCTTTATTCTGGTTTGTATAGGTGTGCTGGTAATGCGCAGTAAAATGAAGGATGCTCCAAGGGCATTCAGAACGCCATTTGTACCGTTGGTACCTATTTTGGGTGTTTTCACCTGTCTGTTTATGATGGTTTTCTTACCGCTTGATACCTGGATCCGCCTGATCGCCTGGATGATGATCGGCCTTGACATCTACCTGTCACGCGGAATTTTGAAAAGTAACCTGAATGCGACGGATTCTGTAAAAGATCACAGCCGCAGCTATAATATAACGGCTATCAGCGGCCTGATTATAACAGTAGTACTCGCTATACTGGGTGCTTGCCATCATTTTAACACGAAGGGTAGTGATGAAGGGTTGGTGATGTTTTCTTTTGTGATGGTGATCTTCCATTTTATTTATTATGGCGCCTATATGGCCAAGGCCAGAAGAATAAAAGGACGTTCTTAACTTATTCGTTATAAAAACCTTCAGTGCATCTGAAGACCAGTCGCACTGATATTGCATGGGAGCCACTATATCTGACCAGTCAGAAACAGTGGCTCCTTTTGTTTACATGGCATTTTAGATAGTATTTTAATTTTAAGTCAGGAGCAGGATTATTCCTTAATTTTGAAACTCATTTACATTAAAGCGCAAAACGCAAAACCTTGAACAACTCAATATTACTTAAAAATCTATCTATCCACATATGACGACGGATCTACTGGTCATTGGTTCGGGAATAGCCGGACTCACTTTTGCCATCAAGGCCGCAAAGGCAATGCCTGACAAAGAAATACTGGTGCTCACAAAGGCAGCTTCTGCTGAAGAAACCAATACCAATTATGCTCAGGGCGGCGTAGCCGGTGTCTGGGATTTTGAGAAGGACAGAGTTGAAAAACATATTGAAGATACGTTAATTGCAGGCGACGGGCTTTGCGATCCGGCGGCAGTGGAAGTAGTCGTAAAAGAAGGCCCCGACCGCATCCGGGAAATCATCGGTTATGGTACCCGCTTTGACAAAAACGAGGGCGGCGATTATAACCTGGGCAGAGAAGGAGGACACAGTGCGTTTAGAGTGCTCCATCATAAGGATATTACCGGCAGGGAAATAGAAAGAGCACTGATTGAGGAGGCCGGCAGGCATCATAACATTAAGATCCTGGATAAATATTATGTCGTAGAACTGCTGACACAGCATCATCTCGGCTTCCTGGTCACAAAATCCTCCAGGGATATCAACTGTTACGGGGTTTATGCCTTAGACAGAGAGACCGGCAGTATTGAAAAGGTCCTGGCATCCGCCACCCTGCTGGCAACCGGTGGCTGCGGGCAGGCCTACAGGACAACCACAAATCCAAAAGTGGCTACCGGAGATGGTGTTGCCATGACTTACAGGGCCAAAGGCCGCATTGAGAATATGGAATTTATTCAGTTCCACCCTACTGCCTTATTTGAACCGGGCGTCTCCCCCGCCTTTCTGATTACGGAAGCCGTCCGGGGTGAAGGCGGCGTTTTGCGCAACCATAAAGGGGAAGCCTTTATGGAGCGTTATGATCCCAGAAAAGATCTTGCCCCACGTGACATTGTGGCCCGGGCGATCGACAGTGAGATGAAAAAGCACGGGACCCAACATGTCTATCTGGACTGCACCCCCATTGACCAGCAAAAATTCATACAGCACTTTCCAAATATTTACGAATATTGCAAAAACAAAGGCATTGATGTCTTTAAGGATGGCATCCCGGTAGCCCCTGCGGCTCATTATAGTTGCGGGGGCGTTAAAACAGATTTATCAGCCAGGACTTCCATACAACACCTGTATGCCTGTGGAGAATGCTCTTCCACGGGGCTGCATGGAGCTAACCGGCTGGCCAGTAATAGCTTATTGGAAGCAATGGTTTTTGCGCACAGGGCTTATGAGGATATATTGGCCCAATATAATAACGGCCAGCTGAAACAATTCAATCAACAAATCGCCGCACTGAATTTTCCGGACTGGGATGCCCTGGGGACGTCTGAACCCAAGGAAATGATCCTGATCACACAAAGCGTCAAGGAGCTGGAACAGATTATGACCGATTATGTCGGCATTGTCCGGACCAATGTACGCCTGGAAAGGGCCATGCGCCGTCTGGATCTGCTTTATGAGGAAACCGAAGCCTTATACAAACAATCCCAGGTATCCCCGCAACTATGTCAGTTACGAAACCTGATTTCAGTCGGATACCTGATTGTCAAAGGTGCGCAGTTCAGAAGAGAAAGCAGGGGCCTGCACTTTAATACAGATTATCCCACGAAAAATAACCTGCTGCAAAGTGTTATATTATAACTTTTTAATTATTCTTTGATCAATAGGGCAGCTTACCGCTGCCCTATTTGTATATTTGCCACTTATATCGCTGAGCACCTATTCTTACTATCAGTCATTAAAGCAGTCAGCAAATATGTATTATATTGTTTACGGTTTTCTTTATCTCATTTCGCTGCTCCCTTTCCGGGTGTTATATGGCATTAGTAATCTGGCCGGATTTATTCTTTACCGGATGGTTGGCTATAGGAAGACCATTATTTTAAACAATTTAAAGATCGCGTTCCCGGAAAAGACGGATGCAGAACGCACCTTGATCTGTAAACAATTCTATTACCGGTTTACAGATAATTTTGTGGAGCTCATCAAACTGATCTCTTTGCCGGTGGCTGCCATTAACCGCCGCTTTAGAAGAGATCACGGTTTTATTCATGCGCTTTACAACGAAGGACTGAGTATCGATTTTGTATTAGGACATTTTTTTAACTGGGAATGGTGCAATCTTTCCTATAGTTACCAAAACCCATATAAACAGATCGTTGTTTATGCACATGTCAGTAGTCCTATTGCAGAAAGGCTGATGCAAAAGATCCGTGGAAGATTTGGAACAATACTTATTGACAGTAAAAAGTTTAAAGAACAATTTAAACCGTATATAAATGAACGCAAGGCTTTTGTATTGGTGGCCGATCAAAATCCCAGGTTTCTCAAAAGTGCCTACTGGCTGCCTTTTTTTGGCAGATTGACGCCCTTTGCCAAAGGCCCTGACGTCAACTCCAGGTTGATGAATAATGCGGTTGTATACTGCAATATCAAAAGGGTCAAAAGAGGATATTATACCACCCAGTTAGAATGTATTACCAGGGCAGCAGGCAGCTGGGAAAAAGGAGCGGTTACGCTTAAGACGGCGGAACTGCTTGAAAAGAATATCCGGGAGGACCCTGCTGGTTATCTTTGGAGCCACCGCCGGTGGAAACATAGCTTTACGCCAGAAAGGGACCAGCGAAATTTATTGCAGACCGCGAAAACAAATCCTGAAATTTAATCAAACATTCATTGCCTTTAATTAAATAAACAATTCAGCGGCAAGACCTAAAGACAAACAACACAAATCATATGCGATTATCGACGGTTATTTTTGATATGGACGGCCTTTTAATTGATAGCGAGCCTTTATGGAAGGAGGCAGCCCAGGAAATATTTGCGGAGTACGGCATAACGCTCTCTGATGAGCAATATGCCACCACGACAGGGTTGCGGACTAAAGAATTTGCAGAGTGGTGGTTATCAAGACATCAGATATCTGAACCACACTACGATAAGGCGGAAGCTAAAATCCTTAAGGCTGTTATGGATAAAGTGGACAAAAGAGGATTGGTGATGCCTGGGGTGGATCATATCTTTGAATTTTTCAGGGCGCAAAACTTTAAAATCGGCATTGCCTCCTCCTCCTCGCTGCCTCTGATTGACCTTGTGGTAGAAAAGCTGGGTATAAGAAAGTACCTGCATGCCATCGCTTCCGCCGGAGAGCTCCCCTATGGTAAACCGCACCCGCAAGTCTACCTGGACTGTGCCGCAGCGCTGGGCACACCGCCCACCGAATGCCTCTGTTTTGAAGACTCATTCAACGGCATGATCGCCGTTAAAGCCGCCAGGATGCGCTGTGTAATTGTACCCGGCCCAGAACATTATAAGGAGCAAAGATGGGCTGCAGCCGACCTCAAATTGTCTTCTTTACAGAATTTCAACCAGTTACACTTAAATCTTTTGGATAATTAACAAATAGCATGATAATCAAGATAATGCCGAAAATGGAATTTGAGAAAAAAGCTTCTTAATTGACTGATTTTTGCCAAATTCTACTTACATTTATCTTTCAGTGCCGGGATTAGGGTTCGTTTCCAGTAAGCAAACACACTCTCTCTGCCCATAATTTATTAGATTATCAAACAAAAATTAAAAAGATGGACACTTCAAAATTTATTAAGGCTTATTGTCTGAAAACAAAAGAAAAGAACGTTCCCATGCATAATGCTGTTGTTTCCAAAACTGCCCGTGGCGGTTATATTGCCAAAGGTGATGATGGAAAAGGCAACAAAATGAGTGCAATTCTTAGTGAAACCAATGCCTTAAAAGCGATTGCCGACGGTGTTGCTAAAAAAGATTTTTAGTTTTTCACTAAAAGACAGATAAAAGATTAACTTATTTAAGGACTTTCTTTTCGATGACCTGAAAAATGATGCGTTTTAAGTGATGACAACTGGGAGCGCTCTTTAAAAATTCTCGTTATTTAAATAAAAGTATCCGTTTAAAGGGCCTGGTTCCTTTAAAACAAAAAAACAGATCCGCGAAGTTGAATGACTGCACGGATCTGTTTTTTTATTTCAACAAAACGCTGGATAAAATTTGGCAATTACCATTAAGGCATTTACATTTGCACCCGGCAGGTCTCACACGGCCAGCTCCTACTGAACCCTCCCAGGGCCGGAAGGCAGCAAGAGTAGGTGGTCGTAGCGGCGCGATGTGAGTAGCCTGCCTTCTTTAATTTTAGCAGGCATCTTCATTACTGCATTCTTTCCCCTAAATTACCTGTTTGATTACCTGCTTAACTTCCACTCCATTAATGACTTAGTGAATAAATGGCGAAACTGAGGGGCTTTGGAGTTTTTCTACATACCAGACAACTTCCTGTAACAAATTGTCCTTCAGGAAACATAATGCAACATTCGTATTGATCATTTAAACATGCTGGTTCTTACGGCATCAACAACCCCATACAAATATGCCGTTAAGTTTATTTTGGCCCTCCATCAACTAAATGTAAATTTTTTACACTTATTAAGGCTACTTTTAATTTTTGCGTACCTTTGGGAGAAGATGGTGATTCGCCGGTCCCTGATCAGGGTGCACAGCGAAAGCAGATACTGAAAACAGTTATAAAGATTTAAAAGAATATATATTTACCAATCATTAAACTAAAAAAAAGACTGATGAAATTTTTTATTGACACGGCTGATCTTGAACAAATTAAGGAAGCCAATGACTTAGGCATCCTGGATGGTGTAACTACCAATCCTTCCTTAATGGCAAAAGTTGGCGTGAAAGGACATGAAGCCGTTATACAGCATTACAAAACCATTTGTGAACTCGTGGACGGTGATATCAGTGCTGAAGTGGTTTCTACCGATTTTAAAGGCATAGTAGAAGAAGGCAAGAAATTAGCCGCACTGCATAAAAATATAGTAGTAAAGGTACCAATGATTAAAGAGGGAGTTAAAGCAATCAAATGGTTTACAGATAACGGAATCCGTACCAATTGTACACTGGTGTTTTCTGCTGGGCAGGCAATCCTGGCAGCCAAAGCTGGTGCTGCCTATGTATCCCCCTTTATCGGAAGAATTGATGATAGCGGGTGGGAAGGAATTAACCTGATTTCTCAGATCGCAGAAATTTATGCAGTCCAGGGTTATGAAACAGAAATCCTTGCAGCATCTATCCGTAATTCAAACCACATTATTCAGTGTGCAGAAGCCGGTGCAGACGTGGTTACCTCTCCACTGGAACCTATATTGGGACTGCTCAAACATCCGCTTACGGATATAGGCCTCGCTAAGTTCCTGGAAGATGCCAAGAAATTTGCATAATGGACAATAGTGCATGAAACGAGTCACTGTTTCCTCATTATATTTCAGCATTCGAAGTTAAGAATCAAGATGCCCAGTTTTTTTCTTGGAAGAAAGCTGGGCTTTTGAATTTATTGGATACAAATAACTTTACATATCCTCAATGACAATGCAATGAAGGAAGTTTCAAATCCTTTAAGTTTGGCATTGAGGCGTTCCGCTTTGACTTCTAGTCAATGTACAATTTTTTTTTTGCCATAACTAATAACTTTTTTAGTCATTTATTTTGAGTACTTATAATCACTGATTTTCATATCAGCTATTACCCCTAACGGGGAACCTAGGCGTTAATTGTTTACTCATTTGATTTTCAACACGTTATAAATTTAATAAGCATACTCTGATTTTTTCATTAGGGGTATATATGAATATTATGATTATCTTGTAAATTATAAATTATAACACAATATATCCGGCATTGACCTATAATGCAGTAATTATAGTGATTGCCGGATATTTTTATGTTTTTTTGAAAGTTTTAAAGTTTTATGTATATTTGTTTCATATATCTAATTATCCCTAATTATGGATCCATTAACCTACTTCCAAAGGACAGATATAGTAAACAAAAGACGTTACGATGCTTTGCGGGCATTCTTCCTTAAAGAGCGTCAGGCAGGCGAGATAGCCGAGGAATTTGGTTATACGCTCCATGGCTTCTATTCTTTGATTAAAGAATTTAAAAACAACCTCAAAAATGCGGGGGAAGAAGACCCGTTTTTCAAAGAAGTCAAGTTAGGCCGAAGGGCTCATCTGGATCAGGTACTTGATGAACATATCTTATCGTTACGCAAACAGAACTTTTCCACTGAGGATATTGTTGGAATGATCAATGCCATGGAGTTTAATGTCTCTTATGGCTATGTACATAACCTACTAAAGCGCGAAGGCTTTGGTAAACTACCAAGACGGGCCAGGGAGGACAAGCATCATTTGGCCGCGCCTAAAATTACGGCACCTGTAAGTAAGCCCTTGGAATTAGCCGATCAGCATTTCATGAGCACTTCTACGGGGTTGCTTACGTTACTGCCAGTCATCCGTGCCTATGGAATAGATGAGCTTATAAATCAAAGCGGGTACCCTGAAACAAAAGTTGTCAACCGAGTGGCATCCATTTTATCATTTCTTGCCTTAAAGCTTTCAAGCATACAACGCTATAGCGAGGATGACTTATGGTGCATGGATCGCGGGCTGGGCCTGTTTGCCGGCCTGAACGTATTACCTAAAACCGCATGGCTAAGTTCTTATTCCAGCAGGGTAACTCCCGCAATGAACCACCGCTTTTTAAAAGGCATGCATCAACTATTACTGGATCATAATCTGCTCTCTGATACCTGTAATATGGATTTCACAACAATACCATATTGGGGGGAGGACGGCCAATTGGAAAATAACTGGAGCGGCAAAAGGAACAAAGCATTGGCAAGCCTGTTAACAGTGCTTGCCCAAAATCCGGATAATGGTATCATAGATTATGGCAATAGTGATGTAAAGCACAAGACTGAATCTGAAACCGTAATTGAATACCTGGATTTTTATTCGGATGCTAAATCAAAGGGCGCATCCGATCTGCGTTACCTGGTATTTGATAGCAAGTTTTCCAACTATGAGAACATGTCAATACTGGACGACAGGGGTATTAAATTTATTACCATCAGAAGACGGGGAAAACAGCTATTAAGGGAGATTTCGGAGCATAAAGACTTCAAAAAGGTAAGGGTCGAGGCCAGCGGTAATAAAAAAAGAACATTAAACGTGCTGGATCAAAACATCACAATAAGAAACTATGCAGACCGTAAAACCAAAAAGCCCAAAAAAATAAGGCAGATAACGATAACCGGGCATGGTAAAATAAAGCCAGCGCTTATTATCACCAATGATATGACCCTCCCTACAGAACAAATAGTAAGGAAGTATAGTAAAAGATGGTTGATAGAGAAGGGAATTAGCGAGCAAATAGAATTCTTTCATCTGAACCGGGTAAGTTCATCCATGGTCATAAAAGTAGACTTTGACTTATGTATGACCATCATAGCGCATAACATCTATAGGATATACGCCAGCCACCTGGATAGATATGAACATATGATGGCCCACCGGATCTTTGACAAGTTTATTAATAATAGCGGCAATATTGAGATTAAAAAAGAAGTAATAAATATTGAACTCAAGAAAAAAAGGGATCTGCCCCTCGTCCTGGAAATGATGGCAGAATACCAAGGCCTAAAATATCCATGGCTGGGAGACAAAACCCTAAATTTTATCGCTTCCTCTAGCTCCTGATTTTAGGGGCGGATTAAATACATGAAAATCTGTGCCCAGGGTAATTGAATAGACATTACTTCGTGAAAGTAGCTTCTATGTTGTAGATTTACATATCGCAAAT
>Ga0182744_1003651_pt1 | contig 11900 bp, 13 predicted proteins | sample eDN3rd30CKraftMG_FD_128525 | JGI IMG/M metagenome (GOLD analysis project Ga0182744, IMG submission 128525) | Enriched Miracle-Growth compost microbial communities from Emeryville, California, USA - eDNA 3rd pass 30_C Kraft MG (version 2) (version 2) ...
CGACAAGTCCTCGAGAAAATGCGGCCCGCATAGCCGCTGCGAAAACGAAAGCCCCCGCCCGCGTCGTTCCTCCCGGATGGGGCCAACCGGGACTTTCACAAGAGCGCCACGAAAAGACCCCGCCGAAGCGGGGCCTGGTCGGAGTCGCATGCCGCACGCGCGCAGGAGCCGCCGGCGACGCGTCTATTCCTCTTCGGACTCGTCCATGCCGGACGATGCCGACAACGTGAACTCGTGGCGTCCGGTGAAGTCGTTCGGCGCCGGATAGGCCGGCGCCTGTTTTGTCCGCTCCTGCTTGGCGCGCAGGGCCTCGCGGAAATGATCGAGCGCGGTCTGCGCACTGAGCGCCGCGCTGAAACCCGCCGATACCGCGGGTGCGAACGGCGACGGCGTGGACACGCTGACCTGGGTGCGGAAGCCGCTGCGCGGCTCGGCCTTCTTCGTCGCGGGCTTCACCGACTTCGGCGGCACCGTCGTTTTTGGCGCCGCCGCCGCGGGCCTGGACGGACGCGGGGTGGCCGGGCGCGCGGCTTTCGCGGGCGCGCGGGTCGCGGCTTTCGTTGCCGCCGGCTTCGCGCCGGACGCGGTCTTCTTCGAGGCAACCGCCGTCTTCTTCGCCACCGCGCGCGGACTTGCGGCCTTGGCGGCCTTCTTCGCCGGAGCCTTTTTGACGACGGCCTTCTTGACGGCCGTTTTCCCGGCGACGACCTTCCGCGCCGGCTTTGCCTTCTTCGCCGCAACGCGTTTGGCGGCAACCTTCTTCACGGCCGCCTTGCGCACCGTCTTTTTCGCAGGTGCCTTGCGCGCGGCCTTCTTTGCCGCGCTCTTGCGCGCGGCACTCGTCTTGCTTGCCACCGTCTTTTTCGCAGCCTTTTTCGCTGCGGTCTTTTTGACCGGCGATTTGCCCGGGCCTTTCTTGCGCGCTGCCACACGTTTCATCGCGTTACCTCGCTTCGTGAAGGACGCCGCCTCAATAGCAAGGCGAAGCTGTACGGCGGCCTAGCGAGCTGGCCGGCAACGGTCGCAGGCAGCGAGACGCGCAGGCGCATACTCGCCGCGATGAACCGCCGCGACCATCAGGACGATCCGCTCCGCCTCGACACACCCACGCGCATCAAGGGGCGCGGCGCCGCCTCGAACCCGGACAACCGCTTCGCCGCGACCGCAAAGACGCTCGAGGACGACGGCTGGCATCGCGACCCGGCCGAACCCGCGCGGCCGCCGACCCAGGTCATCGAGGAACGCGCGCGCAGCATCGTCAGCCGCAACGATTCGCCGGACATCCGCTTCGAGCAATCGGTCAACCCGTATCGCGGTTGCGAGCACGGCTGCGTGTATTGCTACGCACGGCCGTCGCATGCATACCTCGACCTCTCGCCCGGCATCGACTTCGAGACCAGGCTGTTCGCCAAGACCAACGCGCCGGAACTGTTGCGCAAGGAACTCGCGCGGCGCGGCTACGTCTGCTCGCCGATCAACCTCGGCGCGAACACCGATCCCTACCAGCCGATCGAGCGCCGCTACCGCATCACGCGCAGCGTGCTCGAAGTGCTGGCCGAGGCGAACCATCCGTGCACGATCGTCACCAAGAACGCGCTCATCGAGCGCGACCTCGACCTGCTCGTGCCGATGGCGCGTGCGAACCTCGTGCACGCATTCGTCTCCGTGACTTCGCTCGACAATCGCCTGTCGAGTACGCTCGAACCGCGCGCGAGCGCGCCGCATCGGCGCCTCGAAGCCGTCGCCAACCTCAACGCGGCCGGCGTGCCCTGCGGCGTCATGGTCGCGCCGATCATCCCGTGGATCACCGACCGCTGGCTCGAAGCGATCATCGAACGTGCCGCGCAAGCCGGCGCGAAGATTGCCGGCTACACCGTGCTGCGCCTGCCCCACGAGTTGAAGGACCTGTTCCGCGAATGGCTTGCGCTGCATGCGCCCGAGCGCGCGGAGCACGTGATGAGCCTGATCCGCGACCTGCGCGGTGGCAGGGACAACGACCCGCGCTTCGGCTCGCGCATGCGCGGCGAGGGCGAATTCGCGCAGCTGATCCGCCAGCGCTTCCGCCTCGCCTGCCGCAAGCACGGACTCAATGCAACGCGCGAGCTCGGGCTCGACACGAGTCGCTTCGCGCCGCCGCGCATTCCGTCGGCGCAGGGCGAGTTGTTCCAGGGGTGAAAAAACCTTTTTTGGCCGTCATTCCGGCGAAGGCCGCAGAGGCTCTTCAACAACCGATGCGCTGGTCATCCATTTTTGCCGTGGAAGCGCGGCATCGGCAGCAAAATGGATCCCGGCCTGCGCCGGGATGACGAGTGAAGCCGGGGATGACGAATAAATCAGAGGCTCCCGGATTTTCCCGGCAGTCGCTTGCGCAGTGCAGCACCGATCGTTTGCAAGAATTTCACCGCGGCCCGGTTCTACTGTGCTGCGCGCCAACCCGACGGCCGCGTGTCATCCTTTTGCCAACCCACCAGAGGAACCGCGTCATGGAAAAGAACACCTCCAAGCTCACCGGCATTGCGCTCGCCACGGCCGTCGCCGGCCTGTTCACGATGGTCTCCGCCGCGCCGGCATTCGCCTCCGACGACGGCAGCGTGAAGTGCGAACACTCCTCGTCGTGCAAGGGCCAGGGCGCCTGCGCGACGGCGAAGAATTCGTGCAAGGGCCAGAACGCGTGCAAGGGCGAGGGCTACACGATGCAGAAGGACAAGGCCGCCTGCGAAGCCGCGCAGAAGGCCGCGACGGAATCGGAGAAGAAGTAAGCCGCGCCGCGCGATGCGCGCCGCGCTGGCGCGCATCGCGCAACGGTTGCATGCGCCCATGAAAAGCGATCCGCGCCATCCCGCGCTCGGCTACGGTCTCGGCCTGCGCGTCGAGCACTATGAGGCGTTGCTCGACGGCAATCCGCCGGTCGACTGGCTCGAAGTGCTCAGCGAAAACTACATGGTCGACGGCGGCCGGCCGCTCGACTGGCTCGCACGTTTCCGCGAGCGCTGGCCGCTGGTCATGCACGGCGTCTCGCTGTCGATCGGCGGCAGCGATCCGCTCGATCGCGACTATCTCGCGCGCCTGTCCGCGCTCGCGCGCTTCGCGCAGCCCGCGTGGATTTCCGACCACCTGTGCTGGACCGGCGTCGACGGCACCCACCTGCACGACCTCATGCCGCTGCCCTACACCGAGGAAGCGCTCGATCACGTCGTCGCGCGGGTAAGCCAAGTGCAAGACGTCCTCGGCCGCCGCATCGCGCTCGAAAACGTGTCGAGCTACGTCGCCTTCCGCGATTCGCAGATGGGCGAAGCGCAGTTCCTCGCCGAAGTCGCGCGCCGCGCCGACTGCCTGATCCTGCTCGACATCAACAACGTCCACGTCAGCGCGCGCAACCACGGCTTCGACGCGCGCGACTATCTCGCGACGATTCCGGTCGAGCGCGTGCAGCAGTTCCATCTCGCCGGTCACGAGGACGACGGCGACCTCGTCATCGACACGCACGACGCGCCGATCGTCGATTCCGTGTGGTCGCTCTACGCCGACGCGGTGCGTCGCTTCGGCCCGGTATCGACGCTGATCGAGCGCGACGACCACATTCCGCCACTCGCCGAACTGCTCGGCGAACTCGATTGCGCGCGCGCGATCGCGGCGCCGATCCTGCAAGCCGCCGCATGAGCGCGCTCGCCGAATTGCAGCGCGCATTGCAGCATCATGTGCTGCACGCCGGCGATGACGCAGCGAGCGATGCGACCACCCTCGTTGCCGCCGATGCGCGCGCGTCCGCGCAACGCCGGCTCGGCATCTACGCGCACGCGTATCGCGCGCGCCTGCGCGAGGTGCTCGCCAAGGACTATCCCGGCCTGCGTGCTCTCGCCGGCGAGGAAACCTTCGACGCGATCGCGCACGACTACATCGCGGCGACGCCGTCCCATCATCCGAACGCGCGCTGGTACGGCGCGCGCCTGGCGCCGTTTCTGCGCGAGGATTCACGCTGGAAAGAACATCCGCAATTCGCCGAAATGGCCGCGCTCGACTGGGCGTTCGGCCTTGCCTTCGATGCGCGTGACGCGCGCGGCGTCACGTTCGACGAGCTCGCCGCCGTGGCACCGCAAGACTGGCCGGCGCTGCGCTTCGCGCTGCATCCGTCGTTGCAACGACTGTCGTTCGCGCACAACGTCGCCGCGATCCGCCGCGCGCTCGACCGGCACGAGGCATTGCCCGTGCTGGAAAGATTCGACGCGCCGCAGCCACACGCCGTCTGGCGCAGCGATCTCACGGTGCGCCACCGCCGCCTGTCCGACGAGGAAGCCACGCTGCTCGACCTGCTCGCTCAAGGCGCCAGCTTCTCCGATCTTTGCGAAGCGCTTGCGGCCTCGCACGAAGCCGACACCATCGCGCTGCAAGCCGCCACGCTGCTGCGTACTTGGATCGCCGACGGCTGGATAGCATCCGTCACCTCGTAGGCCGGGCGCGCGAATGCGCGACCGGCTTCTTCGACACGCCGGCCGATCTTCGATCATCCGGCTTACGTGCTTTTCCTTCCCCTGCGCAGCGGGGGAAGGTGCCGACTGCGGAGGCAGGATGCCGAAGCGAACGGCGAAGCCGGCCCGAAGGGCGTGCCGCAGGAGCGGCACGTAACGCGGAAGGGGGCGCTTTTGATTTTGGCGGTTACGCGTCGAAAGGCGCCCCCTTCCGTCGCTGCCGCGACACCTTCCCCCGCTGCGCAGGGGAAGGGAGAAGACGTGCGATGCTCGTTGGCTTCCCACCACACGGTATTCATTGACTCGCCACCCGGCGGACATTCACGCCGAAATCGCCAGCCGCTCGCTGCGATACACCCAAGCCGTGACCAGCACGACGACGATCGCCGCGGCGGTCGTGCCGGCGATGCACATCGCGAACTGCGAGGGCAAGATCGCATCGCCGCGCAGCAGGCGCAGGATCGTCACGTGCTGGCCCATGAGCGGCACGGCGTACATCCAGTCCTGCGTCTTCACCGGGAACAGCGACAGCATCATCGTCGGCACCGCGGGCACGAACATGAGCAGGGACAGATAGGTCTGCGCTTCGCGGAAGCTCTTCGCGAACGCGGCGGCGAGTGTCTGCAGGCAGCCGAGCAGGACGACGAGCGGCAGCATCACGGCGAGCGTGCACAGCGCGAAATGCAGGCCGAGTTGCAGGCTGATGCCGAGCTTGTCGGTCGGCAGGAAATGGCCGGCGACCGAAAACGCGGCGATGCTGAGCACGAGTGAGGTGAACGCGAACGCACTCGTCGCGGCGAGCTTGCCGGTGAGCAACGCGCCGCGGCGCACCGGGTTGACGAGCAGCGGTTCCAGCGATTGCCGTTCGCGCTCGCCGGCGGTGGTATCGATGGCGAGCGCCATGCCGCCGATGAACACGCCGAGGATGAAGAAGTACGGCAGCATGCCGAACAGGCCGCCGCTGCGCGTCTGCGCGGTGGACTGGTCGCGGTCGGCGACGACGACGGGTCGCATCACGCTCGGCGAGACGCCGCGCGCGACGAGGCGCAGCGCGCCGTTGGTTTGCGAATATGCGTTGAGCATGCCGCGCAGGCGCGCGACCGAGCCCTGCGCGTCGCGCTGCGATTCGTCGAAGACGATTTCGACCTGCGCCGGCTCGCCGGCCGACCAGGATTTCGCGTAATCGGCCGGAATGCGCAGCACGAGGTCGGCGTCCTGGTCGCGCACGGCACGCTCGGGATCGGCGGGCGCGTCCTTGATCTGCGCGCCGGAGCGCTTCAGCGCGGCGATGAGGTTGGGTGCGTTTTCCGCACCCGCGACCGGCACGGGCAGCGGCTTGTCGGCCTTGGCCAATTCGCGCGAAATCGACGCATTGATGATGAGCGCGAACATCAGCGGCGCCATCAGCGGGCCGGTCAACAGCGTGTTGATCACGGTGCGGCGATCGCGCAGGTTCTCGCGTACTTCCTTCCAGAACACGGTGAGGATGTTGTTCATGCGCGGCTCCTGTGCGTAGGCCGGACGCGCGAAGCGCGGCCGGCATGGCTTGCGATGCTGGCGCCGGCCGACCGTATGGTCGTCCGGCCTACCGGTTGCAAGGTCGCTGCGTTCATGCGGCGAGCCCTTCTTCCGAACCGATGATCTTGACGAAGGCGTCTTCGAGGCTCGCCGCGCCGGTTTGCTCGCGCAGCGCTTCGGGCGATTCGTCGGCGACGACGCGGCCGCGCGCGATGACGACGATGCGGTCGCAGAGCGCGCCGACCTCCTGCATGATGTGGCTGGAGAACAGCACGCAATGTCCCTGCGCCTTGAGTTGCAGCATGAAGGCGCGCATCGCGCGCGTGGCCATCACGTCGAGGCCGTTGGTCGGCTCGTCGAGGATGATGTTCTTCGGTTCGTGGATGAGCGCGCGCGCGATCGCGGTCTTGACGCGCTGGCCCTGCGAGAAACCTTCGGTGCGGCGTTCGAGGATGTCGCCCATGTCGAGCGCCTCGGAAAGCTGCGCGATGCGGCGCGCGCGCGTCGCCGCATCGAGTCCTTGCAGGCGGCCGAAATAGTCGATGTTCTCGCGCGCGGTCAGGCGCTTGTAGAGGCCGCGCGCGTCGGGCAGCACGCCCAGGCGGCGGCGCACCGCGAGCGGATCGGCGGCCGCGTCGACGCCGTCGACGCGCACGCTGCCGCGGTCGGGTTTCATGAGCGTGTAGAGCATGCGCAAGGTCGTCGTCTTGCCGGCGCCGTTGGGGCCGAGCAGTCCGGTGATCTGGCCGTCGCGCGCGGCGAAGGAGACGTTGTCGACGGCGCGCACGCTGCCGAATTGTTTGTGCAGGTCGTTGACTTCGATCATGGCGCAGCTCCGCTGAAGTCGATGAAGGCCGGGATCGGCGAGAAGTTCTTGACGCAATCCGCGTCGAGCGCGAGTGCGTCGCGCGTGTCGACGAAGCGCGCGGCGAGTTTCGGAAAGCAGCCGCGGCCGAGCACGCTGTGGCCCTGGCCCTTGGCGACGAGCACGCGGCCCTTGGGCAGCGTCTTCACGATCGCTTCGGCGTAGCGCGGCGGCGTCACCGGGTCGAACTCGCCGCCGAGGATGAGCACGGGCACGTCGCTCGCGAGCGGCGCGTTGAAGTCGGCCGGACGCGTGCCGTGCGGCCAGATCGCGCATTGCGCCTTGAGCACGTCGGCGAACTGCGTGCCGAGCAGCGTGTCCTTGTCGGCCTCGTTCGCGACGAGGCGGTCGGCGTCCTCGCTGCAGATCACCGACAGTTGCATCGCGTTGTCGGCCAGGCTCTTCATCTGCTGGCCGAGCATCTGCGCCTGGCCGGCGAGCGGCGCGTAGTCGCCGGCGATCGCGCGCGCGATGCCGAGCGGCAGCAGCGCGCCCGTCTCGGGCATGTAGGCGTACATGCGCGCGATTGCGGCCAGCGTGTCGGGGCCGATGCGCATCGTCTTCTGCGCGCTGTCGACCGGATCGCGATAGCTCACCTCGACGGATTTGTCGTGCAGGTTCGCGCGCAGCTTTTCGAGGTTCGCCCACGGATCGCCGAACGCCTTCGCGCATTTCGCATCGCCCGCGCAAACCGCGAACTGCGCCTTGAGCGCGGCGTCGAGATTGCCTGCGAAGTCGGAGCCGAGTGCGTTGTCGTTGGGCACCGCGCTGTCGAGGATGACGCTGCGCACGGCGTCGGGATAGGTCTTCGCGTACTGCTGCGCGACGCGCGTGCCGTAGGAGACGCCGACGAGGTTGAAACGCGGGCCACCCAGCGCTTCGCGCAAGGCTTCCAGATCGCGCAGCGCCATCGTCGTCGTGTAGTAGCGCGGATCGGCGTGCGCGGAGACCTTGTCGAGGCAAGCCTTGGTCTGGCCGCGCACGCGGTCGAGGTCGAAGGCCTGTTCGTCGGATTCGTCGCCGCTGCGCGGGCAGGTCAGTGCGTTCGAACCGCCGGTGCCGCGCTGGTCGAGCAGGATCACGTTGCGCTTCTCCCGCATCGGCGCGAACGCGGCCGCTTCCTGCGACCAGACTTCGGTCGCGGCCTGGCCCGGACCACCCGCAAGCAGCACGATCGGATCGGCCGGTGGTGCGGCGGAGTTGCTGGCGACGAGCGCGAGCTTGAGATCGATCTTGCGGCCGTCCGGCGCGTCCCGGTTCTCGGGCACGGAAAACGGCGCGCAAAACGCGGCCGTGGTCGCACCGGTCTGCGGCGCGGCGAGCTCGCAGGGCTTGAAGACGAGCGAGCCGTACTGGAGGCTGCCGTCGGCGTTGCGCACGGGCGCGGGCGCCGCGGACGCCGGTTCGGCCGTGCCGTCCGCCTGCGGCTTGTGCAGGTAGCGCATGCCGAAAAAGGCCGCCATCGCCACCACCAGCGCGATGCGGAATTGATTGCGTTTGTCCATCTTCATTCTCCGGGATCGAACAGGTCTTCGATCGGTTTTCTGAAAAGCTTCGCCAGCTTGAACGCGAGCGGCAGGCTCGGGTCGTACTTGCCGGTTTCGATTGCGTTGACGGTCTGCCGCGAGACGTCGAGCCGCTCGGCGAGTTCGCCCTGCGACCAGCCCTTGCCTTCGCGCAGCTCGCGAACGCGGTTGTTCATTCGCAGCCCGCGCCGCCATAGCGCCGCACGAGCCACCAGCGCGACGTGCCGTAAGTCACGCAGACGAGCGGGAACACCCAGAGCAACACGTCGCCGCCGAGAACGATCACGTGCGCCGCCGCGAGGAAACCGCCGACGAGACTGCCGACGCAGACGATGGCCGTGGCGATGCCGAGCGCGAGCATGTGGATGCGCTGCTCGAGTTCGTCGCTGCGCATCACGTGCCGCATCATCACCGCGACCACGGCGATCACGGGCACGGTCGGCAGCAGTGCGAACAACGCGCGCAGCGGCAGGCTCGCCGCCGTTTTCGCGTACGGCCAGACGAAGAAGATCAGCGCGACGTAGACCGCCATCAGCAGCCAGACGCGCATGCGGTATTGCGCGGCGGTCTGGCGCGTCATGGCGTGGAACGTCCGTCGCCCCGCGCGTCACGACGCATGAGTACGCACGTGGGCCGACGCGTCGCGAACAGTGCGTCGGCGAGCGCGCCGGCGGCGAGGCAGATCGCGAGACAGTCGGCCATCGCCTGCGTCGCCGCGCCCAACGCAGCGCCGATGCCGGCGCCAATGGCCGTCCAGCCCGGGTTCGACGGGTTTCCGCGGAATCGCGCGTGCATCGCATTACATCCTGTCAAGCAAACTTGACAGCGATGCTAGACGGCGAATTTCACCCTGTCAAGCGTGCTTTACAGCCCGGCAACGCGCTCAGCGCGAGGAGACGTATTTCTCGCGGCGGATCTGCGGCACGCCCAGGCCTGCGGTTTTCAGCATGGCGAAGCTTTCGTCGACCATGTCCGGATTGCCGCAGAGATAGGCGATGTCGGTCGCCGCGTTCGGCGCGAGCTCGCCGAGCGCGACCTGCACGCGGCCGTTGCGGTCGTGCGCGCGCGGTACCGCGCGCGGCACGCGGCTGAAGCACGGATGGAACGAGAAACCGGGCACTTCGCGCGCGAACGCTTCGAACTCCTCGCCGTAAAGCAGTTCCGTTTCGCTGCGCGCGCCGTAGACGAGCGCGAACGTGCAGCCGCGCGTGGCGCTGAGTTCACGGATCTTCGGCAGCATGGCGCGGAACGGCGTCACGCCGGTGCCGGTGGCGACGAAGAGGTAGCGCGCGTTCGCGTCGGCGTCCATGAGGCAGAAGCGGCCGAACGGGCCGCTGGCCTCGACCGTGCCGCCCTCGTCGAGCTGCGAGAGCAGCGCCGTCGCCGCGCCGCCTTCGACGTAGGACACGGCGATCTCCAGCTGCTGCACGCTGCCGCTGCCGTCGCCAACCGTGCCGACCGAATAGCTGCGCTTGGTCGGCTTGCCGTCGTCGTAGTGGAAGTGGATCTGGATGAACTGCCCCGGCACGAACGCGAACGGCGCGCCGTCCGCGCGCTCGAAGGCGAGGTGGCGCACCGACGGCGCGAGCATGCGGCTGGCGGCGAGGCGGAGTTTGAAATGTTCCATCGAGGCGGAAAAACCGGGTTCGGGCAGCCCGCTATACTAGCAGCGCCGCCGCCGGCACCCGCGCGGACCCGATGTTTCGAAGCCGCGACGATTTGTGGCTTCGTCATTCCGGCGCAGGCCGGAATCCATGGTGCTTTTGCGCGGAGATCAAAATGGATTGCAGCCTGTGTCCCGCAGGGTGCCGTTCGGGCCATCCGCGTTGCGGATGTTCGCTGTGGCATCCTGCCCGCGCAGTCCGGCTTGCGCCGGGATGACGGCGGCTTTCGACTTCGGAGCTTTGCGCGAGTCCCATGACCACCATTCCCGCGCTCGACGTCGTCGAGCTCAGAAAGACCTATGCCAACGGCGTCGAGGCGCTCAAGGGCGTTTCGTTGACCGTGCAATCGGGCGATTTCTTCGCCCTGCTCGGCCCGAACGGCGCCGGCAAGTCGACGTTGATCGGCATCCTCTCCTCGCTCGTCAACGCGACGAGCGGCGACGCGCGCGTGTTCGGCGTGTCGCTGCGCGAACGGCGCAGTGAAGCGATGGCACTGATCGGCCTCGTGCCACAGGAAATCAACCTCAACCTGTTCGAAAAGCCTTTCGACATCTGCGTGAACCAAGCCGGTTTCTACGGCATCCCGCGCGCGGTGGCCGCCGAGCGCGCCGAGAAATACCTCAAGGAACTGCAACTGTGGGACAAGGCGCAGCATCAGGCGCGCACGCTGTCGGGCGGCATGAAGCGGCGCCTGATGATCGCCCGCGCGATGATGAGCGAGCCCAAACTCCTCGTGCTCGACGAGCCGACCGCCGGCGTGGACATCGAAATCCGCCGCTCGATGTGGAAGTTCGTCAGCGCCATCAACGCGGCCGGCACCACGGTGATCCTCACCACGCACTACCTCGAGGAAGCCGAGCAGCTGTGCCGCAACATCGCGATCATCGATCACGGCCGCATCATCGAGAACACCTCGATGCGCACGCTGCTGTCCAAGCTCGACGTGGAAACCTTCGTGCTCGACGTCGCCGCACCGCCGGGCGCGTTGCCGGACGTGCCCGGCGTGCGCCTGTCGATGGCCGACACGGTCACGCTCGAGGCGGAAATGTCGCGCGATCACGACCTCAATTCCCTGTTCGGCGCGCTGTCGCAGGCCGGCATCACGGTGCGCTCGATGCGCAACAAGGCCAACCGCCTGGAGGAACTGTTCGTGCGCCTCGTCGAAAACGGAAAAGCCGCATGAACACGCAGGGCAGGCTCGTCGCCTTCAACACGATCGCGCGTCGCGAGATCATGCGCATCCTGCGCATCTGGACGCAGACTTTGCTGCCGTCGGCAATCACGATGACGCTGTATTTCGTCATCTTCGGCCGCATGGTCGGCAGCCGCATCGGCGACATCGTGCCGGGCGTGGGCTACATCGACTACATCGTGCCGGGCCTGATCATGATGGCCGTCATCACCAACAGCTACGGCAACATCTCCTCGTCGTTCTTCGGCGCCAAGTTCTCGCGCTTCGTCGAGGAAATGCTCGCCTCGCCGACGCCGCCGTGGGTGATCCTTTCCGGCTACGTCGCCGGCGCCGTGCTGCGCGGGCTCATCGTCGCGATCATCGTGCTCGTCATCTCGCTGTTCTTCACGCGCATCCACCTCTACCACCCGTGGGTGACGCTGACCACGATCCTGCTCACCTCGATCGTGTTTTCGCTGGCCGGCTTCGTCAACGCGGTCTACGCGAAGAAGTTCGACGACATCGCGCTGGTGCCGACCTTCGTGCTGACGCCGCTCACCTATCTGGGCGGCGTGTTCTATTCGGTCAACGCGCTCGGCACGCCGTGGCGGCAGATCAGCCACGCTAACCCGATCCTGTACATGGTCAACGCGTTCCGCTACGGCCTGCTCGGCATCAGCGACATGCCGC
>Ga0182744_1003652_pt1 | contig 11899 bp, 8 predicted proteins | sample eDN3rd30CKraftMG_FD_128525 | JGI IMG/M metagenome (GOLD analysis project Ga0182744, IMG submission 128525) | Enriched Miracle-Growth compost microbial communities from Emeryville, California, USA - eDNA 3rd pass 30_C Kraft MG (version 2) (version 2) ...
GATAACCACCATGATAGTACAATGCGGTAGGCAAAGGTATTCAACCATAGCTCCGTTCCCCACCACGTTACGGGGATAGCGATGATCATGGCAAGCGTTACCAATTTAATGAAAGGTTTGTTGAGCAGGAGCAAAATCTGTCGAGCATTTGCGCCTAACACTTTCCGAATGCCCACTTCTTTTTCCCTTAGACTGATCGCATAAGCAGACATGCTGAAGAGCCCTATTAAAGCTACGAGTATGATTAAAAGGGTGAAGGCGGTAAAAGACTGTTGCAATTGAGATTGCTTGGCATATAATGCCGCATATTTTTGATCAACGAAGTCGTATATAAAATATTTTCCGTCCTTTTTATTGATGGTTGACCATTGTTTTTCTAAAGCACTTAAAGCCGAGTGGACTTTACCGGTTTCCAGTTTAACCAATATCTCATATTTCGGTGGATGATCTGGCATACTACATTTGCTTTGTAGGGTATAGGCTGTCGGTTTAACCAGTTGCTCAAAACCCTGCATTTTACTGTCTTTTACAATACCAATTAAATGATGAGAAACGGCACATATACGAATGGTTTGGCCCTGGGCCGCTTGTATACCCAAGGTTGCTGCAGCTGTTTCATTAAGCACGATAGCGTGGGTAGTATCCGCCGGGAACTGTTCAGAAAAAATCCTTCCGTCTTTTACCTGCATACCCAGCGTTTCAAAATATTCATAATCCACTCCAAGGTGGTTCAAGGCATAGCTTTTATCGATATAGTTAAACTCTTCATCCTTCGGAGCCAAGCCACCCGGCGTATGGGTGGCTACGGTAACTTTGGCGATACCCGGAATCGCTTTCATCTGATTCCGGATAGTACGGAACTCGGCAGGCTTGTTGAAAACGGTCAAGCTTTTAATGTGTACCACTTGATCGGTATTGAAACCACGGTCGCCCTTTTTAATCCAGGTCATTTGCTGATTAATGATTAGCATGGCACTTAAAAATCCAAAAGCAATAACAAATTGGAACGTTAACAAAGCATTTCTAAACGTTTGCGACTGATAACCACTCAGTAAACTACCTTTAATCATGGCTATGGTACGATAGCCCGAAAGCATGAGGGCCGGATATACACCAGAAATTAACGTAGCAAACAGTACCGCAGAAGCCAATTGGACAAATACGGTGACGTTAAAATCAAAGAGAGGAAAATGATAACCAAAGTATTTCGTGAGCGTATTCCAACACATTACGATCAAAAAACTGGCGATAGCGGCAGCTGTTAAACACTGTATAAAGACTTCGATTAAAAACTGAGCGGTAAGCTGTTTTCTGGAAACACCGAATACCTTTTTCATTCCGATTTCTTTGGCGCGTTTTTGTGCTTGCACCAACATCAGGTTGGCGAAATTAATACAGGCCAATAACAGTATGATAATAGATAGAACACCTAAGGCTACCGTAATTTTATAACCGGTATTCGAACCATGTTTGGGCCGGAGATGTAAGTTTTTCAAAGGATCAAGGTAAACATGGCTATTTGCACGCGAAGTGTTTATGGTTTCTTTGGCTTTTGCTATTTCATTTTTATAAAGAGCGTTGATTTTTGTTTCCAGTAAATGAATATCCGTTCCCGGTTTTACTTGCAGGTATGTTTGATAAACAGAAGCATCGCCATCTCCCTTTCCTGCAGCAATATCATCTGTTAAGGCGAGGTAGTCATATTCAAAATTAGATAGCGGGTGGGCTTTAGCAATGCCGTTGATGTTTTCGAATACACCACTTTCCTCGTTCATTAAAGCAAGTGGTTTGGGGTCCTTGAAAGCGATTTCCTTCTCTTTGGGAAATAATTTTTTACCTACTTCTGAAGAGAGAATACCTAATTTTGACTCTTTTGAGGGGTTTATAGCCAATCCATCTACTTGGACAGCAAAAATATCGGCAATGGTTTTATCGGCACCCAACCAATGTTTGACATAAAACATATGATCATTCGAGATGAAAGGCACTTCAAAGGGAGCGCTTGCCACGCGACCTATTCTGGCTACCTCGGGCATCTTCGATTGTATGGCGGGGGCTAAAGCGGCAGGGGTTAAATCAGAAGCCTCTCCTCCTTGGGTTAAGCCAACCAAGTATATATGGTCATAATTAGGGTTCCAAACATCATAACTGTTTTCTCGGTTGATGTACGCATATGCCAGTATAAAGCCGGCAAAACCGATGGCTAAACCTAAAATATTCAGCACAGTGAACAACTTGGATTTCCAAGCAGCACGCCATGCAATTTTTAGGTTATTAGTGTTCATTTTTTAAGTATTTAGTACTAAGTACAACAAAGTATTTAGATAAAGGCCACACTTGCAACACATAACGCACAACTCGTAACGCATTCATCTTTTCGCTCTTAGGGCATTTATAAAAAGCCCTGAGCAGGGAACATTTCCTGCCCAAAGCTATTATTTATAACCAATCATGCCAATTAAGACATAAACAGCACCAAAAATGTAAGCTTCTGTAAATTAGAAAGTTGTTTGCATAGTAGCTTTGGTTGATGTTCGATAGTGCACAGTAGGTGTTCGGAAACGGACAATATCAATGGCTTTTAGGATTATACGCTTATTTTATTAAATTGCGCCTGATAATCCTATATTTAGAAGCATGCTTAGCAAAATCTATACAAGTTTCATACTTTTTTCTTCCGTACTGGTATATGTACCTGCCATTGCTCAAAAGCCTACCCCTAAGAAGCCTAATATTATTTTTATTCTGACAGACGACTTGGGTTATGGCGATCTGGGGGTGTTTTATCAGCAAGAACGAGCAAAAGCCAATAATAAAAGCGAGCCTTGGATGTTTACACCCCATCTAGATCGTTTAGCGGCAGAGGGAGCGCAATTGACGCATCAGTACAGTGCCGCCCCTGTATGTGCACCTTCTAGGGCTTCGTTGATGTTAGGACAAAGCCAAGGACATGCTCATGTGCGGGATAATCAGTTTGATAAAGCCTTGGAAGATAACTACACCATGGCCAGTGTATTGCGACAAGCAGGATATGCCACGGCCATTGTGGGAAAGTGGGGCCTGCAAGGAGCGAAGAAATGGGAAAAGAATGGTGACTCCTGGCCTGCACATCCGCTTAATCGGGGTTTTGATTATTTTTTTGGTTATATGCGGCACAGCGATGGTCATGAGCACTATCCGAAAGAGGGTTTGTATAGGAAATCAAAAGAAGTTTGGAATGGGCGGGAAAATATAGTCGAGCAGCTAGATAAGTGTTATACCGCTGATTTGTGGACGGCAGCTGCTAAAAAATGGATCATCGAACATGAACAGGAGGCAGGTGATCAACCTTTTTTCCTGTATTTGGCCTATGATACCCCTCACGCGGTACTAGAGCTGCCTACGCAAGCTTATCCGGCCGGAGGAGGATTGCATGGCGGATTGCAATGGCTGGGTAAGCCCGGCCAGATGATCAATACGGCTTCGGGTATACCTGATTCATGGATGCACCCCGATTATGCCCATGCGGTCTATGATCATGATCATGATAAGGAGACACCTGAAGTAGCATGGCCAAGGGTTTATAAACGATATGCAACGGCAGTGCGACGGGTTGATAGTGGCGTGGGCGATATCATGGCCTTGTTGAAAGATTTAAAAATTGATTCGAACACCATCGTTGTATTTACTTCAGATAATGGGCCTTCTATCGAATCATACTTGCCGAAAGATTATGCACCCAATCACCCTACCTTTTTTAACAGTTTCGGGCCATTCGATGGTATCAAACGCGATAGTTGGGAGGGCGGGATGCGCATGCCTAGTGTAGTGAGATGGCCAGCGCAAATTGCACAGGGGAAGGTAGTGGCTATGCCTAGTGCGCTATACGATTGGCTACCTACATTTGTCGATGCTGCTGGTTTACCTGTTCCGGCGCGGGTAGACGGTGTTTCTCTGTTACCTGAGTTAACCGGAAAGGGTAAACAGGAAGAGAGCTTGGTTTATTCTGAGTATTACGAAGGAGGCAAAACGCCTAGCTTTGATGAATTTGATTCAAAGCATCGTAATCGAATACGCAACCAAATGCAGCTGATTCGGATAGGTGATCATGTGGGTGTTCGCTATGATATACAATCGGCCGATGATGATTTCGAGATATATAATGTGGTTAACGATCCGCAGGAAACCAAGAATCTCGCAGCACAGATGACGACCTTACAGCAGCAAATGAAAGAGCGTGTACTGCAGGTAAGACGGCCGGATACGGCCGCACAGAGGCCCTATGATGAGGCTTTGATTCCTGCAGTTACAAGGCAACAAGTGGCGCCGGGCATTGCTTGGAAAACGTATGCTAGTAAGACCCCTTGGGTTCCAAAGGTGTCCAATCTATTGATTACAGCAAAAGGAGGAGCGGTTGATCCGCAGGCGGCCTTGACCGCTGCAAGCGAACTGGTTGTGGTAAAAGGTTATCTTAAGATCCCAACAGATGGCACTTATCATTTTTATCTAAGTAATAAGGGAAAGGCTATATTACGATTACATCAAGCACTATTATTCGACGAGGATTATGGATATCGGAGTGGCGAGGTAAGACAGGCATCCGTTCAATTAAAGGCTGGTTTGCATCCGTTTACTTATTACTACCAGTCTTCAGTAGGGGAAGAGCAGGGAATGCATTGGCAATGGGAAGGGCCGCATATCGCTAAACAAGATATCCCCGCGGAAGTGTTTTATCATTAACCGTATAGTAGCATGATCATGGTGGTGTTGAGACGGCTACATGCCTTTATTCGTTCTATTGTATTTGGCGTTATTGATAAAGTCCATCAGCTATTTTTCCGTTTTATTCCAATCAAACAATTCCGATATGCTGCCTGTGGAGGAGGAAATCAGGTACTGAATATTTTTATTTATTTTGTCACGTATAATTTTATTCTGAAAAAGCGCATCTTTCATTTGCCCTTTATTGCTATTAGTCCGCATATAGCTGCATTTCTCATCGCTTTTGCGCTAACCTTTCCGATCGGCTTTTACCTCAATTTATATGTAGTTTTCGAAGGTTCGTATTTAAAAAGACGGATTCAATTGTTTCGATATTTTACAGTGGCCATGCTTTGCATCTTACTAAACTATTTATTTCTGAAGTTATTTGTAGAACAATTCGGTTGGTATCCTACCCCTTCGGCCATTGTTACAACCATGATTGTTACCCTATTAAGCTATTTGTTGCAGCAACATTATTCTTTTCAGCGGGAGAAAAGACGCGCTTAAATAGGAAGCATATCAAATATCAAGATATTCTTAAAAGCGTTCTGCTTTCAGTTTTACGCGCTTAAGTCTTGTGTCTTGATACGTATGTCTTTAAGCATTCTGCTTTAGGCTTTACTGCTTTCCGCTTACGATCACTCATTCCGCAAGCTATCCACCGGATTGGTATAAGCAGATTTTAGACATTGCCAAATGACAGTAAGTAATGCGATGGTTAATGTCAATAGTATGGAAAGCAGAAAAACCCACCAAGAAATAGCCATTTTATAAGCAAAATGTTCCAACCATTTATGAATAAGAATCCAAGTCAGTGGCCATGCAAGGAGATTTCCGCCAAGCACGAGTAAAATAGTATCCTTAGAAAGTAATGTGAGCAATTGTTGTATACTTGCGCCAATGATTTTTCGAATGCCAATTTCCTTTGTTCGCATTTCCGTTGAATACCCAATTAGTCCTAATAAACCTAGACTTGAAATAACGATACCGAGCACGGTGAACGCAAAAACAATAGCAGACATATTGTTTTCTTTTTTGTAGAGTGTATTTATTTTTTCGTCTAAGAATGCATATGAAAACAACGTATTTGGAGATATTTCGTGAACTTTCTTTTTCAAGAAAGATAAGGTTTTTTCTATACTGCCGCCCCTTATTTTGATAAGCAGTGTCCCCGTATTTTTAGGGGCGTACTCGAGCACAAGTGGTTCAATTGGATGATGCAATGACTCGAAATTAAAATCTTTAATAACACCTACAATATTACCTTGACGTTCGATAGTATGATTGGTAAGCGACTGATTGATGGGGTCTTTGAGCTCTAATTTGGCTACCGCCTGCTCATTAAGAATGAATGCGCTGGAATCATTCCGTCTATTTGAAAAGTTGCGCCCCTGTTTTAAAGGAATATTCAATGCCCTAAGAAAATTTTCATCTACCCGGATTACCTTTAACGTTCCAAAATCTTTATTGTCGGGATTGTTTGTTGGGGCAATAAATTCAACACTTAATGGATCACCTATGATATTCGAGGTTCTGGCCACAGAGAGTACGTCTGGATGAGAAAGAAATGCGTGCTGCAATAATGTGGGATCTGCTTCTAAATCTTTTTTGAAGTCGCCATACAACTTGGCTACAACGACCTGATCTTTATCAAATCCTAACTTTTTGTGTCTAAAATATTGCATTTGCTGATAAATGAGCAATGTCGATGTAATCAATAATCCGGCTATCATAAATTGAAAGACAACCAGCGATTTTCTGACGAATACAGCAGCAGTATGAGGCGTCTTGATAGCCTTTAATGCTTTTACAGGCAAAAACGAAGAAGCGAATAAAGAAGGAAAGAGTCCCGAAACCAAGGTTACAATAAAGATAATGGCAAACAAGATGATTAAATTTTCCTTATTGAAAATAGTCATAAAGCTATAACTGGCATCTGTTAGCTGATTATAGAAAGGGAGTAACAGTTTATAAAATGCCAGCGCAAATAAACTAGCAATGAGGCTAAGTAAAAAGGCTTCCGTTAAAAACTGAAAAATGAGTTGGCTTCGTGCTGCACCTACAATTTTACGTATACCCACTTCCTTCAGGCGTCTTAAGGTTTGTGTGGTAAACAAGTTAATAAAATTGATACAGGCCATGATGAGAATAAGTGCTTCTACGGCGACGAAAATATAGATATCGGTCATACTTCCGTTTGCACTCATTTCTTGTACCAAATCAGATTTGAGATGAATGTCGGTAAGTGCTTGTGTGCGGCCTGTTGCTGCAAATTCTTTGATTTGTTCATCACTGGCTTCTCCTTTTAAATAGTTGGTATAAAACGGTACCAGTTCGCGATTTATTTTATAGATAGATGCTTGTCGGTTCAGCTGTATGTAAGTCCAACCAAACATCCAACCTTTGCTTTGGCTCCAGCCGGGATACTTTTTGTCGACCATACTATAGAAGGTGGGCATGGAGATAAGAAAATCGAATTGCAGGTGGGTGTTTTTCGGTAAATCGTTAATCACGGCTCTGACCCACATGGCTTCTTCATCCTGGAAAACAAGCTTTTCTCCTAGCGGGTTTTTATTGCCAAAAAGCTTTTGGGCAGTAGATTTTGTTAATACAACAGCAGCAGGTTCTTTGAGTGCTTCGAAAGCATTGCCCACAATACTTTTGAGATCAAACATTCGTACAGTAGAACTATCTGTATAAAAGCCACCTATTTCCATTTGTGTATTCCTTGTCGTACTCACCACACTTGTGCCTGCCTGAGCGAAGCGGGTAGTGGCTTCTATCTCTGGAAAATACTGCTGCAATGCTTCGGCAAGAGGTGGAGCTGTTTTTGACCATTCTGTATAAACCATGCGGTAAATGCGGTCATGTTTAGAAAAGGATTTATCATAACTCAGCTCGTCTGTTATATATAGCGTTAAAAATAGGGTACATACAATCCCGAGCGACAAGCCCAATAAGTTGAATACACTGTTCGATTTATATCGAAGGATATTTCGCCAAGCGATTTTAAGGTAGTTCTTTAACATAGTATTTAGTACTTAGTACAAAGTATTTAGAGATGTTTTTTAAAGTATCAAGATATTCTTAAGTTGTCAGTTGTGTGTAAGGCCACGCTCGCAACACATAACGCACAACTCGTAACTCATTCATTTTACACCTTAAGCTTTTCGCTCTTTCTTTTTATCCAAAATATTTCCAAAACGATAAATATCTGAATAATAGGTGTTTGTTTTGTTTTTGCTGTAATGCAGTGTTCGATATCGAACAACATTTGTTCGGAATTGAACAATGAAAGTGTGTGGGTTGTCTTATTTAGCCCAGAAAAATGTCGCATATTACGTGTATCAATTACCTATTTGTTCTTTACTTTTACCAAGTTGATTAGCCGATTACAGACAACGACAAACAACTGTTATGAAAAACGATACTCAAAAGCCATCTATTTGGCAAGAGCTCAAACAAGCAATACGAGGAACCGAAGTAGATTATACGCAGATCAGCTTAAAGCGTGCTATTTTGTTATTGGCGGTGCCCATGATATTGGAATTGATTATGGAATCGACCTTTGCCGTGGTTGATATTTACTTTGTGGGCAAATTAGGGGCTTCTGCAGTTGCCACAGTTGGTTTAACGGAAACTTATTTGTTTCTACTTTATTCGGTTGCAATGGGATTGGCCACTGCTGTTACAGCCATCATTGCGCGGCGGGTGGGCGAAAAGAAAGCAGATACGGTTGGCCTGTCTGCCATGCAGGCGATCATCATAGCGGTACTCGTTTCCATTCCCTTTGCTTGCGCAGGAATCTTCTTTCCAAAAGAGCTGCTTACGCTCATGGGGGCAGATAACTGGTCTATTCAACAGGGGTTTCGCTATACACAGTGGATGTTGGGTAGCAATGTCGTGGTGATGCTGCTTTTTGTTTTAAATGCTGTTTTTCGTGGTGCGGGCGATGCCGCTATTGCCATGCGGGTTTTGTGGGTGGCCAATGGCGTGAATATCTTGTTGGACCCGCTGCTCATTTTTGGTTGGGGCCCCATTCCTGCATTCGGTGTAGAAGGAGCGGCCATTGCGACGAGTATCGGCCGGGCGATAGGCGTACTGATGCAGCTGTGGATTTTATTTAAAGGGGGTAAACACATCCGGGTACATCGTGCACAAATCGTTTGGAGTACACGTACCATGTACCATATTTTAAAAACCTCGCTCGGAGGGATTGGGCAAATGTTGGTGTCGATGACTTCCTGGATCTTTTTGATGCGCATTTTAGCTGCTGTGGGTAGTGAAGCCGTTGCGGGGGCAACGATTGCCATGCGGATTATGATGTTTACCATGATGCCCGCTTGGGGCTTGTCTAATGCAGCGGCTACGTTGGTAGGGCAAAATTTGGGCGCAGGACATTCAGACCGTGCCGAATCTACCGTTTGGCAGATCGGCCGTTATAATATGGCTTTTCTGCTCGCTGTTTCGTTGATCTTTTTCTTCTTTAACAAAGAGCTGGTAGGGATCTTTACTGAAGATGTCGCAGTGATCATGGTTGGTGCTAAGTGGCTACGCATTCTTTCTTATTCTTATTTTGTTTATGGTTGGTGGATGGTTTCTGTACAGGCTTTTAATGGGGCTGGTGATACTAAAACACCTACGCTCATTAATTTGGTTTTCTTTTGGCTCATTCAAATTCCGTTGGCTTATTTTCTCGCCATTACCCTTGATTTGGCAGATACAGGGGTTTTTTGGGGTGTGTTTGTCTCAGAAACAGCTGTAGGGATTTTTACACTTTGGCTCTTTTCGAAGGGAAAATGGAAAACTGTTCAAGTCTAATGTATCATTTTTACATGAGGGCAACAAACCGGTATACAAAATGAGACACGAACAACAATAACACCCTTACAAATACCTATCTTGTTTGTTGTTTATCAATCAACATGAGGGAATTATGAAGGCGGCGATTATTGAGAAGGTAGGTGCAGCGGCAAAATTCAGAATAAAGGAACTGCCACGGCCATTATTGAAAAGAGGGCAAATATTGGTTCGGAATTTTGCTTCATCTGTTAATCCCGTAGATTTAATTATGCGGCAAAGCAAGTCATGGCTTACCAGTGTGGGACTGCCCAATCAAGTTATTGGAAGCGATTTTTGTGGTCGGGTAATAGCCTCTAAAAGTAAGATCTTTAAAGAGGGCGATGAAGTATTTGGAATGTGCACTCTTATTAAAGGGGGCGCATATGCCGAAGAAGTAGTTGTTCATGAGGCCCATGCGGCGTTGAAACCAACCCATTTGAGCTTCGCAGAAGCAGGGGTTATTCCGTTAGTGGGATTAACAGCTTATCAAGCCTTATATAAGATAGGACATTTGCAGCGCGGCGAGAATGTATTGATTACTGGTTGTACCGGAGGAGTAGGGTCGGCTGCGGTGCAGTTGGCTAAGCGAATGGATTGCCATATCAGTGGATTGTGCAGCGAAGTACACCGCAAGGCAGCACATGCATTGGGCTGTGATGTGGTGATTGATTATAAACAGCAACAGATTCCATCGGGAGCACGGTTCGATCTTATTTTTGATGCTGCCGGGAAATATACCTATAGTGATTTAAGGCACCACTTAACCGAGCAAGGTTTATTTATTACTACTCGCGGAGAAACGTATCATATAAAAGGAATGATTCGTACCGCAGTTGATCTGGTTCTGGAACCGCAAATGAAATTCGTTTTTGTTAAACCGGATGCACCAGATTTGGTAGCGTTAAAAGCTATTATTGAGCGAGGCGAATTCAAATTGCCGATTGCTAAAACCTTTGATTTAACTCATCTGACAGCCGCGTATCACATGATGCAACACGGAGGCTTTGTTGGTAAGATCGGTGTGGAGATTGATGTTGCATGATAGGTTGATAGAAGTAGCCCCGGTGGTTTGGTACATCCATCCACCGGGGATTTTGGTTAACTTAAACAAGCTTTACTTTGTTCGTTCAATCTTCGTGGTATCCTTATGAAACCAACAGCGGTCATCAGGATGTTGGCCATGCATGCGACTGAAGGCAAACCGTGTTAAAAAAACATTCGTTAAAATGAATAGCACAATGGCTAAGATAGCGGCCGTTTTGCTGATAACGCTTAACGTGGGATTTTTAGCAAAACCGCCAAAAATGTAACCGATAATGAATACCATACAAACGATGAATAGTATTCTGAAAAAGATGATGAAGCCCATAATAATTAAAAATTTAATAGTGAATAAATCATAACTATTCGTTTAATTCTGTTTAAAATTACCGGTTTAAATGGGTTTATTTTTGTAGAGTAGACTAGGCTAAAGGATGTGTAGACGAAACCAGCAATTCTGTCGACTGTATTTTTCTGATTTACGAAGAAGGACGGATCAGATGGATTACCTGTTCTTTATAAAGCGGACTGACCGGAATTTCCTTTTCTCCGATGCAGACAAAATCCCGTTTTACAGTAGTAATCTGCTTAACTGACACCAAAAAGGATTTATGCGTGCGTATGAAATCAGAGGGCGGGAGTTTCTCTTCCATCGCTTTCATAGACATGCGCGTAAGCACGGGCCGGTCTTGTGTGTTCAGATAGATTTTAATATAATCTTTTAGTCCTTCTATATACAGGATATCGGCAATGGTTATTTTTACCAGCGTGTATTCCACGTTCACGAAGAAATCAGGATAAGCGGTTACCGGTGAAGCAGGTTGCTGTTTTAACTGAAATAATTCATTGGCCTTGCCGCAAGCTTTCATGAAACGCTCTAGGCTGAATGGTTTGAGCAGGTAATCGACCACCTGTAAATCAAAGGCCTCTAGAGCGTATTCCCGATAAGCTGTTACGAGGATAACCAAAGGTGGATGGCTGAGTGATGACAAAAATTGTAAGCCGCTCATACGAGGCATCTGTACGTCCAAAAAGAGGAGGTCTATGGATTCCTTTTGTAGTATACCCCAAGCTTCTATCGCATTTTTGCAACTTTTGATAAGTTGTAGAAAAGGCAATTGGCGGATATTATCTTCTAGTAAATCACGAATCAATTGTTCATCGTCTATAATTAAGCAGCGCATCATGTCAACTTTAATAAGAGCGTAACGGTAAAAAGATGATCATCTTCTTTAATATTCAGTTTATACCGGTTTTTATAAAGCAAATCCAA
>Ga0182744_1003655_pt1 | contig 11895 bp, 6 predicted proteins | sample eDN3rd30CKraftMG_FD_128525 | JGI IMG/M metagenome (GOLD analysis project Ga0182744, IMG submission 128525) | Enriched Miracle-Growth compost microbial communities from Emeryville, California, USA - eDNA 3rd pass 30_C Kraft MG (version 2) (version 2) ...
CCCTTGGTAGGGGTAGGCATTGTAGTTGCTCCTTGAAATGGTTACGACGATCAAACCGCAGCTTGATCAGTCCAGAAGTTCTGTCAGTACTGCTCGTCTTCGTCGTCGAAGTAGTTCGCCGACTGAGTTGGATCGAAGTCCAGTGGGGAGTCCTTGAGGTACAGGCCGAGCTCAGCGAGCTTTTCCTTGACCTCGTTGATGGACTTTGCACCGAAGTTACGGATATCGAGCAGGTCTGCCTCGGAGCGAGCAACGAGTTCACCAACCTGGTGAATTCCCTCGCGCTTGAGGCAGTTGTACGAACGGATCGTGAGCTGGAGGTCCTCAATAGGAAGCGCCAAGTCAGCAGCAAGTGCTGCGTCCGTTGGCGAAGGACCGATCTCAATGCCCTCTGCTTCTACGTTGAGCTCGCGTGCAAGACCAAAGAGCTCAACGAGCGTCTTTCCAGCAGATGCGAGTGCGTCGCGAGGAGCGATCGCTTCCTGCTTGGTCTCAACATCGACGATGAGCTTGTCAAAGTCGGTGCGCTGCTCAACACGCGTTGCCTCGACCTTGTAGGTCACCTTGAGGACTGGCGAGTAGATGGAGTCAACCGGGATGCGGCCGATCTCTGCTTCAAAGGACTTGTTCTGGTGGGCGGAGACGTAGCCACGTCCACGCTCAACAGTGAGTTCGATCTCCAGCTTGCCCTTGTCGTTCAGGGTGGCAATGTGAAGGTCAGTGTTGTGAACCTCAACACCGGCTGGCGGCACGATGTCCGCAGCGGTGACCTCTCCCGCACCCTGCTTGCGCAGGTACATCACAACTGGTTCGTCGTTCTCCGAGGAGAGGACGATGTTCTTGATGTTCAGGATGATCTCGGTGACGTCTTCCTTCACACCGGCAATGGTGGTGAACTCGTGGAGCACACCGTCAATGCGGATGGAGGTGACTGCTGCACCCGGAATGGATGACAGCAGGGTACGGCGCAGCGAGTTACCGAGCGTGTAACCGAAGCCTGGCTCGAGTGGCTCGATGGTGAACCGCGAACGGTTGTCCGAGATGACCTCTTCAGAGAGGGTTGGGCGCTGTGCAATGAGCACTTGTGGTTTCCTTTCGAAATGCGTCCGCTATTTGACGCATACCTGGGCGGGTGGCTCGCGCCACCCATGTCAACCTGACATGTCCACTTTGCTTTACGACGATTCGGGTTGCGCTGGCGGGTGAAGTCACCTTCCAGCCGGGCCCGAATCGTCGATAAGACAAAAGGCGAACGATTGTTACGGGATCAGACGCGGCGACGCTTTGGCTGGCGGCAGCCGTTGTGTGCCTGAGGCGTAACGTCCTGGATCGAACCAACCTCAAGGCCTGCAGCCTGGAGGGAACGGATCGCGGTCTCGCGGCCGGAGCCTGGACCCTTAACGAAGACGTCTACCTTCTTCATACCGTGCTCCTGAGCGCGGCGTGCAGCCGACTCAGCGGCAAGCTGTGCTGCATAAGGGGTCGACTTACGCGAACCCTTGAAGCCAACCTGACCGGACGATGCCCACGAAATCACAGCACCCGAAGGGTCAGTGATCGAGACGATCGTGTTGTTAAACGTGCTCTTGATGTGAGCCTGGCCGATTGCGACATTCTTTTTGTCCTTGCGGCGAGGCTTGCGTGCGCCCTGGGCGCCGCGAGTCTTTGGAGGCATGTGCTCTTTCTCTCCTGGGTTGAGATCTTCGGATCGATAGCCCCGGGCAGTCGAACGCCTATGCGAACGAGTAGTGCCAGAACGGGGCCAAACGAACTACTGCTGCTAGATCAGCGAGCCTTCTTCTTACCGGCCACTGTCTTCTTTGGACCCTTACGGGTACGTGCGTTGGTCTTGGTGCGCTGACCACGAACTGGAAGTCCGCGGCGGTGGCGAAGACCCTCGTAGCAGCCGATCTCAACCTTGCGGCGAATGTCGGCAGCAACCTCACGGCGAAGGTCACCTTCGAGCTTGAAGTTACCTTCGAGGAAGTCACGAAGGGCGACGAGCTGGGTGTCGTCAAGGTCCTTAACGCGAACGTCTGGGGAGATGCCCGTTGCTGCGAGCGCTTGCTCGGAACGGGTACGGCCAACGCCGTAGATGTAGGTGAGAGCTACCACAACTCGCTTGTCGCGAGGGAGGTCCACTCCAATCAAACGTGCCATTATTGATGGCTCCTGTGTGTCTTCGGAGGTCTGTAGCTTCTCCTCTCGCGGACCGCGAGCCCCGGCCTCCGAGCCGAGGGTGTGTCAACATCGGACCAAGTCCGAGAGGTTGACGGTGAAGCTGTCTTTCAATGCCTGAGATCTATTCAGGCGGGCCGTCTACGACCCTGACGTCGCGTTGCCGCTGAACGGGAGGAATCCCGTATCAGCCCTGGCGCTGCTTGTGACGCAGGTTCTCGCAGATGACCATAACGCGACCGTGACGGCGAATAACCTTGCACTTGTCGCAGATCTTCTTAACGCTAGGGTTGACCTTCATCGTGTCTCCTCTGCTGACCTTGAACCAGGGCATAGCCCTCGTACAAAACCAACAGTGATCGAGTGGTGGTTACTTGTAGCGGTAGACGATTCGGCCACGGGACAAGTCGTATGGGCTCAACTCAACGACCACCCGGTCCTCTGGGAGGATTCGAATGTAGTGTTGACGCATCTTGCCCGAGATGTGCGCGAGCACCTTGTGCCCGTTGGTCAATTCCACCCGAAACATTGCGTTCGGGAGAGCTTCGACCACGCTGCCCTCGATCTCGATGACACCGTCCTTCTTCGCCATAAACTCCGCTAACTCCTGTAATTTGGATTGCTGGCATGTGATTAGCACATACCAAAGCACTATCTTACGGCATTAACCAGCAGTTGTTAATCGTGATGCCGGTTACAAAGTGCCCGTTGGCGCCGGCAAAATAGCCAGTAACACCGCGGTGGGGTGACACTACCCGGACGTAGTGCCACCCCACCGCTTCTAGAGAACGAGCCTTTGGTGTGAGGGTCCCTGCCAATCCTGCACTCAACTCGTTCTGTATGTGATCTCCGTTAGATCCGCTCGCGCTTGCCGCGCGGCCGCCGTGTGGTCACCACGGAGACCAGTCCAACGAGGGTAAGGAACGAGGCAAGGTAAGCCAAGGTCAGGCTCGTTCCAGTACTTGCCAATCCCGGTGCAACCACTTCAGAGTCCTTAACCCCTGAAGTTGGCTTCTTAACAGGAGGCGTGATGTCCTCACCCAGAGTGCCACTCGTGCGAACTGCCACCGTTGCCGAGTCCTGATCACAGTCCTCGCCGGTTGCGGTAACACTCGTTGAAGTGCCACACACCTCCGCGTTGTTCACCACGCTGCCGCCCTGAGCATCCGGGTTTACCAACGCATGCAGCGTGATGACCGGAAGCTGGGAGTTCGGTGCTGCAGTGCCGTTGAGCGTGCACTCAAGCACCCCACCGTAGCCGTTCGTATCACCGGTGATGGAGCAGTCCTGCCACGTTGGGAAGGCACTTTCATCAAACTCGATACCGGTGATGGAAACGTCAGCCGGGATCTCGTCGGTAATCCGCACGTTGTTCAACGCACCCAAGCCGGCGTTACCAGCGGTCAAGGTGTAGTCGAACGTTCCGCCGGGAGCAGTGAACTCAACACTGGCTTCCTTGAGCAAGGTGATGTCAGACTGCCGGTCAAGCTCACAGTTGACCTCTGCATCTGGATACAGCACCGAAACACTTGCGGATGGGTTGATGGAGAACTCAAGCCGCAACGGCTCACGGAACTTGTACGAGTCGAGCGATTTGTCAAGAACGAGGTTCAAGAAGGTTGGGGTCTCACCAGCCGCGGCAGGCCGCCAGCCCGGCCACGAAACGGAGATTCCATCCTCATTGACCGTAGCCCCTGGCCACAGCACCGTACCGCTCAGCTCACCGGAGTCAGGAACGGTCACCTCGCTCTGGTACAAGAGTTCACCGGTGGCTTGCGAGAACCACTTCATGGTCAACGTTTGACCCGCAACAATGTCAAAGTTCTTGCCAATGACGTTGTAGTCCACATACGGCGCATCTGCGTAGCAGCGGATCTGCGCGTTGGGGTCAATCTGCTTGACGTTAGTGTCAACACCCGAGCAGTTGTTTTCCATGTTCGAGTCCGTGTAACCGGATGCCACACAGGCTTCATTGTGGATGGCATCAAACGAGTTCAGGTACTCGCCATCAACTGCCATCGGCGGATCGAAGGTCACCTCGAACGAAATGGTCACCGTTGCTCCTGGCGCCAGTCCAGCGTCCGAAGTAAAGGTAAGCGTTCCGTCTTCCGCGCTCGACGCGGTCCAACCTGTTGGCAGGTTCGCCTCGCTGAGAACTGTGGTCAGGTAAGCAGGCAGCTTATCCGTCACAACCGCCTCATACGCTCTGGTGTCACCGTGGTTAGTGACCTCGAGGTTGTAGGTGAAGTGGTCGCCCACATCGATGGCTGGGTTGCCATCGGCGATGAGCGCCGTCTTGGTCAAGCCAAGATCAACAGTGACCGGCTCTGGAATGTTGGCGCACGCCGTGGCGCTTGCGGTGTCATCCCCAGAGGTGTAGGTGGCTGTGTTGATTGCACCACCAGATCCTGGCAGATTGCCTTCCACACACTGCCGTGGGAAGTCGGTACGTTCGGCCTTGGGGATCGTGAAGGTCACCGTGACCGTGTAAACGTGCGTACCGCCGCCTGCAATTGTGGCATCGGCTGCCAGCAGTGTGTCAGTTACGCCGTCAAATCCCTCATTGACGACGATACCTTCAGGCCCCTGCGCACCAACCGAATCGATCACTGCGGCTGGGTCGAGACCCAACTCGTCGGTAAGGGTGTAGGTGCGTGAGAAGGTGCCGTTGGCAACAACAGTGACATCGTAGGTGACCCGGAACTGATCGTTACCAATCAGTTCTGCGTTCCCGCGGGCTTGCTTGGTGATCAGCAGGTTCGTCTTGATGTCCTTGTTTACGATGCCACAGTCAACAACTTGGCCAAGTGCCAGCGTCACAGTGGCGGTAGTGGATCCGTTTTCCTGGCTGACAGGAACGTCCACACCATCGCTCATGCACATCCACTTGCCGTCCTGCTCGTACCCTGTGGGGCCGGACTCGGACAGGGTGTAGGTGCCTGCCGAAACGTCGTACGACTTTGTGTACCACGTTTCAGCGTTCGAGCTGGTAGGTTGGACCGCTTGAGCCGCTGCGGGTGCTTCTGCAATCACCGCAGTGCCATTGCCGTCCGTGGCGCTCAGGGTGAAGTCGCTTGGATCAGCGGCTCCGCCGTTCGTGTTCACAACGGACTTGAACAGGGTGAGCACAGGTGCGATGTCGTCGTTTGTGATCTCACAGTTCACAACCTGACCGTTGTTCACCTGAACGGTTCCGTCAACGAGCGCGACAGCGCGGTTGTTGGAATCACAGGTCCACTCCCCCGGCAGATAACCGTCAGGGCTGTCCTCGCCGAGCAGGTAGGTGCCCGCGTTAACCGTGAAGGTGACGCTGCCATCCGCGGTTCGCGAGACCGGGGTATCGTGCAGGATGCCTGCTCGCAGCGTGACATCGGAAGCGAGACTCGAACCGCCGCTGTTGTTAAGCACGTGCTTGGTCAAAATCAGCGTGCCCGGCTGATCCGTGTTCGTGATCTCACAGTTCACGGACTGACCATTAGCCACCGCAACCTTGCCGTCACGGAGCGCGAGCTCGGTATTACCGGAGAGGCAGGACCAGTCACCAGCGGTGTACCCGGCAGGGCCAGACTCGCCGAGCTCGTACGATCCAGCATCTACTGTGAAGGTAACGCTGCCTTCGAGGTCGGTGGTGTTCGGTTTAGCTGAGTGATCACCCGCACGAAGCGTGAAGTCACCAGCCGTGGCCGTGCCGCCGTTCTTGTTGTCCACGTGCTTGGTCAACTTGAGCGTGCCCGGTAGCGCAGTGTTCGTGATCGCACAGTTGATGGACTGCTTAAATCCAACTGAAACGCTGCCATTGTTCAGCGAGTAGTTTTGGCCGCCTATGGTGCAGCTCCACTCGCCTGCCTGGTACCCGGTGGGACCGGACTCACCCAGTTTGTACGAGCCTTCAGGAACGGTAAACGTCACCGAGTTCTCACCCACTGCCGGTGCTGCGGAGAACGTGCCAGCCGAGAGCGTGAAGTCGTGAGCCGTGGCCGTGCCGCCGTTGTCGTTGACCACATTCTTTGTCAGCGTCAGCGTGCCCGTTGGTGGAACGTTGTTCACCTCGCAGAGGACCTGCTGCTTGTTCTTGTTGTCCATCTGTGGGATCGACACCGTAAATGAGTCCCTACCGTTGACCTTCACACCGGTGATCTCCCTCAACTTCTTGTAGTCGAGCGAATCGTTGGGGTTCAGGTCATTCGGTGCGCCGTACCAGCACTGAACGGAGTCGATTGCGAGTGGCCCCTGTGGTGCGTGCGGCCAATCATTGATCGACTCAGTGAACGTTGCCACCACTGTGTCGTTCTTGGCGGACTTCACCGTGAACTCACCCGCACGTCCGTTACCGTCCGTGGACTTGGATGCTGGTGTCATCTGTAGTGCCTGCTGCGATCCATTGACTGCGGTGCCCGCAAAGTCGAAGCCCTGCTTGGCGGGTTGCCTGGACAGCAGCTTTTGGATCACGATGTTCGTGGTCTGCTCCGCCTTCTTGTCCACGTTTTCCAGCGTGCACAGGACGTCGCTGCCGTCCGGGATGGTTACCTTGGAATCAGTAACCTCAAGATCCTGTCCGTTAGCCATACAGGTCCAGCCCCGAACCACGTACTCATTGGTGCTCACTGGAGTGCCGTCAGCCATTGTCTCGGAGAGTACGTAGGTTCCAGACGGGACCCGCTTTGTGCTGGTCTGGCCGGTCTTGAGGTCCGGGCTTTGGTTCAGTGACGCAGTCTCCTCGATGACCTTCGTGCCGCCCTCCGACGTGGCAATCAACTTGAAGTCGCTCGCCACATCCGTCTGGCTGTTCAGATTGGTGACGATCTTCTTGAGCGTCAACTTAGCCGAGTGTTCCGTGTTGGTGATGTAGCAGGACACGTCCTGCTTTGCCGCAACAGCAACGATGGAAGTGCCTTTGCTCGTTGTCACGGGCACGGACTGTTTGGTGTATGTGTCCTTACAGGTCCAATCCCCTGGCGTGTATCCCGGCAGGCCCACCTCGCTCAGCTCGTATGAACCTGGCAGAACCTGGGTCGTGGCCGTCGCTCCCGAATTGTTCGCGCCGTTGGTTGGGTTGGCATTGATAACCGCATTGCCGCCGTCTGCTGGCGTCGCAATCAGTTTGAAATCGTGAGGCGTCTTGTTCAATCCGCCATTTTGATTTTCGACGACCTTGTTCAGCGTGAGGGTCCCGTACTTTTGGATCTCCTTATTGACGACCTCACAGGTCACAGCAGAGTTGTCTGTAACGGTCACCGTCCACGAAGTTCCGTTCAGTGTCTTCGCTCGCTTTGAATCGGTGCAGATGACACTCTCCAGCGAGAAGTCTTCTGATGTAGTGGTTTCCGTCAGCGTAACAACAGCTGAGTCAGTCGCAGAGTCCAGCGGAACCTTGACGTCAGTCGTGTAACCACCGTCACCGGTTTTCAGTTTGCCGCCCGTGAGCGGTGAGTTACCTACGCGTGCCGTGAACTCCACACCCTGCTGGTTCGCTTTCTCCCCATCCAGCTTCTCAAGCGTTTTGTGAAGAGTGACGGTACCGCCGCAAAGGTCTTTGGCAATCCCCTTGAGCGCACTTTCGAGTTGTTCGTAACTACTGATCTTCATGTAGTCGGATGTCAGGAAGTCATTGTCAGCAAAGATCTTCTGACCTGACACCTTCTGGACACGTTGGAGCTGGCCGGAGTCATCACCCACGGAAATACCGAAGACTCGAATACCAGAGTCCTTGATGCTGTTTGCAACCGTGATTGCTGGCGCTGCACCTGCGTTGTAGTTCCCGGAGTTTTCAAACTCCCCTGGCTTGGATGTGTCGATGGTGTTGGGGTTACCATCCGTAATGAACACCACAACCGTACCGAGCCCGTTACCTGCCCCTGAAGCTGCTGCTTGGCTCTTTGTTAAACCATCTAGCCAGTTTGTGTAGTAGTCACGCGAATTGGATGGAATCTGGAGACCCGTAATTGCGTTTTTGAGATTCGAGACCCCAGTAGCATCCAATGAAGTGAATTCACGCACGGGGGAACCGGCCGTTGCGAACTTAGTGATCGCAATCTTGCCTCGTGTTCCGGCAAGTGCATCAATAAAGGCCGTACCAGCTCGCTTCATCTTGTCTAGTTGGCTAGTTACAGACCACGAAACGTCAAACGTCAACACCAAATTCACTCCACATTGCGGAGTGATTGTTGGGTTTGGCTTCGTCTCAGGCGTTGACGTCAGTGTCCGAGGCGTAGATGACTCCGTACCAGAGGACTGTTCGTCGCCTTTTGGAGTGTCCTCGGACTTTGGTTCATCCGTCTTTGGCTCATCCGTCTTTGGTGTGTCTGGCTTCACCTCGGGAACAAACGTGTTGTCCACAGCGCACGTTACGTCCTGCTTGTTGTCCTTGCCCACATCAGGAATCACAACGGTAAAGGAATCAGCCGTGAGCCCATTCACCGTCAGCTTTTCAGCACTGGTATCCAGTTTCTTGCCCCAATAGCAAGCAACTGATTTCAACGGGTAAGTCCCCGCCTTAAGGTTCCCGTTCTTGTTCAGAGACTCAGTGAAGGTAACGGTTGCAGTTGCACCCGTAGGTGCATGGACCGTGAACACTCCGGTCTTACCTTGTGGGTTCGTGTCCTGCGACACTGGAGAAACATCCGTACCACCCTCAAGCTTCTTCTCGGTGAAAGTAAAGCCCTTTCCGGCTTTCTTTCCGTCAACGGTCTTAATGATGGTGATGTTTGTCTTTGCAGGAGCCGGAGCCGACTTACCCACGTTGTTCGCCTTGAACGTTGAGTTCAGTGCGGCCCCATCGGTACCGCCATCGCCGCTACCATCATCACCGGTAGTATCACCACCGGAATTCTGACCGTCAGGGCTCTGACCATCGAGTTCTTGCGGATCCGTAGTGCTTGAACCAGATCCCTCGTCTAATGGCTCAACCACTTCCACGTTTTGGCCCGCACCAGGAGCAGCGTCATCGCCCTCCGCATGAGCCGCAACCGGAACATAAGCAAAAGTCAACACAACGGCAACAGCCGCTGAAAGCGTTGACCTGACAGTGCGCGACCGGCGACTGGCGTGCCGGCTCCGGAACGGACTTCCGCCCCGGCCTGGATTTCCAGACATATCTTCCCCCACTGTGAGTGATTTTCGAATTGGCAGGTACTACCTGCCACGCTCGCACTCAAGCGGGATGAGATGACGGGAAATAAGGGTGAGCCCGGGGTGAGACCGGGGTGAGACAAGGTGAGTGGACTCCAGAAAAGCCAAAACCTGCCGATAAACATCTGCCTCAAAGACAGCCCAATCCGGCGCAAACCAACTAGCCGTCAAGAATTCCCAACTGGCTGCCACGCTCAATCGCCTCGGCAACACTGTGAACCCCCAACTTGCGGTAAATATTGCGCAAGTGAGTCTTCACCGTATTCACACCCAAATACAGCTCACGGGCAGTCATCGAGATCTTCCGGGTGGTGCTCAAAGCACGCAACACCTCGATCTCCTTAGCCGACAACTCCTCCATGCTCGTAGCCGCACCAAACAGGGTGAACGCCCACCGCGGCAAACCAGCAAGCGCCGCCTCAATATCGCCATCCAAAGAACGCAATGCATCAATCATCGCCGGCGGAAACAACACAAAATACAAATGACCGTCATAGGCCTCAGCAAGCTCACGGGCACGGCGCGCAAACAACTTAGACTGCGAAAAATTACCCAACTGCCAGTGGCACACCGCACGAACAGCAAGCAACGCCAACTCAGCCCGAGGCAGACCCTCTGAAAACGACAATCCCCGCGCAGCCATCTCGTCGGCCTCCTCATACCGGCCAGACAACAACAAATAGCGAGCCAACCCCTCAAACGGCGTGGAATGCGGAGAATCAATCTGCGCCAACACAGCGCGAGCATCAGAAAGGCGCCCCGTAGACATCAACAAATGCGCCATCGCATCAACCACCAGATAAACCATCAGCCTGTGATTGACCGTCCGCGGAATCGCATCAAGGAACTCGTTATACCGAGCCACCACCTCAACCTGCTCGCCGCGACGCATAAAACACACGTTATGCATAGCAAGCTCAACCGCAGCCAAACTTAACTCCGCCTCACTGGCCGTGCCCCGCGAAATACTCGGACTACCAAAATCCTCAAGCGAACACGAACACTCCTCCAAGCGCGAACTACGCAACCAGCTGCGCACAATACGCGCAAACTTCATTGCCGTGCCATCCGCACACTCACACGCCGCAACAATCACGTCCTCATAAGCAACAACATCCTCAGTACGCCCAAGAAGTGCATACAGCGTTGCCAAAAAAACCTGCGTACGCATAGTCTCGCCACGAACATCCGCCGCACTCGGACACAACTCAAGTGCGTTCTCCAACGCCACCAACGCAGAAGACAAATCCCCCGAAAACATTCGGGCCAAACCCCACTGGATCAAAACCGACGACGCCTCCTGCGCCGCCCCCGAACTCAACGCGCCCACCGCAATAAAACCACGCTTCGGCGCAATCGAAGGACCACCAAGCAAAGAACGCACCAATAACCCGGCGCCATCACTCGAAACCCGAACACCCTCGTCGGCCAGCGGCGCACTCATCAAACTCGAACGAACCAAAACCGAAAGCCGAGCATCACGATTCAAAACAAAAGCCGGGACCCTACGCGCATGAACCTCACTCAACGCCAACTGCGAATCCAAAATCTGCCACCAATACATGGCCACACAATCCACAAGCGTTAACCACGACTGCGTATCAATCGCATTCTCAAGCGCGCTGCGCAAATCCTTACGCGCAACCAAAATACCCGCAGCCTGCGCAGCCAAAATACTCGCCGCAGGCTCCGCCAACGACTCCACAATCTGCTCAACCGCACACTCCGCCACAGGACTGAGCGCATAACGCAGCGTGACGCCCACCAGCGAAACCGGCTCCAGCACACCAAGCGCAATCAACTCCGCAACAGCAGAACGCAACTCATGTACCGGAACATGAGCGCCATCCGGCACGTGGCCCGGACGCGCCCCCAGCGCGCCGCGCACCACAGCAAAGTCCTCACCGAGCAGATCAACAAAATTCAAAACGTCCTCAACCGTGACAGAACGCAAGTGAAACACGATGAGCGCAATTAACAAGAAGTTCTGGTCCAACTGCGCACGCAACAAATGGCCAAGCAAAGAAATAGCCTGCGGCATCGCAATATCGGCGTTAAAGCGACCAAGCGCGGTACTCACGCCAAACACATTCACAAGTGCGGGCCAGCCCATCGCAAGATGCGCTACCTGAGCTGCCTCATCGTCGGAAATAACCACACCGCGATCCGCAAAAAACTCAACAACCTCATCAGCACTGAGCAACAAGTCACTCGCCGAAATCACAAGCGAATCCACAAGCGGCGCCAACACATTCTCCGCATGAGTATGAGACGAACTCGAAAGCACAATGCGCGCCTGAGGGATCGTCTGAATCACATGCCACAAGAACTCTGTAAGATCCTGTGCGCCAACTACCGACTCATCAATATCCTCAAACGACAGGTACAGAGGTGAGGAAAAACGCGACAGGACCTCCTGGACATCGGACATTGCCCGTACCCCGCGCTCCCCCAGCGCAAGACGTACCCGCTCTGTGCCACTAAAACTGACAGGCTGATGCGTTTGCGTATCGGCCGGCGGGGACGCAGGCAAATGCGATGCTGCGCGAACCGCATCAGCCAACACCTGAGCAAGCAAACCCAACCTCG
>Ga0182744_1003660_pt1 | contig 11887 bp, 6 predicted proteins | sample eDN3rd30CKraftMG_FD_128525 | JGI IMG/M metagenome (GOLD analysis project Ga0182744, IMG submission 128525) | Enriched Miracle-Growth compost microbial communities from Emeryville, California, USA - eDNA 3rd pass 30_C Kraft MG (version 2) (version 2) ...
AGAACTCCGGCCTTGTGGCCGGAGCTTCTCCGCCACAATGCAGGGGCGCCTTTGGCGCCGCATTGATATGGCCTCGCTTGACCTCGCCGTGAACGGCGAGGCTTGCGCTTTGGCGCGTGGTCAGTTTCATGTCGTAATCTCCTAATGACGCATGTGATACGCAGGCCCTCAAGTTACCTGATAGCGGCGGGCAAAATCAAACAAAACCCGCAATAGCTTGTGAGCGCTGGCAACAGTTGTATCACGCCGGGCCCGGAAATTGCTGACCGGCGTCCCGGACTTTGCACAGCAGATGCTGGCAGCGTCTCCTGGGCCGAAGGCTAGACGGCCTTGACCAGCGCAAGCATGTCGCGGAACTGGGGGTGCGCGGGGGAATCGAGCCACTCGAACATGGCCATTTCAGCGCTGATGCGTTCGAGCCCGTTGTCAGCCCAGCGATCGCAGGCAGCGGCATGGTCGGATGGCGAGCGCGAACCTATGCAGTCGGTGACCAGTACCGGAGACAGCCCCAGCCTGGCCAGGCCCAGGCCGGTTTGTAACACGCAGACATGTGCCTCGGTGCCTATCAGCAACACCCTGTGCTTGCCCCGGGGCAGCTCATGAAGGAAATGATGCTCGCGGGTGGCATCGAAGTGCGTTTTGTGAATGACGTGGTCGATCTGGGGCCGCAGTTCGGCCGCAGTGGCGCCGATCTTGTCGGCGCAATGCTCGGTGGCGATGACGGGCACGCCGACAAGCTGGGCGGCGCGCGCCAGCCGCAGGGCGCGTGCCAGCAATGCTTCATGCCCGTGTATGGCGGGCAGCAGGGCCGTCTGGAAATCAACCGCCAGCAGCAGGCTGTCGTGGGTGCTCAATGCGGGCATGGCCCCTCCTGTTCATGCGGGGAAGGCAGGCGGGGCTCGATGCCGCCGCCTGCCTATTTCAGCGCCTTGTAGCGCAGGCGATGCGGCTTGGCCCCCTCTTCGCCCAGCCGCGCGCGTTTGTCGGCTTCGTATTCCTGATAGTTGCCATCGAAGAAGACAACCTGGGAATCGCCCTCGAACGCCAGTATATGCGTCGCAATGCGATCCAGGAACCACCGGTCGTGGCTGATGACCATGACGCTGCCGGCAAACTCGAGCAGCGCATCCTCAAGCGCGCGCAAGGTTTCCACATCCAGGTCATTGGAGGGTTCGTCAAGCAGCAGCACATTGCCTCCGGCGATCAGTGTCTTGGCCAGATGCAGACGTCCCCGTTCGCCGCCCGACAGCTTGCCCACCTGCTTGTTCTGGTCCGCACCCTTGAAGTTGAAGCGGCCAAGATACGCGCGCGAGGCCATCTCGACGCGCCCCACCGTGAGCAGATCAGCGCCATCGGAAATGGCATCGAACACCGTCTTGTCATCGGGCAGGGATTCGCGCGACTGATCCACATAGGCCAGCTTGACCGTCTGGCCTATCTTCACGGCGCCCGAATCAGGCTGCTCCTTGCCTGCAATCATGCGAAACAGCGTGGACTTGCCCGCCCCGTTGGGACCGATGATGCCGACAATGGCGCCCGCCGGAACCTTGAAGCTGAGCCCGTCGATCAGCAGGCGGTCCCCATATGCCTTGCTGACGTTGTCGAATTCAATGACTTCATTGCCCAGACGCTCTGCGACAGGAATGAAGATTTCCTGGGTTTCGTTGCGCTTCTGGTATTCGTGCGAAGCCAGCTCCTCGAACCGCGCCAGGCGAGCCTTGGCCTTGGCCTGTCGACCCTTGGGGTTCTGCCGAACCCACTCCAGCTCTTTCTTGATGGTGCGCTGACGCGCGGATTCGGAAGCTTCTTCCTGCTTGAGGCGATCTTCCTTCTGCTCCAGCCAGGAGCTGTAGTTGCCCTTCCAGGGAATGCCATGGCCGCGATCCAGTTCCAGTATCCATTCCGCGGCATTGTCCAGGAAGTAGCGGTCGTGGGTCACGCCGACGACCGTGCCGGGGAATTTGCGCAGGAACTGCTCCAGCCACTCCACGCTTTCCGCATCCAGGTGGTTGGTGGGCTCGTCCAGCAGCAGCATGTCCGGCTTGGAAAGAAGCAGGCGGCACAGGGCGACACGGCGCTTCTCGCCGCCGGAGAGATTGCCAATGATGGCGTCCCAGGGCGGCAGGCGCAAGGCGTCAGCGGCGATCTCCATCTGATGGTCGATATCATCGGCGCCGCTGGATGCTGCGGCGGAGATAATGGCCTCGAGCTCGGCCTGTTCGGTGGCAAGCTTGTCGAAGTCTGCATCGGGCTCCGAATAGGCTGCGTACACCTCCTCCAGCCGCTTGCGGGCGGTGAACACATCGCCCAGCCCCTCCTCGACAGACTGGCGCACGGTATGCTCCGGATTCAACTGAGGCTCCTGGGGCAGGTAGCCTATCTTGATGCCAGGCATGGGGACGGCCTCACCCTCGATCTCCTGATCGACGCCAGCCATGATCTTGAGCAGCGTTGACTTGCCCGAACCGTTCAGCCCGAGCACGCCGATCTTGGCGCCAGGGAAGAAGGACAGCGAGATGTCGCGCAAGATCTGCCGCTTGGGCGGCACGATCTTGCCGACGCGATTCATTGTGTAGACGTATTGAGCCATTGCAAACCGTTAGGATATCGTTGGAAAGCCAGTAAAAACAGCGGTGACCGCAAACCCCTGATTGTAGGCGGTTATGGAAATAAAGCATCCCGGCGCCAACGACGGCGGCGGCCAGCCAGGCAAAAGCGCGGGCAAGACATGCGGCAACCAGGCGCGCCGCCTCGGAAAGAGATTGCCATCCACCCCGCCACGGCCTGTTCAAGCACAGGACGGGCTTATAAAATAGGGTTTGTCCAACCTCCTCGTGAAAGCGCGAACCCCATGCCTGACCATAATGATTCCGATCTCGTCTTTTCCGACGAGGAGCTCGACCTGCTGGGCCGCACTGCCGATGCGCTGAGCGCATATATGGGCAAACCCGTGCTGGCGCAGGTCATGCCGCCAGACGAAACCGGCTTCGAGTGGGTTATTTTCGCCGTACCGCTTGATGTGCAGGATGATCCGGCTGACTACGTCACCGTGCAGATCGGGGGAACCGATGCGCGCCTGCTTGGCAATACCGGCGGCATCCAATTCGCCGGGGCCGATGAATACACCTGTGAATATCTCTGGGCGGTACAGCTTTCCGACCTGGAAGGCGTGCGCTTTATCAAGGTCGACCAGGCGGGAGACGAAATCGCCTGGACAACAAACCTGCAGGATATCCTGCCCTTTGTCATGAACGATGACGTCATCGCACCGGATGACAGCGATGACGACGACTATGAGGACGGGGATGATGACGACGACCCCGGCTTTCCCGAAGACACGCGCCGCACCCTGCACTGAACCGCCTCGCACCCCACGCGATCCTGCGCATGCCGAACCTGGCTCAGTTGCTCAATTGCCTGCCCGCGCCCGGTCACGCACATAAAGCAGCACGCCCAGCGGCCACATGGCCGCGACCAGGGCGCGAGACGCCACCCCCTTGAGCCCCCAGCCCCTGGGCCTAGGCTGGTGCCGGTGACGCATATGCAAGGCAAAACGTGTGTAGCGTGCGGCAGCCATCAGAAAGGCCTGGGGCCGGTAGCGGAACCAGGGCAGGCATTCGACCACGGTATCCTGTGCCAGCAGCCACAGCCCGACCGCGTGCTGCTGGCTTTCCTTGCCCTGCCGCGAAAGCGAATCTGAGGAATCGTGATAGACGCGAAACACCTGGTTGACGAAACGCGTCAGATAGCCGGCGCGCGCGATGGCGCGCCACACCAGGCTTTCAGGCACAAATCCGGCAATATCTTCCGGAAAGGGAAACTGCCTGAGCACATCGGTGCGCAGGCAGCCGAATTTCTCGCCCCGCACGTGGTATTTGAAGGTCATGTCCAGCGACGATGCATCAAATACATCGCGCGGGAACATATCGCCGACGATGCTGCCGTCAGGGCGCGAGCACAGGCCTGTAATGGCCACATAACGCTCCCGCTCTCGCACGGGAATTTCGCGCCAGGCCATGGCCATGCTGTAAAGCGCATTGGCATCCAGGCTGTCATCGCTGTCGAGCGCCACGACCAGCTCCCCGCTCGCCTTCTGGACGCCCCGGTTGAACGCAGTTTTCTTATGCTGGTTCATCTGCCACATGTAGTGGATGGGGAAGCTGGCTTCCTGCTGCCAGCCCATGACCATGGCTCGCGTATTGTCTGTCGAACCGTCATCCACGATCACCCACTCGAAATCCTGATAGGACTGCTCGCGCAGGGAAAGATAAACGCGTTCCAGCGTAGCCGCCCGGTTGTAGGTGGGCGTGACCACTGAGAAAAGATGACGCCAGCCAGACATAGGACTTTTCTTGTAGGTTTTCAAAGCACTGCGCATGCGACCAGACCACATGTAACATGCAGTTCGATCATAGGCCAAAAAAAAACCGCTGTACGAAGTACTGCGGTTTTCTTGCCAACCTTACATAGCGATACACGTCCGGGCCGGGTTTTCCCGGATGCTCACCTGGCCAGTATGGTGTCCGGATTTCCCGGACCATCGCAGATGGGCTGACGCCCCGCACGCGCGCAAGGCACGGCGCGGGAAAAAAGCAGCGCTGTGAAGAACTCCGGCCTTGAGACCGGAGCTTCTCCGCCACAATGCAGGGGCGCCGTTGGCGCCGCATCGATATGGCCTCGCTTGACCTCGCCGTGAACGGCGAGGCTTGCGCTTTGGCGCGTGGTCAGACGCGCTTGACCTTTTCAAGCATCTTGAAAACGCCCTTGGGCGAGCGCACGAAAAGGCGCTTGAAAGCCTTGCCCAGGCAGCGGCGTTCGAGGGTATTGCGGCGGTTGCGTTTGATTTCTGCCATGATGATCTCCGGTCTGTGCACAAGGCCGGCGACAATGCAGGCCCATATATTCAGTAAACCCGCCATTCTACATCGAAAACGTGTTGCTGCACAAAGCGAGGAAAGGCGAAAGCAGCCGCCGGCGGCGTGCCGGAAAAGGCGGGGGAAGAAGATTATGATAGCGGCATGAGCTCACAGATCCGCATCTTCGGCGCCCGCCAGAACAACCTCAAGAACCTCGACGTAGACATCAATACCGGCGAACTGCTGGTGATCACCGGGGTATCCGGCTCCGGCAAAAGTTCGCTTGCCTTCGACACGCTCTATGCGGAAGGCCAGCGGCGCTATGTCGAAACGTTTTCCCCTTACGCCCGGCAGTTCCTCGACAGAATGGACAAGCCGCAGGTCGAGCGCATCGAGGGCATCCTGCCCGCCATAGCCATCGACCAGGTCAATCCGGTGCGCAATTCGCGCAGCACCGTCGGCACCATGACGGAGCTGAACGACCACCTTAAGCTGCTTTTCGCGCGGCTCGGGCGCCTGTACTGCAAATGCTGCGGGCGGAGAGTGCAGCACGACAATGCCGAGAGCATCCGGCAGCAGATCGAGGCGCGCAGCCAGCCAGACGATCCACGGCTGGTCATTACCTTTCCGATCGTCATTCCGGCCAATTACTCCGAAGAAGAAGTAAGGGGCTTTCTCGACCAGCAGGGTTATACCCGCATCCACCACGAAGAAACGCGGCTGGTGACGCGCCCTGTATCCGGAAAGGGGAAAGGCAAGGGAAAATCACGCGGCAAAGAAACCACCGAAAAGCTGCGTGTGCTGCATGTCATCCAGGATCGATTCCGCTACGGATCCGCAGAACAGGAACGTGTGATGGAAGCGCTGGAAACCGCGCTGCGCCAGGGCGACGGGCATATTGCCATCCATGTGATGCCTGATGCCGAAGCCGCCGCGCAAAGCGGGAAGGAGCCTGACGGCGCACCGCCCAAGGCCGACGGCGACGCACCTCGGGAAACCGTCTGGCGCTTCAGCAATCGCCTGCATTGCGCTCACTGCGATATTGAATATTCAACGCCGCTGCCCAGCACCTTCTCGTTCAACTCGCCGCTGGGCGCCTGCGAATCGTGCCGGGGTTTCGGCCGCGTGATGGGCATCGATTATGGCCTGGTCGTACCAGACGAGACCAAGACACTACGCGCCGGCGCCATCAAGCCCTGGCAAACCACCAGCTACAAGGAATGCCAGGCCGAAATGGAGCAGTATGCCCCTGCTGCGGGCGTGCGCCTGGACATCCCATGGAACGAACTCAGCCCCGAAGAGAAGCAATGGGTCATTGGCGGCACGCCCGACTGGAAGGGCGGCCCGCATGCCTGGAAAACGCAGTGGTATGGCGCCCAGCGGTTCTTTGACTGGCTGGAATCACGCGCCTACAAAATGCATGTTCGCGTGCTGTTGTCCAAGTATCGCAGCTATACGCCCTGCCCTGCCTGCGGCGGTTCGCGGCTCAAGCTAGACGCAACGCTCTGGCGCCTGGGCGATGAGACACGCAAGAAAGAGGACGACAGCTATCCGCGCTTCATGCCAGTGCATGCCAGCTGGACGCCGGCGCTGCTGGACGCGCTGCCCGGACTGGGTCTGCATGACCTGATGCGCCTGCCCATCAGCCAGGTGCGCGAGTATTTCCTGCAAATCAGCTTTGGCGCCGCACTGGATGCCGCCCTTGACCTGCTGTTGACGGAAGTGCGCGCGCGCCTGAAATTTCTGTGCGATGTGGGCCTGGGCTATCTTTCCTTGGATCGCCAGAGCCGTACGCTTTCGGGCGGCGAGGTGCAGCGCATAAACCTGACAACGGCGCTTGGCACCTCGCTTGTCAACACACTGTTCGTATTGGACGAGCCATCAATCGGCCTGCATCCGCGCGACATGCACCGCGTGGTCGAAGTCATGCACCGCTTGCGCGCCAATGGCAATACGCTGGTTGTGGTCGAGCACGATCCCCAGGTGATGATCGCTGCCGACCGGATCATGGATATCGGACCAGGCCCGGGCGAGCGCGGCGGACAGATTGTTTTCGACGGCACGCCGTCCGAGCTGCGCAATGCGCGGACGCTTACCGGAGATTACCTGGGCGGCCGGCTTGCCGTGGAGGCGCCCCGGCCCATGCCCGTCGCCGACAATACGCCGCGCCTGGTGCTCGAAGGCGTGCGAGCCAACAACCTGAAGAATATTTCCGTCTCAATTCCGCTGGGACGGCTGGTATGCATTACAGGCGTATCGGGCTCAGGCAAATCGACATTGATACAGGATGTGCTCTACCCTGCCATGCTCAAGCAGAAAGGCAGGCCAACCGAAGCGCCCGGCGCATTCGACCATCTGCTGGGCGCGGAACAGCTCGCCGATGTTGTGCTCGTGGACCAGACGCCTATCGGCAAGACGGCGCGCTCCAACCCTGCCAGTTACGTGGGTGCATTCGACCCTATCCGCAAACTCTTTGCCAACGCGACGGTGTCAAAAGAGCGCGGCTACACCGCCGGCACGTTCAGCTTCAACACGGGCGACGGCCGCTGCCCCACGTGCGGAGGCACCGGCTTCGAGCATGTCGAGATGCAGTTTCTCTCGGATGTCTACCTGCGCTGCCCCGATTGCGACGGCAAGCGCTTCCGGCCTGAAATCCTGGAGGTTCGCGTAGAGCACCTGGGCCGCAGTGCATCGATAGACGAAGTGCTGGAAATGACGATCAGCGAAGCGCTGGAGTTTTTCCAGGGCTTGCGCGATGTGCAATGGGCGCTGGCGCCGCTGGCCGACGTAGGCCTCGAATATGTGCGTCTGGGACAGCCCGTGCCCACACTGTCGGGCGGCGAGGCGCAGCGGCTCAAGCTGGCCGGGCATCTGGCCGATGCCGCCCGCAGCGGCATTTCGTCGGCACGTGTGGCCAAGAAAGGCAGCCTGTTTCTGTTTGACGAGCCAACGACAGGGCTGCATTTCGACGATGTGGCCAAACTGATGCGTGCCTTCCGCAAGCTGCTGGCGGCAGGCCATTCACTGCTCATCATCGAGCACAATCTCGATGTCATCCGGGCAGCAGACTGGATCATAGACCTTGGCCCTGAAGGCGGCGACGAAGGCGGGCTGGTGGTGGGCGTCGGCACGCCCGAAACCCTGGCCGGCAACCCCGACTCGCATACTGGCCGGGCTCTGGCCGACTACACCAGCTCGATTGTCTATGAGGACAAGTCGCGCCAGGCGCGCGCGCTGGCCGAACCTGTGCGCGAATATGCCGACGATCCCGGCAAGCCGCTGCAAGGCATCCTGCGCCGACGCCGCGCCGGCATGCACAGCATTGACATTGTCAACGCCCGGGAACATAACCTGAAGGGCGTCAATGTCAGCATCCCCCGCGATACGTTTACGGTGGTGACGGGGGTTTCGGGATCAGGAAAATCCACACTGGCGTTTGATATTCTGTTCAATGAAGGGCAGCGGCGATACCTGGAATCGCTCAACGCCTACGCGCGCGCCATTGTGCAACCCGCCGGCAAACCTGATGTGGACGCCATCTATGGCATTCCGCCCACGGTTGCCATTGAGCAGCGCACGAGCAGGGGCGGACGTAAATCGACGGTCGCCACCATGACCGAGATCCATCATTTCCTGCGCCTGCTGTATGTGAAGCTGGGTACCCAGATGTGCCCCACCTGCAATGTGCCTGTGGAGCCGCAGAAGCCCGACCAAATCGTCGCCCAGGTACTCACGGAATACAAAGGCCGCCACATCGGCGTGCTGGCGCCGCTGGTGAGCGCCCGCAAGGGATACTACACAGACCTGGCGAAGTGGGCAGCCGGCAAGGGCTACACCCATCTTCGCGTCGACGGCGAGTTCATCCCGGTGGCGCCATGGCCGCGCCTGGACCGCTACAAGGAACATACGATTGAGCTGCCTGTGGCTGATCTGCTGGTGGATCCCCGGGACGAAGCCTCGCTGCGGGAAGCCATACGCAGCGCATTGGAGCACGGACAGGGCACGCTGACCCTGCTGGTCGATCTTACCGATGGACCAATGGCAAGCCTGGACGAACGCCGCAACGCCGGGCTGGGCGACCAGCCCCTGGAAAGGCATTTCTCCGTCAAGCGAGCCTGCCCAAGCTGCGGCACCAGTTTCCCGGAGCCCGATCCGCGCATGTTCTCTTACAATTCCAAGCATGGCTGGTGCACCAGCTGCTTTGGCACAGGCCTGCAGCTGCAAGGTTTCGACGAAGAACAGACGGGCGAGGAAATTACCTGGAATGCCTGGTATGAAGGCGGCGCCGACGTATGCCGCAGCTGCCACGGCGAGCGCCTGAACCCGGTATCGCGTGCTTTCCGCTGGCGCGACAAATCGATCGCCCAGTTCGCCGCCATGCCGGTGGCCGAGGCGCAGTCTTTCTTCACCGGGCTGGTGAGCCGGGGCCGCGAAGCCGAGATTGCGCGCGACATCCTTGCGGAAATCCGCGGGCGACTGAACTTCATGCAAGAGGTCGGGCTGGGCTACCTGGCGCTGGACCGCGCCGCCCCCACCCTGTCGGGCGGCGAAGCGCAGCGCATACGCCTGGCGGCGCAGCTTGGCTCCAACCTGCAAGGCGTGTGCTATGTCCTGGACGAACCGACGATAGGCCTGCATGCACGCGACAACCAGATATTGCTCAATGCCCTCGCCTCACTGGAGGGCCATGGCAACACGCTGGTGGTGGTCGAACATGATGAGGACACGATACGCCGGGCCTCGCACATCATCGATATCGGCCCCGGCGCCGGCGTGCGCGGGGGCATGGTCGTGGCCCAGGGCACGGCCCGCGAGATCATGGACAACCCCGCATCCGTCACAGGACGATACCTGCGCCAGCCATTGCGGCATCCGCTGCAGCCAAGGCGTACGGTCGATGCGGATACACCCATGATCACCATACGCGGCGCGCACCTGCACAATCTGCGCAATACGGATGCCAGTCTGCCTGTGGGTCGGCTCAGTGTCGTGACCGGCGTGTCGGGATCGGGCAAATCAACGCTGGCGCGCGAAGTGCTGCTCGACAATCTGATGCAGGCGGTATCGACAGGCAAGGCGCCGGCCTGGCAAGGCTGTGTGTCCATCGAGGGCTGGGAAAAGATAGACCGGGTGCTCGAAGTGGACCAGACCCCCATTGGCAAGACGCCGCGATCCTGCCCGGCCACCTATGTCGGCTTCTGGGACGATGTGCGCAAGCTCTTTGCGGATACGCGCGAAGCGCGCGTACGAGGCTGGCCGGCAACCCGCTTTTCCTTCAACACCGGCGACGGACGCTGCCCGGTGTGCGAAGGCCAGGGCATGCGCACGATTGAAATGAGCTTCCTGCCAGACGTCAAGGTGTTGTGCGATGCATGCGGCGGCGAACGCTTCAACCGGGATACCCTAAACGTTACCTGGCGCGACAAGAGCGCCGGGGAAGTGCTCAAGATGGAGGTCGACGATGCCGTCGAGTTCTTCTCTGCCCACTCGCGCATCCTGCGCCCGCTCCAGCTGATGCAGGACGTGGGGCTGGGCTACCTCACCCTTGGCCAGCCCTCGCCCACACTGTCGGGCGGCGAGGCGCAGCGCATCAAGCTGGTGACGGAGCTGGCCAAGGCCAGGCTGACCGACGGCGTGATCAAGACCGGGCGCGCCTCGCGCATTCCGCACACGCTGTACGTGCTGGATGAGCCCACTGTCGGCCTGTCCAGCGCAGATGTCGAGAAGCTGATCCATGTGCTGCACAGGCTGGCGGACGCCGGCAACACCGTCGTGGTGATCGAGCACAATCTTGACATCATCGCCGAAGCTGACTGGGTGCTGGATCTGGGCCCTGAAGGAGGCACCGGCGGCGGCCGTCTGGTTGCCCAGGGTGCGCCCGAGGATGTAATGGCGCTGCGCGATACCTCGCATACGGGCGATGCGCTGTTCCGCTTCATGCAGGCTGGCGAAACCCGGGCCAGCGCCGCAAGCAACGCCTGAGATGCTGTGCCGTTTCGAGAACCGCCAGACCGGCCGGGCACTGGCGCTGCAGGATTACCGGCACCGCATCGACGCGGTGTCGCCCGGAGAGCTGGCGCAAGCCTTTGTGCGCATCGAAGCGGCGCAAAAGGCTGGCTGCTGGGTGGCATTGCTGCTGGACTATGAGCTGGGCGAATGGCTGGACCCCGAGGCATTTCCCCAGCCCCGCCATAACGACCGCCCGCTGCTGACGGCACTGGTTTACGGGCAGGCGCAGCAGGAAACCGTCTGGGCAGACTCTGGCACCGTGCCGCAGCTGCAAGCCAGCGCCATGCTCGGACGTAAACGCTATATGGCTTCGGTCCAGGCGCTGCGCGAGGCCATAGGGCGCGGCGAGTTCTACCAGGCCAACTACACCTTCCCCATCGCCATCGAAACGGCGATGCAGCCCCGCGACCTTTACCGCTGCCTCGCGGCGCGCAATCCGGCAGCGCATTGTGCCTATATCGAAGACGGCACCCGCCGCATCCTGTCGTTCTCGCCCGAGCTGTTCTTCGCCCGCAGCGCCGACAGGCTTACCGTACGGCCCATGAAAGGCACGGCGCCGCGCCATGCCGATCCGCGTGATGACCACAGCTCGGGACAGTGGCTGCTGCACAGCGAGAAAAACCGCGCCGAAAACCTGATGATCGTCGACCTGCTGCGCAATGACCTGGGCCGCATTGCCGCGCCTGGATCGGTCAAGGTAGACGCCTTGTTCTCCCTGGAACAGTATCCCTCGGTCTGGACACTGACCTCCACGATATCCGCGCAGGCGCCGGGCGCTGGCCTCAAAGACCTGCTGTACGCGCTATTTCCCTGCGGCTCCATCACTGGCGCACCCAAGATCGCCGCGATGCGCCGGCTGCGGGCGCTCGAAATCGCACCGCGCGGCATCTATTGCGGAAGCATCGGCTGGCTCGCACCCGATGGCGACTGCTCTCTGAATGTGGCGATACGGACGATAGAGATGCGCCAGCCCGGCAAAGGCATATTTGGCGTCGGTGGCGGTATTGTTCACGATTCCGAGC
>Ga0182744_1003662_pt1 | contig 11884 bp, 10 predicted proteins | sample eDN3rd30CKraftMG_FD_128525 | JGI IMG/M metagenome (GOLD analysis project Ga0182744, IMG submission 128525) | Enriched Miracle-Growth compost microbial communities from Emeryville, California, USA - eDNA 3rd pass 30_C Kraft MG (version 2) (version 2) ...
AGTCGAGCGCTTCGGGCGAAACGCCGCCGGGCGTGAAGATATTCCACGGCACGCAGTTCGGGTCCGTGCCGTCGAGACGGAACGGCAGACCGCTTCGCCCGTCGACGGATCGGTCACAACGTCGAGAGCCCGGCTCAGGCGCGTCACCGAGAAGTCGTTCTTGTAGGTCTCGGCAAGCAGCGTACGGCCATACTGATAATAGGCGTCATAAGACCAAGCCGAACCCAGCTCGCCCTTCATGCCCAGAACGGCGCGGTAGCTGGTGTGCTGCAGGTCGTCCTGACGACCGCCGCCTTCGACGTTACGGCGCAGGATCTGCAGGAAGCCCTTGTTGTACGTGTTGCCGAGCGCATCGACGAACTCAAAGGGCGCATCGCCCGTATCACCGGTGATGTCGAAAAAGTTCGTCGTGGACAGCAGGTTATCCGCCGCGCAGGCGACAGACATCTGCTGCGCGGAGAGCAGCGGATTGTCGCAGTTGATGGTCAGCGTGTTGCCGAAGTCACCCGAGGCCGCGATCTGGGCGACCGTGCGGTCGTCCATGAACATGAATTCCGCATAGGGCTTCAAAGCCGGCGAAATTTCATAATCGGCGAAGAAGCCGGCCGTGTAACGCTCGTCCGGACGCTGATAATAGTTGGTCGGCGCGAAGTTGTACGGAACCGAACCCGGCAGGAAGTCGCCGCCGTCGCCGACATGGTAGCTGCTCGAATCCCAGGTGTAGAACGTGCCCTGGGGCGACGTGCCGGAACCACCGCAGGTGTAGAGGCCGTTCGAGCCCGTATAGGCATTGCTGCCGCGAGCGGCGAGGGCGCAGGACGAATAGTCGCGCTTGGACTGCAGGATCGCGTTGATCTTGCGGTAGCCGACATAGGCCGTGATGTGGCCGCGGCCATCATCGAAGCTCGTGCCGAAGGCCAGCGTGGCGTCCAGCGTGCCGCCGTCGGTGGTCATGCCCTTCGGATAGGGGAAGCCACGCGCATCGAGCGCGCCGGTGACGTCCGAGCCGGCACGATTGTTGTGGTTGTACAGGCCGTACTGGGCGTCGAGCTTGAAGCCCTCGAACTGCGTGTCCATCACGAAGTTGACGACGCCGGTCACGGCGTCGGCGCCGTACACGGACGAAGCACCGCCGGTCAGCACGTCGACGCGCTGCACGAGCGCGGCCGGGATGAAGTTAAGGTCGGCAGCGGCCGAATTCGGGTCACCCGGGACGAGACGGCGGCCATTGACCAGAACCAGGTTGCGCTCGGAACCGAGGCCGCGCAGGTTCACCGTCGAGGTGCCGCTCGAGCCGTTCGAATAGTTCGAGTTCTGGCCCGCGAAGACCTGCGGCAGCGAGTTCAGCATGTCCTCGACGCGGGTCGTGCCGGTCTGCTTGATGTCTTCCGCGCCCACCACCGTGATCGGCGTGGCGCTTTCGAGGTTCGGCTGCGGAATGCGCGAGCCGGTGACGATGATGGCCTCACCGGCCGTGTCATCGGCCCCCTGAGGCTCCTGCGCGAAAGCCGAGGTCGACAGCAGGGCAAAGCCCAGCACTGCCGGTGCCGCCGCGACCTTCAGCATTGATTGAGAGGAGAGTTTTTTCACGATCCAGTCCCTTGCTCTGGAATGAATAGGAGCGGCAGACGGTCTGACGCCCAATACGGCAAGGGACGCATGTAGCTCGCCACGTGATTCCCCTGCACGTGCTCCGGGGAAACTGCGCGGCGGGGGGCTGACTGTAAAGCGGAACAGCCGGTTTTATCCCTAGTTTTGAAGGGCTGTGTAGCATTCGTGCAACAATCTTTGCCCACATGGCGCATCGCCTATTCTGCGCCGCAACATAAAATTGCGCATTCGCTTACAGGTGTATCACGAACTTGTTCGGAGGCGAGGCGGGCTGTAGCATTCGAACTGGCAAATCGAATCGGCAAGCCGTTCGCAACAGCGATATCCGCTGCGGAGCGGCAGGCCCGCCGCGACGCTCCTCATTGCCCTTGCACAGGGCGCTTGCCAAAACCCATAGTCACCACTGTGGTGAATCGAAGACACAGGAGAAGGACATGGTCGAGCGGCGGAAAATGGCTCTTGCGGCCGGGCTGCTGATCGCGATCGGCGCGAGCACGGCCGCCATGGCGGCTGACGAACCGGAGGATCGTGCGGGCGCGATCCGGCCGCTGCTGGATTGCCGCCGGATCGCCGGTGCGACCGAGCGCCTCGCCTGCTTCGATCGCGAGAGCGCGAGCCTGGACGAGGCGGCGAGCACCAACCGGATCGCCGTCGTGGACCGGGAGACCGTGCGCGAGACGCGGCGATCGCTGTTCGGCCTGTCGCTGCCGCGCCTGCCCTTCTTCGGCGGCGGCGACGATGAGGACGAAAGCGATGCCGACGCCGTGCGGGAAATCAGCGCGACGATCGCCTCGGCACGCGCCCTGCCCTATGGCAAATGGCAGTTCACCTTGCCCGATGGCGCGCGCTGGGAGACCCTCGAGCCGCTGCCTTACGGGCGGCCGCGCGAAGGCATGAGCATCGTGATCCGCAAGGGCGCATTGAGCAGCTACCGGGGCAGCGTCGAGAATTGGGTGCCGGTGAAGATGCGCCGCGTCAACTGAGGCTCGCGCAACGGGCGCGCGCCTTGCCGCCCCTCAGCGCCCTGCCGCCTCCAGCAGCGGCAGCGGGTCGATCCGCGCGTCGCGCCATTTGAGGCTCCAGTGGAGGTGCGGGCCGCTGGCCCTGCCGGTGGCGCCGATGATGCCGATCGGCTGGCCCTGCCGCACAACGTCGCCCTGCTTCACCAGCAGCCGCTGGCTGTGCAGGAAGGCGCTGTTGAGGCCCATGCCATGGTCGATCATCAGCAGATTGCCCTCCAGCGAGAAGGGGCTCTGCGCGGCGAGCGTCACCACGCCGTCGGCCGGCGCGACATAGACGGTGCCGGCGCCGCCGGCCAGGTCCAGCCCGCTATGATAGCTGGCGGGCGTGCCGCGATAGATGCGCTGGGCGCCGAACAGGCCGGAGATGCGCGCGCGCACCGGCCAGATGAAATGCTGCTTCCAGCCCTCGCTGCCGCTCTCCAGCGCGCGCGCCGCCGCGATCCGCTCCAGCTCGCCGGCCCGGATGCGGCGGAATTCCTCGCTCGTCGCCGATCCGGTGAGCGCGGCATTGACGCGCTCGATGCGCCAGTTGCCCGGCGCCACGTCGAGCGGCCGGCTGTCCGTGCCGCCGCTGGCGCGCTCGACCGTCAGCATGGCCCGAGGCGGCGCATCCCGATCGAAGGCGATGATGAAATCGCCCCGGTCGGGATCGAAGCCGATGGCCTTGCCGTCCAGGACCAGCGTCGCCGTGCCGATCGGCACGCGGCCGCGCATCAGGCCGCCCTGGCGGGGGATGCCGTCGAGCTGGAGCGCGGCGGGGCCATGCGGGACCGGCACGGGGCCGGGGAGCGGCGGCGCGGTGACGCTCGGCGCTGCGGCGGGCGGCGGCGCCGAAGGGGCGACGCAGCCGGTGAGAAGCAGGACGGCGATGAACGGCAAGGCACGCATGGCGCGAGCATGGAGTCCGCGCCGGCCCGGCGCAAGGCCGGCGATCAGTCGAACAGGTCGGTCTGGCGGGTTTCGCCGGATGGACGCTCGCGGCGGCGCGGCGGCTGCGGTGGCTGCGGCGGCGCGCCGCGGGGCGAGGGCGCTATCGTCTCGCCCGCCGGCCCGGTCGTCGCGGCGACTGCACCGTCCTTGAAGCGCAGCGTGACGGCGCCGGCGGCCAGAGCGTCCCCGGCGGTGCGGACCAGCCGGTCGCCCGCCATCACCCGCGCGAAGCCGCGCTCCAGCGGCTTGTCCGGATCGAGCGACTGGGCGAGGCGCCACAATCCATCGAACTGGCGGCGCGCCTCGCCGAGGCGGCGCTCCAGCAGATGTGGCGAGAGGCGCACGGCGGCGAGCTGCTGGCGGCCGCGCTGGATCTGCGCGTCCAGCAGGGCGGGGCGCAGCGCGCCGGCGGCGTCGGCCAGCTCGTGGCGGGCGACGCTCAGGCGATGCGAGAGGCCGCGTCGCAGCCGGTCGCCCAGATCGTCGGCGCGCTGGCGGGCCTGGGCGAGCAGCATGTCGGGTCGGGGCATGAGCCGGCGCTGCGCCTCCAGCCGCTCGCGGCCGCGCTCCACGCCGCGCGCGAGGCAGCGGCGCATGCGGGCGTCCAGCTCGGCGATCTGGGCGCCGAGCTCGGCGCGCACCGGCACGGCCATCTCGGCGGCGGCGGTGGGCGTGGGCGCGCGCAGGTCGGCGGCGAAATCGCACAAAGTCGTGTCCGTCTCATGGCCCACGGCCGAGATGACGGGAATGGGCGAGTCCGCCACGGCACGCACGACGATCTCCTCGTTGAACGACCAGAGATCCTCGATCGAGCCGCCGCCGCGCGCCACGATCAGCACGTCCGGCCGGGGGACCGCGCCGCCCGCGGGCAGCGCGCCGAAGCCGCGCACCGCCGCCGCGACCTGCGCCGCCGCGCCATCGCCCTGCACCAGCACCGGCCAGAGCAGCACATGGCTGGGAAAGCGGTCGGCAAGACGGTGGAGGATGTCGCGGATCACCGCGCCGGTGGGCGATGTGACCACGCCGATCACGCGCGGCAGCATGGGGATCGGCCGGCGCTTCGCGGGATCGAACAGGCCCTCGGCGGAAAGGCGCGCCTTGAGCTTCTCGAACAGCTGCATCAGCGCGCCCTCGCCGGCCAGCTCCAGGCCCTCGATGACGATCTGATATTTGGAGCGGCCCGGATAGGTGGTGATCTTGCCGGTCGCGATCACCTCCAGCCCGTCCTCCGGGCGGAAGGCGAGGCGGGCGGCCGTGCCTTTCCACATCACCCCGTCGATGACGGCATTGTCGTCCTTGAGGGCGAGATAGACATGGCCCGAGGCGGCGCGCTTGAAGCCGGAAATCTCGCCGCGCAGGCGCACATGGCCGAAGCGGTCCTCGACCGTGCGCTTGAGCAGCATGGAGAGTTCGGTGATGCTGAGCGCGGCCGCATTGTCGCCCTGCCGCTCCTGCGCTAACAGGCGGCCGGACACATCGAACCGGACGGGGTCTTCCTCCATGAACATCCTTCTGCTGGGCGGCGGGGGCCGCGAACATGCCCTTGCCTGGAAGCTGGCGCAATCGCCGCTCTGCGAGACGCTGTATGCGGCGCCGGGCAACCCCGGCATAGCCGAGCATGCCGCGCTGGTCGACCTCGACCTTGCCGATCATGCGACGGTCGTGGCCTTCTGCCGCGCGCGGGCGATCGGGCTGGTGGTGGTCGGCCCCGAGGCGCCGCTGGTGGAGGGCATCGCGGACAGCCTGCGTGCGGCCGGCATCGCCGTGTTCGGTCCCGGCGCGGCAGCGGCGCAGCTGGAAGGCTCCAAGGGCTTCACCAAGGATCTGTGCGCGGAGGCGGACATCCCCACCGCCCGCTATGTGCGCTGCGCGAGCGAAGCGCAGGCGCGCGCCGCGCTCGACGATTTCACGCTGCCGGTGGTGGTGAAGGCGGATGGGCTGGCGGCGGGCAAGGGCGTTATCATCGCCCAGACCCGCGCCGAGGCGGAAGGCGCGATCGCGGACATGTTCGGCGGCAGCTTCGGCGCCTCGGGCGCGGAAGTGGTGCTGGAGGAATTTCTGGAGGGCGAGGAAGCGAGCTTCTTCGCGCTGAGCGACGGCGTCCATGTCGTGCCCTTCGGCTCGGCGCAGGACCACAAGCGGGTGGGCGACGGCGACACCGGCCCCAATACCGGCGGCATGGGCGCCTACAGCCCCGCCTCGGTGCTGACGCCCGCGCTGGAGGCCGAGGTGATGGCGCGGATGATCCGCCCGACCGTGGAGACGCTGGCCCGGCGCGGCACGCCCTATTCCGGCGTGCTGTTCGCGGGCCTGATGCTGACCGCCGAGGGACCCAAGCTCATCGAATATAATTGCCGCTTCGGCGATCCGGAATGCCAGGTGCTGATGATGCGGCTGGAGGAGGATCTGGCGGCGCTGCTGCTCTCGGTCGCGCAAGGGCGGTTGGACGAGGGGCGGGCGCCCGCCCTCTCGGCCGATCCGGCGCTGACGGTGGTGGTGGCGGCGCGCGGCTACCCGGGCACGCCGGCCAGGGGCGGGGCGATCCGGCTGCCGGAGACGGCGCCGGCGTTGGGAGCGGACGCGCGCATCTTCCAGGCGGGTACAGCGCTGGCCGAGGGCGGCCTCGTCGCGAGCGGCGGGCGGGTGCTGGCGGTCACGGCGCGGGGCGCGAGCGTGACGCAGGCGCAACGGGCCGCCTATGCGCTGGTGGACGCGGTCGACTATGCCGACGGCTTCTGCCGGGGCGACATCGGCTGGCGCGAAGTGGCGCGCGAGACGCGCTGAACGGGCCGCGCCGGGCCTCTTCGAGTCTCATATCGGCACGTTTCCTGTCCGTCAGGGATTGATGGGCGGCCCCGAATTTGCCAGCCTGCGCGCGATGCAGCCAGCAGGGGGAGAGTCGGCGTCGTGCATGACGGGCTCAGAATACTGACCGGAGCAGGCGTGACGGCGCTGATCGCCCTCGTCGCGCATGGGCCGATGGGCATGGGTGCATCCTTCATGGCGCAGCTTCAGGAGCATGCGCGCGCCGTTCTGGCCACCAAGGGGCTGGGCGACGTCAAGGTGAGTTTTCCGGATAGCCCCTATGCCCGCGTGGCGCACCTTTCCGGTGACGTCCCGCAGGAGCGGCAGGCCGACGCGGTCCGCCTGCTGCGCACGCTACGGGGCAGCGCCGGCGCGATGTGGGATGGCGGGCGCGAGGCGCTCGCGGATGCCGGCGGGTCCGTCCCGCCGCCCGCGAATGCCGTGAACGCGGCCGAGCCAGCGCCGGCGCAACCATCGCCACCCGCCCCGGCGGCGACGCCGTCGCCGACCCCCACGCCATCGGCTACGCCCGCGCCCAAGCCCGCTGCTGCGGCGGCCGCCGCCGCCGCAGCGCAGCCGGGGCCGTGCCAGGGCGGGGTGGACAAGGCGCTCGGCGGCCGGGTGATGAGTTTCCGGTCGGGCAGCGCCTGGCTCAATCCGCAGTCGCGCCGGATGATCGCGGACGTGGCGGCGGCGCTCAAGCCCTGCCGCGGCTATGCGCTGGTCATCGGCGGCCATACCGACGCCAGCGGCAGCGAGGCGGTAAATGCCGCCATGTCGCGGGAGCGCGCCGAGCGCGTGCGCGCGGCGCTGGTCGAGCAGGGCGTGCCGGCGGGCGCGGTGACGGCGCGGGGCTATGGCTCCGCCAGGCCGCTGCCCGCCACCAACGCCGCCGATCCGGCCAATCGCCGGATCAGCTTCACCGTCACCGGGGGAGGCGCCTGATGCCGCTCGTGATCGAAACGATCCTGATCTTCCTCGTCGCCTATGCGATCGGCCTGGGCGTCGGCGCGGTGATCTGGCGGCGCTGACGGCAGGGCAGGGAGGCAAGCCATGATCGCGCTCATCGCCCATTACTGGTTCGGCCTCGTCATCGCGGTGTTGATCGGCCTGCTCACGGCCTGGTGGACCTGGGGCTGGTGGCGCGCGCCGCTCGATCTCGTCGAGGAGGAAAAGCCGCTCGCATGGCCGCCGCGCGATGCGGCGTCCGCCGAGGAAATCCCGGCCACCGAGACGCCGGACTGGGTGCGGGACTATGAGGCGGAGGCGGCCGAAGCGCCCGCCGAACCGCCGGCGACCTTCGCCGAGCTGGACGAGCCCGTGGAGCCGGCGCGCATGGCTGCCGGGCCGTCGGACGACCTCATGCTCATCAAGGGGATCGGTCCCCAGATCGACGCGCTGCTGCGTAGCCTGGGCATCGACCGCTTCGCGCAGATCGCCAGCTGGATGCCCGAGGATATCGAGGCGATCGACGCCAGCCTCGGCGAGTTCAAGGGCCGCATCATCCGCGACGAATGGATCGCCCAGGCCCGGCTGCTCGCAGCCGGCGACATGGAGACGTTCAAGCAGCGCTACGGCCATCTCTGACGCGCATGGGCAGGGCGGGAGCGTTGCGGATCGAGCCGGTCACGACCGCGCTGGCGCCCGTTCGCGCGCTGATCGCGCTGCATCTGCGCGGCATGCGGGATCATTCGCCGCCGGAACAGGTCTTCGCGCTGGACCTTGGCGGTTATGAGAAGCCCGGCCTCACCTTGTGGGGCGCATGGGAGGGCGCGACGCTCGCCGGCATGGCCGCGCTGCAGCGGCTGGGCGGCGGCACGGGCGAGATCAAGTCGATGCGCACCCATCCCGACTATCTGCGCAAGGGCGTGGCGCGGGCGCTGCTGGCGCATCTGATCGCGGCGGCACGGACCGAGGGACTGACGTGCCTCTCGCTGGAAACGGGCAGCGGCGCCGCCTTCGAGCCGGCGCTGGCGCTCTATCGCCAACGGGGATTCGCGCCCGGCCCGGCCTTCGGAGACTATGCGGCGAGCGATTTCAACCAGTTCCTGCATCTGGAGCTGGGGGCGGGGGTGTAGGTCGTCCCGCCATCATGTCCGCGACGCAGGACCTTTCCGGAAAAGATGGAATCAGTGCTCCTGCGAAAGCAGGAGCCCAGGGCGGCTATGGACTGCTCATGCGCCCTGGGCTCCTGCTTTCGCAGGAGCACGACATGGTCCCAATCTGAATCGGGCACTCTCCAGGTTCCTCGCTTTCCGCTTTCACGGGAATGATGGGCAAGGAGGGCGAGGGACGGAGTAAAGCTCCCTCAGCCCGGCTCCGCCGCCACCAGCAGCTTGTCGATCTTGCGGCCGTCCATGTCGACGATCTCGAAGCGCCAGCCCTGTTCGCTGAAATGCTCGCCTTCCTCGGGCAGGCGGCGCAGCACGGCGAGGGCGAAGCCGGCGACGGTGGCATAGTCGCGGTCCTCGGGCAGGGCGAGCTCGATGCGCTCGGCCAGGCTGTCGATGGACATCTGGCCGGAGACGAGCAGCGAGCCGTCCTCGCGCTCGGTGACCATCGGCGCATCGTAGAGGTCGAGGTCGGAGGCGAACTCGCCGGCGATGGCGGAGAGCAGGTCGGCCGGGGTCACGATGCCCTCGAAATGGCCATATTCGTCATGGACCATGACCATCGGCACGTCCGCCTCGCGCAGGCGATTGAGCGCGTCCATGGCGTCGACCTGATCGGGCACGATGGAGACCGGGCGCATCAGCGCGCGCAGGTCCAGCGTCTCGCCCCGGAACAGCGCGCTCATCACGTCGCGCGCCTGCACGACGCCGATGATGTCCTCCACGCTGCCCTGCGCCACCGGCAGGCGGGTGTGCGGCGTCTCCAGCAGCGTCTCGCGCAGCGCGTCCGGGGCGGCGTCGGCATCCAGCCAGTCGACCTCGGTGCGCGGCGTCATCACCTCGCGCACCGGCCGGTCGGCGAGGCGCACGACGCCGGAGATGATCGCCCGCTCGCTCTCCTCGATCACGCCCTGGCGCGAGGCCTCGGCGACGATGAGCTGCAATTCCTCCGCCGTCACATGATCGGGCGAATCCTCCTTCATGCGGAACAGGCGGAAGATGAAGCGGCTGGAGCCTTCGAGCAGCCACACCAGCGGCGCCGTCACGCGCGCGAGGCCAGCCATGGCGGGCGCCACCAGCGCGGCGATCGGCTCCGGATTGCGCAGCGCATATTGCTTGGGCACCAGCTCGCCAATGATGAGCGACACATAGGTGGTCAGCACGATGGCGATGGTGAAGCCGATATTCTCGGCCAGATTGGCATCGAGCCCGAAGGCGGCCGCGAGAATCTGCCCGAACGGCCCGCCCAGCTTCTCGCCGGAAAAGGCGCCGGCCAGCACGCCGATGCCGGTGATGCCGATCTGCACGGTGGAGAGAAAGCGGCCGGGGTCCGCGCTCAGCTCCAGCGCCGTCTTCGCGCCGCGCTTGCCGGCCTTGGCCATTGCCTGCAGGCGCGGCCGGCGGGCGGAGACGATGGCCAGCTCGGACATGGCGAACAGGCCGTTGAGCGCGACGAGGGCCAGCACGATGGCGACGTCGAGCCAGGGGAAGGCGGGTAGCGGGGGGGGAGCGTTCATGGTGAGGCGCCTCCTTAGCTGTTTTTTGCGGGTTTCGACAATGGGGAGCATTTGAGGGAGCATCGGGGCGTGCGCCGGTCCCGCAGGGCCGTTCAGGGAACGATCAGCCCGGCTCGTCATTAAAGACCCTGCATGGCCCCGTGGCTATGTGCTATTCTGAACAGAGTGAGACGATTGGGAGACGAACATGATGCTGGGCACACCGCAAAGACTGGCCCTCGCCGGCGCGCTGGCCGCGCTGACGCTGTCGGGCTGCGTAACGGATCCCGAGACGGGGAACCGCAGGATTTCCAAGGCGGCCATCGGCGGCGTGGGCGGCGCGCTGGGCGGCTATCTGCTGGGCGATCTGGTCGGCGGGCGGCATGACCGCACCGAGAAGATCGTCGGCGCGGGCATCGGCGCGCTCGCCGGCGCGGGCGTGGGCGCCTATATGGATGCGCAGGAGCGCAAGCTGCGCGAGCAGACCGCCGGCACCGGCGTGGACGTGGTGCGCGAGGGCGATGAGCTGTTGCTGCGCATGCCGTCCGGCATCACCTTCGCCACCAACCAGTCGACCATCCAGCCGCAGTTCCAGGGCACGCTGAACGAGGTGGCATCGACCCTCTCGCAATATCCCAAGACGATGATCGACGTGCTGGGCTACACCGATTCGGACGGCACGGAATCCTACAATCAGGCGCTGTCCGAGCGGCGCGCGCAATCGGTCGCGAGCTATCTCTCCGGCCGCGGCATCGACCCGGTGCGCGTGGCGACCATGGGCTATGGCGAGATGCGGCCCATCGCCAGCAACGAGACGCCCGAGGGCAAGGCGCAGAACCGCCGCGTCGAGATCAAGATCGTGCCGGCGGTGGAAGGCGCGAGCTGATTTTCAGCGTTGATTGAATAGCGCAACATAAGCCCCTCCCCTGAAGGGGAGGGGAGCAGGCGGGTTAGAAAATGCTCCCCTCCAGCCCGTCGAGCACGAACTGGACGGCCAGCGCGGCGAGGATCACGCCGAGCAGGCGGGTGATGACCGCTTCCACCTGGCCGCCGAACACCCGCATGATCGGGCCGATCGCCAGCAGCGCGGCGAGCATGAGGAGCAGGTTGGCGGCCAGCGCGGCGAACACGACGATGTTCGCTTCCGGCCCGTGGGCGCGCGCCATCAGCAGCATCACGGTGGCGATGGAGCCGGGGCCGGCGATCATCGGCATGGCCATGGGGAAGATCGAGACATCTTCGATCTTGGGCGTCTCCCTGATCTTCTGCGCGCGGTCTTCGCGGCGCTGGGTGCGTTTCTCGAACACCATGTCGATAGCGATCACGAACAGCATGATGCCGCCGGCGATGCGGAAGGCCGACATGCTGATGCCGAGCGCGCGCAGCAGATCCTCGCCCACCGCGGCGAAGCCGACCAGGATGAAGGTGGAGACGACCACCGCGCGGATCGCCATGCGGCGGCGCTGGACGGCGCTGGCCTGGGCGGTGAGCCCGTAGAAGATCGGCGCGCAGCCGGGCGGATCGATCACCACGAACAGCGTGACGAAGGCGGAAAGGAACAGCTCCATCATGGCGCGGTTATCGCGACGGTCCGGTCGATCACGGTCCGCTCCTCCTGCTGGTAGCGCATGGTGACGATGAGATGGCGCTCGGCCGGCCCGCTCGACCAGCGCCAGCGCAGCGAGCCGTCGTGCGATTGGCCCTCGCCGCTGGCGGGCGGCGGGTCGGGGATGGCGACGACGGGAAGCCGCGCCGGATCGTCGCGCCGGTCCATCCCGCCGCCGCCACCGGGGCCGCGGGCCGGGCAATCGGCTACCTTGCCGTCGATCAGCAGGTCATCGCCGCCATCGGCCGGGTAAGGCGTGTCGTCGCCGAAATCGATCACCCATTTGAAGCTGCCGTTGCGCTG
>Ga0182744_1003663_pt1 | contig 11883 bp, 9 predicted proteins | sample eDN3rd30CKraftMG_FD_128525 | JGI IMG/M metagenome (GOLD analysis project Ga0182744, IMG submission 128525) | Enriched Miracle-Growth compost microbial communities from Emeryville, California, USA - eDNA 3rd pass 30_C Kraft MG (version 2) (version 2) ...
AGTCAGGTAAAATACTATATAAATTTAGAAAAGAAAAAGTAGAGCGAAGCTTCGCAGATTCCAAAGAACTGCATTGGCTTCGCAATTGTAGGTTACGGGGATTGCGAAATGCGAGTGAGCAAGTGTTACTTACAGCAGCATGTCAAAACATGAAAAAGATTGCCACACACTTAGCTAGGTTTGAAAAAGTGTGTGGCAATCTCTTAGTTCATTCCCCCTGTTGATTGGAGCGAAAGGTGCGAAGACTCCTGCGGGAGTACGGGGCTGGGGAGACCCCGCAGGCGCTTAAGCGCCGAGGAGGCTCCCCGGCACGCCCGCGGAAAGCGAAGCACCTGGAGCGGAAATCAACAGGCCATTGGGCAGGAAGAAAATAAAAATTGTCGAGAAAGATACCTTTCTCGACAATCTGACCAGATAAAATATTCTGGTTTTTATTTTTGTTCAAGGAAAGTTGTCAATTCTTTTAGATCCTTTGATTGATGAATTACTCCTGCATGGTCAAAGAGAATATAAACTGGTTCCGTCTTTATGTTTAGCTCAGGATATGCAGTTTGAGCCATAATTAGTTCAGGCAGACTCAATATATCATTCACTTTTCCGATAATCTTCTTATTTTTTTCAATCGGATTTTCATTATCCCCAACGACTAATAGAGAATAGGATTGTTCTTTTTCAGACAATAGATTTGGATAGGGGAAAATTGTATTTGTTTCCATTTTTGTTACACTCCTCTGATGCTTCTGTTCTGATGAGGGCTTCGTTTCCTCTTTAGATTCAGTGTTTTGACATCCGACTAATAGTGTCAAGCCTAATACTATTGGTAAAGCAGTTCTTTTCATTTGAAATCTTCCTTTTTATTATTGAATTCTTGTCTACACCATAGCACATAAATAGGAGCCTTGAACGGGTTGAATGTGGAGGATTCGTGAATGAAAAAGCAGGATAAATAGGGATTATTGTCAAATTAGTAATAGTATTAGTTCTTTTGAAGGAGTGGGGAGCAATGCAGCAAATTACTGCAGGAATTGATGCTGGTGGTTCTTTAATCAAAATCGTTTATCAGGAAAATGGAAGAATGCATTTTAAGAAATTTTCAATAAACAAACTGGATTCCGCCATTTCATGGTTAAAAATGGTAGCTCCCTCTTTAAAAGTTTCCATTACAGGTGGAAAAGCACATGCAATACAAAATAAGTTTTTTCCGGACAGTGCGATAATTCCAGAGTTTCAGTCTACTTGTGAGGGAGCACGTTTCCTGCTGGCAAAAGAAAATAAGAGTATTGAAGAGTCCTACTTGGTCGTTAATATTGGCACGGGAACATCCTGGCATCTGGTAAAAGGTGATCAAGCAGAGCGAATTCTCGGAAGCGGAATGGGCGGAGGTACATTCACGGGTCTAGGTTCGTTATTGACAAAAGTAAAGGATTATCAATTACTTACTGTTCTCGCTAAAGAAGGAAATAAGGGAAACGTGGATATGCTGGTAAACGATATTTATGAAACAGCATATAGTCCCATCCAAGGGGATTTAACAGCAGCAAACTTTGCAAAGGGTAAAAGACAGACTCATATGGAAGCAGATAGACTTGCTTCACTTTCTAATATGATTGCTGAAACCATTGTGTTGTTAACCTCACAGGCAGCAGTCATTCATCAAGTAAAACGTGTTGTTATCATCGGAGCGGCTATCATTGGAAATCCATCATTAAAAAATGGTCTAGAAACTTATTTAAATATGTTAGGATTATCGACAGTTTTTTTAGAAAAGGGAGAATATTGCGGTGCAATTGGAGCCTATTTATCGGTCTAAAAATGTTCCCTTGAACTATATGTTTTTTAAGGATAAAGTAATAGAGAAGACCGAAAGAAGCAGGTGGCAACTTTGGAAAAACGATATTTTACAATTGGCATGGCTGGACATATAGATCATGGTAAAACATCATTAACGAAAGCATTGACGAATGTCGATACGGACCGATTAAAAGAAGAAAAAGAACGGCAGATCTCGATTGAACTTGGATTTGCTCCATTATATGAGGATTCAGAAATACAAATTTCAGTTATTGATGTTCCAGGGCATGAGCGCTTTATTCGGCAAATGATTGCTGGAGTAGCTGGAATAGACCTTGTTGTTCTAGTGGTTGCGGCAGACGAAGGAGTCATGCCGCAAACGAGAGAACACCTGGATATTCTAAAATTTTTAGGAGTGAAAAACGGACTCGTTGCGATTACGAAAATTGATCGGGTCGAAGAAGAATTTATTGAGCTCGTAAAAGATGATATTTTAGAAGAACTAACAGGAAGCGTTTTTCAGGATGCTCCCTTTGTATTAGTAGACTCTTTATCAAAAAAGGGGATAGAAGAATTAAAGAATGTAATCATCAATACACTTAAAGAGCAAGAAATGAGAGATGCAAAGGGTGCTTTCCGTCTCCCCATTGACCAGGTATTCACGGTAAAAGGTCAGGGCACAGTAGTTCGCGGAACGGTTTATGAGGGTACGGTGGAAGAAGGACAAACTCTTAAGCTTATGCCTCAGGGACTTGAGGTAAAAGCAAGGCAGATTCAGGTGCATCATAAGCAGGCACAAAAAGCTTATGCCGGACAGCGTACAGCGATTAACCTTTCAGGTGTCTCCAAAGAGGATTTAGAACGCGGTGATGTTTTAGTATCATCAGAGCACTTTATTGTAACGAAAACGGTGGATGTAGCGATAAGGGTGGTTGAGGATCTCGAGCATATGGTGAAACAAAGGATGCCGATTAAGCTCCATATTGGAACGACAGAAGTAATGGGGCGGATTGTCTTTTTTGACCGAAATGAGATTAAAGAGGAGAACGGTGAAATATTATGTCAGCTTCGATTAGAGGAAGAAATCCTTACAAAACGAGGGGATCATTTTATTTTACGTCGTCCAAGCCCGCAAGAAACGATTGGCGGCGGCTGGGTTATAGATCCGCGAGGAAATAAATATCGGTTTGGAAATCAAACGATTGAAGAATTGGAAAAGAAAAAAGTGGGCTCTCCTAAAGAAAGGATTACTGCGGCTATTATTGAAGCTAAAAGCTTAACACTAGGTGATCTGATTAAACGTACTGGGTTAGAAGAAGAAACCTTGAATGAGTTTTTAAACGATCATGATTTTGTATTATATAATAGTAAAGAGTATACACTTAAAATGGTAATTAACTCTATTGAAGAAGATATCTATGACCGCTTGCAGGAATTCCATCTACAATATTCAATGAAACCTGGTCTTAATAAGGCAGAACTGCTGCAATCGATGCTAAAGAGATATCCAAAGCAGCTGCTTGATTATGTGGTTGAGAATGGAATCGCGAATGGTGTATTTAAACGAAAAGAGCAGTTTGTTTCATTGTTCAGCTTCACACCGCATTTACCAAAAAGCTGGCAAAAGCGAGCAGAAAACATGCTCAGTGAATTAAAGAAGGATAGACTAAAAGTTCGTTATTATAAAGACTACTTTGCAGATTCAGGCATACCTGAATCTCTAGAAGCCGATTTAAGACGTTTTCTTGAAGACCAGTCCTTAGTGGTCCATTTGGATGAGCAGTTTGCTTATCATGGAGAAGTCTTTAATGAAGCAGTTGGAAAATTAAGAAACGGTACACAAACAGAATTCGAAGTAGGTGCTGCGAAAGAAATTTTAGATCTTTCTCGGAAATATATGATTCCATTTTTAGAAAGATTAGATTCAAAGGGTCTAACAAAAAGAGTTGAAAATAAAAGAGTCTGGCAAAAATAAAAAACAAGTAAAAACCTCAATCCAACATAAGGGATTGAGGTTTTCTTATTATGAAAGGAACTCTCCAGGATTTAGACCAAGCTCGCGGCAAATATCACTGACCATTTGCATTTCATTATGGTCAAAGTTTCCGTCTGCGTATCCTATCGCTATGCAGTAACGAGCAACTAATCTGGCGATTTCTGGTTTGGTTCTGATTTTTCCAAGTGCACGGAACGCCTCAGCTCGGCCAATCATGCGGTCAGCTTCAATACGGGAAACAAAGTAATTAAATCTCTGAATCACTTTGTTACTATCAAAGACGCGTAACTCCTCACTGGAATTAACAAATTCAATCATTTTTTGTCTTTCCGAAGCATCTAAATATCCGTCTGCCATAGAAACCAAAGCACAGGCAGCAACGACTGCTTCTAATACATCCTGACTCTTGTATCGATTAAACAATTCCTGGGCTTTTCTTTTTGACTGATTTGCCCACTCCGTAATATCGGTTTGATTTGGAGACCAACTGTTTCCACAGCTGTTACAAGTGAATTTTAATTGGTTTTTCCCAATAAACCCGCCAAGTAATCCTACCGGACCAAGAATCAACCCGCCAATCGCTGCTTTCCCCAAACCAAATCCCTTTTGCCCTGTTCGGACATTTGATGAGTTACAGCGCGGACAATGGATATCATCTCCGTATGTATGATTTGCATGGGAATGTGTGGTTTGTGTTGGATATCCAAAAGCAGGCTGTGAATAGGATGATTCCGGCTGTAAATGAATCCGTGGTTGCTGGGTCTGCTGATATGGATTGGCAGTGTTTTGATTATGATTGAATGAATTTTGATTCGAATAACTATTCTGATTGTTATACTGATTATGATTGGTATTAAATTGGTTCTGGCTGTTGTTATTAAAAAGATTTTGTTGGACAGGCGGTACTTGAGCCGGTGAAGGAGCGTCATCTACTGATACACCAAAATTGCGGCATAAAGCAGCAAGTCCACCTTGAAAACCGCTTGCTATTGCATTAAACTTCCATTCTCCATTATGACGATATAATTCAGCCGCAACAATGGCAGTTTCAACTGTGAAATCTCTTCCCAGGTTAAAACGAAGTAATTCTTCATTTGTTTGTTCATTAAAAATACGCACATATGAATTAGAGATTTGTCCAAAATTTTGCTGCTTTATTTGAGCGTCATGAATCGTAATGGTGAAGGCAATTCTATGAATATGGCTAGGAACTCTTTGTAAATCAATTCGGATTTGTTCATCATCCTGTTCTCCTGCACCATTTCTGTTATCACCACTGTAATTAATCGAGCCATTTCCGCCAGTAGGATTATTATAAAAAATAAAATCCTGATCACTTTGAACCTTACCAGATTGCCCTAATAAAAATGTGGAGGCATCTAAATCAAAATTAGAACCATTATGACTAATATCCCATCCTAAACCAACGACAACATTCTTTAAACCAGGATGTGATTTTGTTAGATCAACCTTTTGACCTTTGCTAAGTGTAACTCCCAATTCGTTCAACTCCTTAACATGTTTAGTATTCCTATATTCATTTATAAATCTAATTATGTAGAAAAAGGAACTAACTTTCAATTCTTTACTTACTATAACACTACGAGGTAAATGATGATAAAGTTTCAAATTAATCATATTTGATTCCTACTTTATTTCAAGCCCTGCAATTTGCACTAGATTATGATAGTTTTCTTGTGTAAGAACCATTATAAAATAATATTTTAAAAATGATTTGTAAAAAATAGAATAATAATTTATAATTTTAAGAAAATTATGTATTTAAGAATAGGAGATTTAAAATGAAGTTATATGTATCTGTAGATATGGAAGGAATAACAGGTCTTGTTGACCATACCCATGTAGATTCCAACAAGCATAATTATGAACGGAGCCGAATCATCATGACTGATGAGGCGAACCATGTTGTAACGACTGCTTTTGAGCAAAAATGGAAAGAGGTAGTTGTAAACGACAGCCACTCAAAAATGAATAACCTGTTGATTGAAAGGCTGCATCCTGAAACGCAACTTATTACCGGTGACGTGAAGCCCTTTTCAATGGTTCAAGGATTGGACCAAACTTTTGATGGGGCCATCTTTGTTGGCTACCATGCCCGTGCTTCTTTAAAAGGAGTCATGTCTCACTCCATGATCTTTGGAGTCCGAAACATGTACATTAATGATGCTGCAGTTGGAGAATTAGGGTTTAATGCCCTTGTTGCAGGATATTTTGATGTACCGGTGTTAATGGTAGCTGGTGATGATGGTGCAGCAATTGAGGCCGAAAATCTTATTCCAAATGTTACAACCGCTATCGTAAAAGAGTCGATCTCACGGTCAGCTGCAAAATCTTTAACACCTTATAAGGCAGGAAAACTTCTTAGAGAAAAAACAGTTTTAGCATTAAAAAATAAAGGTATTGTGAAACCGCTTACGCCGCCTGAATCGCCAATGCTTGGAATTGAATTTGCTAACTATGGACAAGCAGAGTGGGCGAATTTAATGCCAGGAACAGAAATCGTTCCAGGTACAACGATTGTCCGTTTTCAAGCCAAGAATATTTTAGAAGCGTATCAAGCAATGCTTGTCATGACTGAATTAGCGATGAGAACTACATTCTGTTAAGAAGGGGCAAGCCATGAATACATATTTTATCAAACGATTTATTGCTATGATTATTACTCTTTGGCTCATCATTACCGGTACATTCTTCTTAATGCACTCGGTGCCGGGATCACCTTTTAATGAAGAAAGAACAACAAACGAAGCCATTCAAAAAAACCTCGAAGCTTATTATCATCTAGACGAACCTCTCATAGTCCAATATGGAAACTACTTATCATCTCTATTACACCTTGACCTTGGTCCATCTATCAAAAAGTCATCACAGACTGTCAATGAAATGCTGGGAAGAGGATTTCCGGTTAGTTTTGAACTAGGATTTTACACCCTTATCCTCGCGGTTATTTCGGGAATTACACTCGGGATTATTGCCGCCCTTCGTCATAATGGAATCATCGATTATCTTTCGATGAGTATTGCCGTCCTAGGAATCTCGATACCAAACTTTGTAATGGCCACTTTTTTAATTGAACAATTAGCTGTTAATATTCCTATATTTCCGGTTGCCACCTGGTCAAGCCCGAAACATATGGTACTGCCAATTTTAGCATTGGCAACGGGTCCAATGGCGATTATTGCGAGGTTAACCCGTTCAAGTATGCTAGAGGTTCTAACACAGGATTATATAAGGACTGCGAAAGCGAAAGGATTATCACCGGTTAAAATTGTTTTTAAACATGCTTTAAGAAATGCACTTCTTCCGGTTGTAACTGTCCTAGGTTCATTAGCAGCAAGTATTTTAACTGGGACGTTTGTAATTGAGAAAATCTTTGCGATTCCCGGAATGGGAAAATATTTTGTTGATAGTATTAATAACCGTGATTTTCCCGTCATAATGGGGACCACCATTTTTTATAGTGCAATTTTAATTCTCATGCTTTTTTTAGTCGATCTCGCATACGGAGTTTTAGACCCAAGAATTAAGCTCCACAAAAAGGAGGCGAAGTAAATGGAATTGCGTAAACAGGAAGAACAGAATATTTCGCCTGGTATTCCTGATGAATGGTTTGTCCCTAGTGTACAAAATCAGGCAGAAGCAGAAGCTGTCGTAAGGCCTAGCTTGTCATATTGGAAAGATTCGTGGTACCGGCTTTTAAAAAATAAACTAGCTATGGCTGGGATGGCATTCTTAATAATACTGGCTTTATTCGCCATTTTTGGTCCCATTATTTCACCTCATTCGGTTGAAACACAGAAGTTAACCTCGCAAAACCTGCCGCCATCGAGTGAATATTGGTTTGGAACAGATGATTTAGGGAGAGATGTATTTACACGAACTGCATATGGTGCTCGTATCTCTCTATTTGTGGGTTTAGTTGCCGCCCTTATTGACTTTATTATTGGTGTAGTTTACGGAGGAATCGCTGGTTACAAAGGTGGAAAAATCGATAATCTGATGATGAGGTTCGTGGAAATCTTGTATGGTCTTCCTTATTTACTTGTAGTTATTTTAGTGATGGTAGTGATTGGACCTGGGTTAACAACGATCATCCTTGCCCTGTCGATAACCGGATGGGTTGGTATGGCGAGAATTGTCAGGGGACAAGTCTTACAGATTAAAAACTATGAATTTGTATTGGCTTCCAAAACGTTTGGAACGAAAACAGGAAGGATTATACGCAAAAATCTATTACCAAATACAATGGGGCCAATCATTGTCCAAATGACTCTGACAATCCCATCAGCTATTTTTGCAGAGGCATTTTTGAGCTTTATCGGCCTTGGAATTCAAGCCCCGCATGCAAGCTGGGGAGTCATGGCTAATGATGGTCTATCTACGATTCTATCAGGTTACTGGTGGCGGTTGTTTTTCCCAACTCTATTTATTTCATTAACTATGTTTGCATTTAATGTATTAGGCGATGGGCTGCAGGATGCACTTGACCCAAAATTGAGGAGGTAACATCATGGAAAAAATTCTTCAGGTAAAAGACCTTCAAGTGTCCTTTTCTACCTACGGAGGTGAGGTCCAAGCTGTTCGCGGAGTCAGTTTTGATTTACATAAGGGAGAGACGCTTGCCATCGTTGGTGAATCTGGCTGTGGGAAAAGTGTAACCTCCCAAAGTATCATGAGATTGATTCCTGAACCGCCAGGGAGAATCACGGGTGGAGAAATCCTTTTTAATAATATCGATTTAATCAAGTTAAAAGAACCCGAATTGCGGAAAATTCGCGGTGCTAATATATCGATGATATTTCAGGATCCCATGACCGCTTTAAATCCCACCCTTACCATTGGTGAGCAAATTATGGAAGGAATCATGGAACATGAAAAGGTAACAAGGGCAGAGGCCAAAATGGCAGCGGTTGAAATGCTCCAGCTAGTTGGAATATCGAGTCCTGAAGCACGTTTAAAGCAGTACCCTCATCAGTTTAGCGGCGGGATGCGCCAGCGCATTGTAATTGCGATGGCGCTCGTGTGCAGTCCTGATGTGTTAATTGCAGATGAACCTACCACGGCTTTGGATGTAACGATACAGGCGCAAATTTTGGAATTATTCCGTGATATTCAGAAAAAAACAGGTGTCTCGATTATTTTGATCACACATGATTTGGGGGTAGTTGCTCAAGTTGCCGATCGTGTCGCAGTTATGTATGCGGGTAAGATTGTTGAGATTGGCAGCAGGAGGGAAATATTCTATCGCCCTCAGCATCCTTACACGATTGGGCTGCTTCAATCTGTCCCACGCTTAAATATTGAAAAGGCTGAATTAATCCCAATCCCAGGAACGCCGCCTGACTTATTTTCACCACCAGCAGGATGTGCCTTTGCTGCACGCTGTAAGTATTCAATGGAAGTGTGTGAAAGAGTATATCCGATTCAATCCTCGCTAAGCAACCTCCACCATGTGGATTGCTGGCTGCAGGACGAACGCGCCAAAAGATTGGTTTCAAGTTAGTAAACATATAAAACATTTAATTAGGGGGAAGATGATGAAGAAATTTATTACGATGTTGGTCTCTTTTATGCTGTTATTTGCTTTAGCGGCATGTACTGCAAATAGTGATGCCGGCAGTGAGCCAAAGGATGATGGTAATGGTGATTCCAAGGAAAAGACAGAAAAAGTTCTCTATCTTAATAACGGTCAAGAGCCAACCTCCTTTGACCCGCCAATCGGTTTTGATGCTGTTTCATGGAATGCGTTAAACAATATCATGGAAGGATTAACCCGTTTAGATGAAAATCACCAGCCAAAGGCAGCGACTGCAGAAAAATGGGATGTATCAGAGGATGGAAAAACCTATACTTTCCACATCCGTGAAGATGCAAAATGGTCTAATGGTGATGATTTAACAGCAGATGACTTTGTATTTGCCTGGAAACGCCTATTAGATCCAAAGACAGGATCTGGAGCAGCATTTTTAGGTTACTTTATTGAAGGTGGAGAGGCATTTAATACTGAGCAAGGGACAGCGGACGATGTTAAAGTAAAAGCAGTAGATCCAAAAACCTTTGAAGTCACACTGACAAGTCCGCAAGCTTATTTCTTAAGTGTTATAGCAAATCCAGCGTTTTTCCCAATCAACGAAAAAGTTGCAACAGAAAATCCAGAATGGTTTGCTGAAGCAGATTCTTTCGTTGGTAACGGGCCATTTGCATTATCTGAATGGAATCATGACAGTGATTTCACCATGGTAAAGAACGACAAATACTGGGATGCCAAAAATGTAAAATTGGATAAAATCCATTGGGCAATGGTTGATGATACCAATACGGAATATCAAATGTTTAAGACTGGTGAACTTGATACCTCTGACGTTCCGGCAGATTTAGCTGAATCATTGTTTAAAGAAGGTGATGTGAAAGTAGAGGATCAAGCAGGTGAGTATTTCTATCGTTTTAATGTCACGATGGAGCCTTTCCAGAATGTTAATATCCGTAAAGCATTTGCGATGGCCGTTGACCAAAAGCAAATTGTAGAATTAGTAACCAAAAATAAAGAAAAGCCTGCTTACGGTTTTGTTTCCTATGGCTTTAAGGATGCGGCAGGCAAAGACTTCCGTGAAACAAATGGTGACTTGCTTAAAACAAATATAGAAGAAGCGAAAGAGCTGTTGAAAAAGGGAATGGAAGAAGAAGGATATACAACACTTCCTGAAGTTACCTTGACGTATAATACTCTAGATTCACACAAGAAAATTGCAGAAGCTCTACAGCAAATGTTTAAAGAAAATCTAGGTGTTGATGTAAAACTTGCAAATATGGAATCGAATGTATTTGCTACCGATCAAAAAGCATTGAAATTTCAGCTGTCACGCAGCTCATTCCTTGCAGACTATGCGGATCCAATTAATTTCGTTGAGAACTTCCAAACTGGACATTCCATGAACCGTACAGGCTGGAGCAATGCGGAATTTGACCAGTTGGTGAAGGATGCAAAAAATGAATCAGATGAAAAGAAACGATTTGACTTGATGTACAAAGCAGAAAAAATTCTCTTTGAAGAAGCACCAATTATTCCAATCCACTTCTATAACCAAGTATATTTACAGAATGAAAGTGTAACAGGTATTGTCCGCCATCCAGTTGGATACTTAGAATTAAAATCAGCGGATAAAAAGTAAAGCAAGGAAAGGGATGTTCACTGAACATCCCTTTTGTCCTAAAATACTAGACTGACAGAATGTGAGAAAGGGTGTTTGAATGAGTTTACTAAAACCAAACCGTTTGCACAAAGGGGATACAGTTGGCCTAATAGCTCCTGCCAGCCCGCCAAATCAAAAAATTCTCGAACGGGGTATAGAGTTTTTAAAGGGATTAGGATTGCGGGTAAAGGTAGGTAAGAGTGTTGATAAAATTTATGGCTATCTAGCAGGATCCGATGAAGAAAGGTTAGAGGATTTACATGCTATGTTTCTGGACTCTGAAGTAAAGGCTATTTTTTGTGCATGTGGAGGCTATGGAACGGCGAGACTGGCAGCAAATATTGATTACGAAATTATTAAAGCCAACCCGAAAATACTATGGGGTTATAGTGATATCACTTTTCTACATACTGCAATCAGACAGGAAACAGGGCTGATTACCTTTCATGGACCAATGTTAGGTTCGGATATTGGAAAGGAGGATACGCATACAATTTCCAAACAGGGTTTTCAGCAATTATTTGAGCCGACGGAATTGAGTTATACGGAGCATCTTTCTCCTTTGGAAACATTGGTTGAGGGTGTTGCGAGGGGAGAACTGGTTGGTGGAAATTTATCCCTGATTGTCAGCACCCTAGGCACTCCCTTTGAAATTGATACAAACGGAAAAATTCTACTTATTGAAGATATAAATGAAGAACCAAGATCAGTCGATCGGATGCTGAATCAACTTAAAATGGCGGGGAAACTAAATGATGTAAATGGCATCGTGATTGGAGATTTTTGTGATTGTACACCACTAAGGGAACTGACGTTAACTCTTGAAGAAGTGATTAACGAGTATGTTCTGAAAGCCAATAAACCGTCATTAAAAGGATTCATGAT
>Ga0182744_1003666_pt1 | contig 11879 bp, 8 predicted proteins | sample eDN3rd30CKraftMG_FD_128525 | JGI IMG/M metagenome (GOLD analysis project Ga0182744, IMG submission 128525) | Enriched Miracle-Growth compost microbial communities from Emeryville, California, USA - eDNA 3rd pass 30_C Kraft MG (version 2) (version 2) ...
GCAGATGACCAACACCGGTGAAACCTGGCAGGTGATGCGCCTCTCTCGCAACCGCAGCTGGGGCACGCCGCGCCTGGTGCGCTTTCTCCAGAAATTCTCCGCCGACGCCGCGCGCGTCACCGGTTGGCAGGGCATCCTCATCGGCGACATGGCGCAACCGCGCGGCGGGCCGATGCTGACGGGGCACGCCTCACACCAGCTGGGCATCGAGGCGGACATCTGGCTGCGGCCGATGACCGATCGCGTCTATTCCGCGGCCGAGCGTGAGGAGATTTCCTCCACCGACCTGGTGCGCAGGGACAAGCTGGACATCGACCCGCGCACCTACACGGCGAGCCACGTGCAGTTGCTGAAACTCGCCGCCTCCAACTCGCAGGTGGCGCGGGTTTTCGTCAACCCGGCGATCAAGAAAGCACTGTGCCGCGACGCTGGCGCCGACCGGGCGTGGCTGCGCAAGATCCGGCCCACATGGGGCCACAACTATCACTTCCATGTCCGCCTGAGTTGCACCAGCAGCGAATCCTGCCGCAACCAGCCGCCGCCGCCGCCCGGCGATGGCTGCGGCAAGGAGCTGGACTGGTGGTTCAGGCCGGAAGTGTTGCATCCAAAGCCGCGCCCGCCAGGTAAGCCGCCGCGCGCCCTGACCATGGCCGACCTGCCGCCGGCCTGCCAGGCGGTGTTGCAGGCGCCCTGACGGCTGGCCGGTTGCGGCAATGTCAGCCAGCGGCGACGCCGACGCCGCGCTGGCAGGCAACGCCGACGCCGCCAATGCCGCAATAGCCGCCGGGGTTTTTCGCCAGATATTGCTGGTGGTAGTCCTCGGCGTAGTAAAATGGCGGCGCCTCACGGATTTCCGTGGTGACCGGCCCGAAGCCGGCGGCGGCGAGCGCTCCCTGGTACTGGTCGCGCACCTCGCGGGCGGCGGCCAGCTGCTCCGGCGTTGTCGCGTAGATCGCCGAGCGATACTGGGTCCCAATGTCATTACCCTGGCGCATGCCCTGGGTTGGATCATGGTTCTCGAAAAATGTCGCCAGCAGTTCGCGCGTCGGCAATTTTTCCGCGTCATAAACAACCAGCACCACCTCCGTATGGCCTGTCATGCCCGAGCAGACCTCTTCGTAAGTGGGATTTGGCGTCTCGCCGCCCGCATAGCCAACGGCGGTAACAACCACGCCCGGCAAATTCCAGAACAGCCGCTCGGCGCCCCAGAAACAGCCAAGACCAAGCTGGATTTGCGACAGGCCCGGCCATGGGCCGTGCAGCGCCGCGCCGCTGACGAAATGGCGCTGGCTGGTGGCAAGCGGCGTGGGGCGACCGGGCAGGGCCTCGCCCGGGCCCGGCAGGCTGGTGTTCTTTCGCCCAAAAAACATGGCGTCAACCTCCTGGAAATCTGTCCGCAATCCCGGCCAGGCAGGGCTGCGGAATGCGCCAGGCCATTATATGGGGATTGGCCAGTCATGCGTCAGCCCTGGGTCAGCCCCCGCGCTGATCAGGGACATCGCGGGCGGATCAGAAGTGGCCGCCGACGCGCAGACGCACCTGATGGCGTTCGAACTGATCCAGATCGAAATGCCCGGCGTGGCGACTGGCGCCGCCGGCGATCTGGGCATGCCACGCCACAGACGCCCACAGATGCGACCCGAGCGCCAGATAAAGCGTTGGTCCGGCGAACAGCGCCTGCCCGGCGTAACGGTCGAGGCCCAGTCCTTCATAAGCCCTGGCGTAGCGCGCCTCGGCGCCGACAAACACATCCGGCGCCAGACGCCAGGACAGGCCGCCCGTAACGTCGAGGCCAGATGCGTGACCGACGCCGCTGGCGTGCGGCCGGGAGACGCCCAGGTCATAGCTGACGTTAAGGGCGGCGACGAACTGGCCGGGGATGATTTCACGGTCGAGCAACAGCCTGAAACTGGCGCCGTACTCGCGTGAGCGCAGGCCCGTGCCCGGCTCGACGCCGCCAAATCCCGGCGTTACGCCGATGGTCAGGCCGAATGGCCCGGCGGCCCGGTCCAGCAGCCGGAAGCGCATGTCGAGAAACGCCCCGTCCAGCGCCGTGCTGCGCCGGTCGACCTGATCCGGCGCGCCATGAATGTCATGATGCGATACGATGAAGCCAGGCGACAGGCGAAAGTTCGGCGTGACCGGCGCCTTAAGGGAAATGGCGGCGTCGACGGCGGAAAAGCGGCCATGACGTTTGCCAAAACGTCCCGTGGTTTCCGTTTCCAGTTCCAGTTCGCCCGGTTGGCCAATGTCCGAGCCCTCGGCAAAGCCGAACAGATGCTCGGTGTCGAGCCCTTCCGCCTGCGTGGCTCCTTCCGCCTGCTTGGCTCCTTCTGCCTGCGCGGCGTCCATGCCAAGCGCCGACGTCGCCGCCAGGGCTCCCCAAACAAACGCCGCTCTTCGCAACCGCGCCATTCCCCGCTTCATATTCTTTGGCCCCATGGTTTTTCGCCCCACGTCCGCTGCCCGCATGCTTCGCCTCCCTTCCCCGCGCCTCTTGCGGCTACAGGTGTGATGGCGATCATATGCAATTGCAAACCATTTGCAATTGCATATTTGAACATCCTGGTAGCCAGGACGCGCGCACGGAGGCGCGATGGCGGGCGCACGGGGAAGCTCGCGGACATGACGACCATGCTCGCGTGCTCGCGCGCGAAGCGCGTGGGCAGGAAAGCCCCGGCGCGTAAGGCTCGCCCCATGCGTATGAAGCTGATCCGACCGCGCATGGGCCAGATCGCGACAGGCGCGCGCACGCCGCCGTCGCGGGGCGCATGAGGGATTCCTCAATCCGGTCTTGCCTGAGGCTACGGCGCGCTGTTTATGCCGGAACCGCAGGCGCTGGCATGGCGCGACATCTGCGCGGCAGGCGCAGATGGCCGCTCGTCATCAACCGCAACCGACCGGACGGTTGACGGGCGCCCGCGCAACCCGCCTGCGCGCCACGGCGCGGCGTCACGGTCCACGGGGGGCGCCTGCCCCTCCTGTCAGGACCGGGCAAACCGGCGCATCATTTCCTTGCCGTCATTCGCGGAGAGGCGCGGCGCGGCGGCCATGCGGCCGTCCCGGTCACAGGCGCTGACCAGCACACGCCGCACGGCTTCACCGCGCATCAGCTCCACCCGCCAGATGTCTGGCGCCCCCTGGGAGCCCGCGCTGGCGTGGCCGACGCGCCAGCAGGTTGGCGAGGCGCCGGGCCGCACGACGCTGCAGTCGGCTTCCGGCGCCAGGAAAACCACGACCCGCCCCTGCTTCAGGGCCGACCGGGCGAAGCGCGCCGGCGACGACAGCCGGTGCGCCCGCCGCGCATCCAGCACAAGCACCCGCGCCGGAACCGTCGCCGCGCGGAGCCCGGACCGCGCTTCCCAGCAGGTTTCGATGATCGGCAGGGCCTGGCCCGCCTCCGGCAGCGGCGGCGCGCCGCCGCCCAGCAAATCCGCCGGCGGCCCCAACCAGCAGGCTCCGCCGTTGGCGCGGGCGCAAAAACCCGCCGCGAAGGCGGCGGCCGCCGCCGCATGCAGGGCTGCCTCTTCCGCCGGGCCGCCATGGATCGCCTCCACCACATGAAGCGCCCCGGGCGCCAGCCCCCCGTCCGCCACCGCATTGTCCAGTTCGGCGACGCCAAACAGCGACGGGCGCGGCGCGGCGTGAATCGGAACCGGTCCCTGGGCGGAGATATCGGGAGCTTCCGGCTGGCCATGGCCGACCTGCGCAACCATCGCGCCCACCCTGCCCCCGGACGCCATGCACGACCCCGTGGCGGCTTCACCCGAAGCAGCGTGACGGGCGCCCGCAGGCCGCCTCCGCCCAAGCGCCTTTCCTGGGAGCATATCTCCTCCCGGGGACACCGCCATCGCCATTTCCACGCGCCTGATTCCGTCTGGATATCGCCAGATGTTCTTTATTTGTTCGCGACTGGATTTTGTCAATCGACGCCCTGGCGAACGGGCTGTGTTTCGCCCGCCAGGAAGCGACGTGGCGAGGAAGCGACGCGGCCAGGGGAGCATGCGTCAGGGGGGAAGCGTCACGGGGTCCGCCCGTCCTGGCGCGCGCCTCGCGGCAGGCGCTGGCGCGGACGACCGGGACAGGTCCGGCCATGGCGCGGGAGGCCGCGCCTCATGCCAGCCCACGATCCAGGCATACGATCGCGCAAAACGCGCCCGGGCTGGTTGAAGGCGCCCGCTGCAACCTGTGCGTATCTTTCATGGGCGACAATCATACCGACAGTGATCCGCCGACAGCGATCGTTAGCCGGCGCGGCTCTGCTCAGGGCACGTCGTCGTCACCGACCGCGCCGCCCTCGTTCTCCCAGCCGGCGACCTTGCGCGAGACGCTGCTGGTGAAACGCAGCCGCACGCCGGCGCCCATGTCGTCCTCGGGAATGAAGTGGGCGCCAAAACTCTCAAGCGCCGCCTGAAGGGCGCGCAGTCCAGGCACATCGGGCGGCGTCGAGCCGGCCTCGAAACGTCTGATGACGTCGACGCCCAGGCCGCTGCGCACGGCCAGAACCTCGACCGATATCTGGGTCAACGCCCTGGCGGCGGCGCATTGTCCGCTGGTGATGGTTTCGACCTCCACGGCTGTCCTCCCCCTGCTGTAACCTGCGGCAGCATAGCCGCTGGCCGCCAGGCAGACCAGCATGGCCAACCGGCTCGACCCGCCGCCTGCCGACACAACCGGAACGTGGCTGCGCGCGCAGCCGCCGCCTCATGTCCCCGTGCGCGTCTCCCCGGTCAGCAGACGCGTGAAATTGGGCTGGCCGGTCGCGCAGGTGAGGCCGCCATCGACGACAAGCGCCGCGCCAGTCACATAAGACGCCGCCGGAGAAGCCAGGAAAAAGATGGTTTCGGCGATTTCCTCCGGCTGGGCCAGGCGTCCGAGGGCAATCGCCTCCATGTAACGCGCCGCCACCTCCGGCGTTTCACACAACTGCTGCGACAGGGGCGTCTGCACCAGACCGGGACACACGGCGTTGACGCGCACGCCTTCGCCGCCATGGTCCAGCGCCATGGCCCGGGTCAGGTTGATGACCGCCGCTTTCGAGGCGTTGTAGGCGGCGAAACCATGGTCACCGCCCGTGCCCGAGATGGAGGCGATGTTCACGATATTGCCGCGCCGGGCGATGATGTGCGGCAGGGCGCGACGGCAGGCGTAAAACACGCCGTCCACATTGACGGCGAACACCTGCCGCCACTTTTCATCGGCCAGACGGTCGACATGGCCAAAGCCGCCAACGCCCGCGTTGTTGACCAGCACGTCCACGCCGCCGAAGCGGGCGACCACGGCGTCGATGGCGGCGTCCACATCGGCGGAAACCGCCATGTCGACGCGGTGGGTCATCACGCGGTCCGCGGCCGCAGCGTGGCGCCCGAGCTGGCGCGCCAGCGCATCCCCGTCCCGGTCAAGCAGCGCCACGCGGTCGCCGGCGGCGATGAAACGCGCCGCCGTGGCCGCGCCGATGCCGGAGCCCGCACCGGTAACAATGATAACGCGGCCCTGATCCGTCTGCATGTTTCCACCCTCCTGCCCCGGATTTCCGGGATCTGTCATTCCCGGGGTCAGTCATTCCCGGGATCTGTGATTTCTGGCGTCCTGGCGCTCATGCGCCGTCGCGCCCGCCCAGCATGGCGATGACGGCGGCGCCCAGCAAACCGCCAGCGACAAGGCCGCCGCCAGCCGCCGCCATGGACCAGAAGGCCGAGACCAGCGCATCGCCCTGGAACGCGTTGATGGCGAAGGCGCACAGGCCAATGACGACACCCGCGATCACGGCGATCCGCGCCCCGGCGCGCAAGCCGATGGCCACGCCAATCACCGTGCTGGCGACAACCCAGATGACCCACATGCGCGCCATGCGTTGTTCCCCTCCCCCGGCTTCCACCGCCGGACCACGCAACTGGACCACAGGCGATGGCGTTCGGGAAGATATCCCCTCGCCTGGATCACAGAATTCGCGGAAGCATGCCGGGCAGGCCCGCATGCGTTGAAAGCAATGGCGTCCCAACGGCCGGCCTGGTAGAATAATTTTTCATGTTGGGGGAATGCGCCTGCCAGCGGGCGCCTGGTTTGCCCGCGGGACAGAGGCGCGAAAGCCGGGAACGCGCTGGGGATGAACGAAATAGACGGCGGCGTTGCGTGGCGACGCCTTTTTGCTGCTGTTCTGCTGAGCATGGTCGGCGGCGTCGGCATGTGGTCCGTGGTGGTCGCCCTGCCGTCGGTTCAGGCGGAGTTTGGCGTCGACCGCGCGGCGGCGGCGCTGCCGTTCACGCTGGCCATGCTGGGCTTCGGCGTGGGCGGCGTGGCGTTTGGCCGGCTCGCGGACCGGGTCGGCATCATGCCGCCGCTGGCATTGGGCGCCCTCATCATGGGCCTGGGCTATGTGCTCACCACCCTAACGCCAGGCATTGTCAGTTTCGCCATTATCTTCGGCGCCATGATCGGCGTTGGTTCATCCGCCTGTTTCGGCCCGCTGGTGGCGGACATTTCCTGCTGGTTCCTCAAGCGGCGCGGCCTTGCCGTCGCCATCTGCGCCTCCGGCAATTATCTGGCGGGCGCCTTCTGGCCGCCGGTTGTCGAACGCGCCATCAACATGTGGGGCTGGCGCGCCACGCATATCGGCATCGCCATTTTCTGCACCGCGACCATGCTGCCGCTGACGCTGCTGTTGCGCCGGCGCGCTCCGGCCGACACGCCCACGGCCGCGACCGGCGCCCCCGTGCAGACCTACGCCGCGCCGCAACAGGCGCTGGGCGTGTCGCCAGGGCGGCTGCAAACCCTGCTGGCGGTGGCCGGCGTTGGCTGCTGCGTGGCCATGGCCATGCCGCAGGTGCACATCGTCGCCTATTGCGGCGACCTGGGTTATGGCGTGGCCCGGGGCGCGGAAATGCTGTCGCTGATGCTGGCCTGCGGCATCATCAGCCGCATCGGCTGCGGCTACATCGCCGACCGGATCGGCGGCCTCGGCGCCCTGTTCCTCAGCTCCATCGCCCAGGGCGCGGCGCTGGCGCTGTATCTGATGTTCGACAGCCTGACGTCGCTGTATGTCATCTCGGCCCTGTTCGGCCTGTTCCAGGGCGGCCTGGTGCCCAGCTACGCCATCATCGTGCGCGAATACTTCCCGGTGAAGGAAGCGGGCGGCCGGGTTGGCCTGCTGATTCTCGCCACCGTCGTCGGCATGGCGCTGGGCGGCTGGATGTCTGGCCGGATATTCGACATGACCGGCTCGTATCAGGTCGCCTTCCTCAACGGGCTGGCGTTCAACATTCTCAACGGCGCCATCGTCCTGTTCCTGCTGATGCGGCAGCGCGGCGCAGAGCGCACGGCGCTGGCCAGGGCGTGAATGCCGCGACCGGCGGCGATCCATGACGCCGCGGTTTGACGCGGCGCGGCGAGGTTGTATCTTGCTCGGCCCGGTCATGGCCCCGTCATCGTGACCGGCGCCGGGGCGCCATGACGGATGCGATATGGCTCCGCCGGCCCGCCAGGGGGCCGCGCGGCGCCCAGGCCTGGAGCCGAAAGCCGTCATGAGCGCTGAGTCCCCGCCCGTTTCCGCCATGCAGCCAGGCGTCACCGGCCTCACCTGGCTGGAGATGGACGACGCCATGCTCTCCCGTGGCCTCGCCATCCGTGACTGGCTGCTGACCGAGGGGCGCAATGCCTCCGATCTCAAGCTGATTGTCGCCGGGCTGTGCGAACAGCTGGCCAGCGCCGACATTCCCGTGGACCGGGCCATGCTCGTGCTGCAGACGCTGCACGCCGAGCAGGCCGCCATGGCCATGGAATGGAAACGCGCCGAGGGGCTGGAGGCCGAGGCCATCGCCTACAGCGATTTTTCGGACAAGGTATACGAGGAAAGCCCCTTCGCCGCGGCGCACCGCGCCCGCGCCGACATCAACTTTCGCATTGATGAAACCCCGGATGACCGCTTCGGCATCGTGGCCGATCTGCGCGCCCAGGGTTACACGCACTATTTCTGCGCGCCGTTATTGTTCGCCAACGGTCACAAGAACGGCGTCAGCTTCGCCACCCGCACGCCTGGCGGATTCAGCGACGCGGAGCTCACGCTGTTGCGCGTCCTTGTCCCGACGATTGAGGCGGTGCTGGAAATCTATGCCGGCTATGAAGCGTTGCACCAGCTGCTGCGCACCTATATCGGCGACGAGCCGCATCGCCTGGTGCTGGACGGCGACGTGCGGCGCGGTCACGTCACGCGCATCCGCTCCGCCATCCTGTTCGCCGACATGCGCGACTATACCCAACGCTCCTCATCGCTGACGCCAGAGCAGACCGTCGATCTGCTCAACGCCTATTTCGACTGCATCGTTCCGCCAATCGAGGCGGAGGGCGGCGAGGTGCTGAAATATCTCGGCGACGGCCTGCTGGCGATTTTCCGTGACCGCGGCGACGACGCCGGCAGCGCCGCCCAGGCCGCGCTCGACGCCGCCAGCGCGGCGCTGGCGCGGCTGGAGGCGTGGAACGCCTCGCACCCGGACCAGGCCATCGCCACGGGCATCGCGCTGCACCACGGCGAGGCAGCCTATGGCAATGTCGGCTCCGGCGCCCGCCTCGACTTCACGATCATCGGCCGCGACGTCAACGTCGCCAGCCGCCTCGCCGGCCTCAACAAGGCGCTGGGCGAGCCGCTGATCATGTCCGGCGCGCTGACCGAGCAACTCTGGGGCATGTACGAACTGGTGGGAACCTTCGCGCTGAAGGGCATACCGGATGAAATCAAGGTCTACCGCCCCTGACCGGGGCGTTTCAAACCGTGAAAAGCGTTCAGGGAGTTGGTGGGCCCGGCAGGACTCGAACCTGCAACCAGACCGTTATGAGCGGTCGGCTCTAACCATTGAGCTACAGGCCCGATCCGCGCCAGCCGGCGCGGAAAGGCAGCGGCTGGGAGCTGCTGGCGGGGTAATGCCATGGCGCCGTCACCGCATCAAGGGCTTTGGGGCCTTCGCCCGGCGGTTCCCGGCTGACGCCGGGACGCCCCGTCGTTCCAACCTGCCGTCCTGTCTAGCAGATGCGGCGGTGTTCCAAAATCTCCATGGAGCCGGAGGCGCCAGCTTCAGGAGGTCATCCGCTTTACGGGCGTCAGCTTTTCCGGCGTATGCACGGGCGACGGGAGCGTCCGCTGGTATGTTGCATTGCCCGCCATCCGCCGCGCCGCCGCAACGACGCCGCCATGACAACGTTGACGCGAACCGCATCCGGATCTGCGCGACGCCCTGGCGGACACATGCGTCGTCCAGGGCCTGAGAACCGCGAATCGTCGCCGCGAAGCCATTGACGGCCGGGCCTCGCCTGGGACCATGGGCGAAAAGACCAGCGCATCACCGCCAGGCGCCCTACCCGGCGCACACCGTGACCACACGCGTCACGGTCCCGGTGTGAATGCTGACGCACAGACGGCCGCCGTCCGGCCTGCGGCATCTCTCCGTCACCTTTCCGACCGAAGGAAGGCCCGACCCGGCGGGCGCGCCGATGTGGCGAGCATGTCACATTTCTACTTAAATCAGCGCAAACCGCAATTGGCGACCTAATTTCAATTCAATATATAAACTGATTTATACATCGGTAGATACAAATAATGAATAAATACATATTATTTATATCATAAATATGTCCGCTCAATAATTCTGGATTAATAAAATCTCTACACGGAGCCTCCATGGTCGCTGCACAGAACTAACGTTATTATACCGGAATATTGGATATTTTAGGGTATTTTATAAATATGATCCGCATCAACAGTTCCATGATCAGATCAACGGCCCTGCACATCTCGCCAGCTATCATGGCAGTTGGCGGAACTCTGGTAGTTGCCGCACCGTCATGGGCGGCGTGCACGCCGGCTGTTAGCGATGGCGCCGTCGTGACATGCACCGGAACGACCACAAGCCGTATCGGATCAGGACCAGCCCCCGGCAATGACAATGTCACCGTCAATGTACAGGGCGGCGCCACCGTCAGGGTTGGCGACGAGCCCGCGATCAGCCTGCATGACGGAGCCCATATCACCGTCAGCAATGGCGCGATCGTCACCAACGTCACGACGCCTGGCGGAAGCGGCCCCTACCTCCACGCTGGCCCCAATACGGTCGAGTTCAACAGTAACGGGACGCTGACGGTCGCTGCCGGCGGCCAGATTATCGAAACCGGAAACAGCACCCAGGCTGAAACCGTCAACGTCATGAGGTACGGTAACAGGATCATCAATTACGGGCTGATCCGGGGGACGAGCAGCGCCGCCGTCTGGTTTCAGGACCTGGAAACCGGCTCCCGCAATGTCGTTGACAACTACGGCAGGATCGAACGGGTTGGCGGCGGCAGCGTCATTGGCTCCAGCGGCAGCAACGGCATCGTGTTTTACAACCGCGCCAACGCCACGGTGATCGGGGGATTAAGCTTCGCCAGCGGTAATAACGATCTTTATTTCGAGCCGGGCTCCACGGTTACCGGAAGCATCGATGGCGGCCGCGGCGCGAGTAACCTGACCCTGCGCGGAACGGCCGGCTCGCGGGATGTGCTTCAGGGCCGTTTGAGCAATTTCCGCACCCTGATCAAGGAGGGGCGTGGACAATGGACAATTTCCGGCAGCCTGACCGGCTTCACGGACGTGGCGGTCAAAGAAGGCATGCTGACGCTCACCGGCGATAACACCCGCTATACGGGCGCCGCCCGGGTCGATCCGGACGGCATACTTGAGGCGCGGGCGCAAAGTCTTCCCACGCAAGCCGACCAGGCCGACAATCTCAATAATATCCGGAACAACGGCATTGTCCGCCTTGCCCAACCCACCGGCGATAATGCGGCCTATGGGGGCCAGATTGTTGGCGGCGGCGTGGTCGAAAAGACTGGAGGCGGCATGGTGACCCTGTCGCCCCAAGCCCCCGACGGCAACACCTATTTCGGCGGAACCGTTATCAGGGGTGGCGTGCTGGCGGCCAGCGGCGACAATGCCATTGGCGCCCCAGCGGGCGGCGTCACCCTGGACGGCGGCTCCTTCGGGTTCGCGTCCAGCTTTACCCTGGGCGCCGAACGCCCCGTCATTGTCACCATTAACAATGGCGGCCTGAATGCAGGCCCTGGCGTTACCGGTGTGGTGACCCAGGGGATCACCGGCCCCGGCGCGCTCACCAAAAGCGGCGACGGCGCCGTCGTGCTCACAGGAACCAACACCTATGCCGGCATAACGTCTGTTGAGCGCGGCGCGCTTGCGGTGGGCGACGCCGCCCATCCCCGCGCGATGCTTTCCGGCGGCGGCCAGGTCAATGTGGCGGCTGGCGCGACGTTCGGCGGCTACGGCTCCGTCGCCGGTGATGTCGTCAACAGGGGCGCGTTTGCCGTGGCCAGCGCCTTCCCTGGCTTTGCCGGCGGAACGGAGGGCGACTTCAACATTGGCGGCGTCCTGACGAATGGCGGCCACGTCCAGATCGGCGGCGGCGCCGTCGGCAACACTCTGGTCGTCGGCGCATACGTGGGCCAGATGGGGACGATTGGCGTCAACACCGTGCTTGGCGGCGACGGCTCCCGCTCGGACCGGCTGGTGATTGACGGCGGCGGCGCCACCGGCGCATCCATCCTCCAGGTGACCAATGTGGGCGGCGGCGGCGCGGTCACCTGGGGCAATGGCATTCAGGTAGTCGGCGCCATCAACGGGGCGACCACAAGGGCGAGCGCTTTCGTTCTGGGCGGTCCCGTTGTCGCTGGCCCTCACGAATACAAGCTGTATCGGGGCACGCGCGACGGCAGCGATCCGCAGTCCTGGTATCTGCGCACTGAGTTGCCCCCGGCTCCCCCCACGCCACCCGGGCCCCCCGCCCCCCCCGTTCCCCCCACCCCCCCCCCCCCCCGCCCCCCCCCCCGACCCCACCCCCACC
>Ga0182744_1003669_pt1 | contig 11869 bp, 10 predicted proteins | sample eDN3rd30CKraftMG_FD_128525 | JGI IMG/M metagenome (GOLD analysis project Ga0182744, IMG submission 128525) | Enriched Miracle-Growth compost microbial communities from Emeryville, California, USA - eDNA 3rd pass 30_C Kraft MG (version 2) (version 2) ...
AGCGGCCGCCGCGCGGTCTCGCCGGGGTCGAGCTGACGAAGCGAGCCCGCGGCCGCGTTGCGCGGGTTCGCGAACACCGGCTTCTCCTCCGCGATCCGCTGTTCGTTGAGCTTCTCGAAGCGGTCGAACGGGAGATAGCACTCGCCGCGTATCTCGATGAGCTCGGGCGGATGCGGCTCGTCGAGGCGGAGCGGGATGTCGCGCACGGTGCGCAGGTTCGGCGTCACGTCCTCGCCCTGCCGCCCGTTCCCGCGCGTCGAGCCTGTGACGAGAACGCCGTTGCGATAGGTGAGGCTCACGGCCGCACCGTCGATCTTGAGCTCGGTGGAATAGCGCTCCCGCGCTCCATCGCCCGCCTCGCGGACTATCCGCTCTTCCCACGCCCGGAGCTCGTCGTCATCGAAGGCGTTCGAGAGCGACAGCATCGGCACGATGTGCTCGTGCTTCGCGAGCTCGCTCTGAGGCGGCGCTCCCACTCGCTGCGTTGGCGAATCGGGCGTTCGCAGCTCCGGATGCGCCGCCTCGATCTCCTGCAGCTCCCTGAACATCCTGTCGTACTCGAGATCCGAAATCTCCGGCTGATCGAGTACGTAGTACTGATAGCTGGCGCGCTCCAGTCGCTGCCTCAGCTCATCCGCACGCGCATGCAGGCGCGAGAGGTCTTCTGGCATGCGGGGAAGATAGTGGAGTGAGGGGACAGGAGACAGGAAACAGGAAACAGGAACTGCACGCCCATGTGGTCATTCCCGCGGAAGCTGGGACGACTGTCACTGGTGTGCAGTTCCTGTTTCCTGTTTCCTGTCTCCTGCTTCCTTCCCCTGCTCTCTGCTCTCTTCCCTCACCACTTCCATCGCCACCGACACCAGGCGCTCCAGCTCCTCATCGGAAGAAGGGGGTAGGAGGGTCTCGGCCCACATGTGGTCTTCACTCGCCGTGTAGCGGTCGAGGAGGCGGCGAATGAAGGCGACGATGGCGATGCGCTGGAGTTCGGCGTCGCGGCGCCCGCGGTCGGTCTCGCCCTGCGCACGCATCAGATACTCGAAGCGGTGCGCGTTGCGAAGCGCGTTCGCGGTGAGCGAGGCGATCACCTGCGCGAACGCTACGTCACGATCGGAGAATGGGGCCGCGCCGCGCTCCGTGCGCATGAAGATGGCACCGATCACCGACCCGCGCCATCTGATGGGAATCACGATTATCGATCGCACGTTGCGCAGCGCCAGGATCTGCTCCGCACCCTGGAACATCGGATCGGTGCTCGCATCCGGTATGAACACGGTCTCGCCGCTGTCGAACGCGCGCTTCAACTCCGGGTAGCGCTCGAGATCTATCACGAAGTTGCTGAGTCGCGGATCCTCGTACGTCGCCATGAGACGGACGTCGCGTTGCTCGCCCAGCAGGAAGATCGAGCAGCGGTCGAGCCCGAACGCCTTGCCGAGCCGTCGGGTGATCGCCTGCAGGATGTCCACGAAATGGAGCGACGACGAGATCTCGGTGAGAATGTCCACCACCGCGACGAGCTGGTCGCGTTCGCGCTCCAGCTCCGTCACTCGCAGACGGAGCCACTCGGTCTCGTCAGACTGCCTGGCCCGCCAGGAATTCCCCTCCGTCTCCGTCTTCTCCCGATCTTCTTCCTCGGGACGCCACGCTACTCGAACGCTGCTCATCGATGTCCTTGGAATGGGCATTGAACTCGGCGCTGTCGAAGCGGACGACCCTGTTGCGGCCGATCGACTTGGCCACGTACAGCGCGTCGTCTGCGGCCTTCACCAGATCGTCGCGGTGGCCGATGCGCGGGTGTGGCCATGCGGCCACCCCACAGCTCAGCGTACAGCGAAGCGTTCCGGAGCCGCACCTGAAGAGATGCTCCTCTACCTCCTGACGCGCGCGTTCCGCGAAGGTCACCGCGGCGTCCAGTACTGTGCCCGGCAGGATGGCCATGAACTCCTCGCCGCCGTAGCGGCCGATCCTGTCGATTTCGCGGACGGCCTGACGGAGGAGTGAGGCGAGGTCGCGGAGCACGTCGTCTCCGGCCTGATGCCCGTAGGTGTCGTTCACGTCCTTGAAATGGTCGAGATCGAACATCACCACCGCCAGCGGCTCGTGCAGGCGGAGCGAGTGGTCGAACATCTCGCGAAGACGCTGCTCCAGATGTCGTCGATTGTATAGCCCCGTGAGCACGTCGGTGACGGCTATCCGGGTGAGCATGGCGTTCGCCGAGGCGAGATCGCGTTCGCGCCGCTTGAGCTCATCCTGAAGCGACTTGATGCGCAGCATCGCGCGCACGCGCGCCTGCAGCTCGTCGAAGTTGATCGGCTTGGTGATGTAGTCGTCCGCTCCCGCGCCCAGCCCCTCGACCTTGTGCTCGACCGAGTCGAGCGCGGTCTGCATGATGATCGGGATGAACGGGAGAGTCTTGTCCGCCTTGATCCTGCGCGCCACCTCGTTTCCGTCGAGGCGCGGCATCATGACGTCCAGCAGGATCAGGTCCGGCGGCGACGCGTGGACCTTGTCCAGCGCCTCCTCACCGTCACCGGCGCTCACTGTGCGGTAGCCCATCGCCTCCAGGCGCGCGCGAAGCACCTCGACGTTGTCGGGATGGTCGTCGACTATGAGGACCCGCGGCGGCGGGGGAGCTACGTCTGCTGCTGCCATCTCACCGTCCGATGAACCTGGCCACCTCGCTGACCACCGCCTTGGGTTCGCACGGCTTCGCCAGATAGCTGTCGCAGCCCACCTCCATCGCCTTCTCGCGGTCCGACACGAGGGCGTGGGCGGTAAGGGCCACAATGGGAATCGATCGCGTCTCGGGATCCCGCTTCAGTACCTGTGTCGCCTCCCAGCCATCGATCACGGGGATGGAAATGTCCATGAGGATCAGGTCGGGCTTTTCGGCGCGCGCCTTGGCGATGCCCTCCTCACCGTTGAGGGCCTCCATGACGCGGTACCCGAAATGTTGCAATATTGTGGAATAAACGATGCGGTTGTCCTCGTTGTCTTCCACCAGCAGGACCGTTTTACCCGAGGGACTCATGCATTTCCTCTTTCGAATGTCGCGTCGGTACTAGCGGCGCGGGCCAGAGAAGCAAGTTCCTTACCAAGTTCAGCACCCGGAGCATTCCCCGGATTCAACGTTAAGTCTCACAGGAGGATCCCTGAGCGATGTCCCATTATAGCGAACTGACCAGCGCTTCCGCACGCCGCGGGAGCCGCCGCGGCAACGGGCGGGAGGGGGGCGAGTCGGACGCGTCCGATGCCGCCTACTCCGAGGACCTTGGCCGCAGCTACGAGGAAACGATGGAGTGGGACAACATTGGCATCTTCGGCGTGGGGCTGGCCGTTGGCCTCGTACTGGGTGCCGGCCTGGCGCTCCTCCTGGCCCCCCAGAGCGGCGAAGAGACGCGCGAATACCTCGGCCAGCGCTCGCGGTGGATGACCGACCGCGTTTCCGGCGGCCTTGGCAACGTCCGCGAAAACGTCGAACGCGCCACCCGCCGCAGCCGCCGCAAACTCCGCCGCGGCCTCACGCGGGGTAGGTGGATGGTGGAGGATTTGAAAAGATAGGAAGCAGGCGGCAGACGGCAGGAGAGAAGGAAACAGGACACAGGAAACAGGAACTGCCCATCAACGGTGCAGTTCCTGCTTTCTGCCTTCTGCTTTCTGCCGTCACATCTTTTTCACTTCCGCCTCCGCCTGCTGCTTGTAGAACTTGTCGTTGTAGTCGAGCGGCTTGCCGTCGATCACGAACTGGAATTGCGCGCGGGCGCGTTCGCGGTCGCCGTCGGCGTTTCGGTCGCGGTAGATCTCGGCGAGGTCGAGGTGGTGCACGAGTCGCGCGGGATCCTGCTTCACGGATTTCTCCATGTACTCCACTGCCTCGTCCCAACTCGCCTGCGAGAAGACGTCGCCGCCGAGGAAGTTCTTCGCGAAGAAGCGCGAGAAGCCGCTCAGGCGCATGATCTCGGCGTTCCAGCGACCCATCACGTGCAGCGCGCCAGGATGCAACGAGTCGTATTTCAGCGCCTCCAGCGCCTCGGTGCGGATCTCCTTGGCATAGTTGACGCGCTGCTTCACTCCGAGCGTGAGAGCCACGCGGCCGAGCGCACGTGCGAGTACGAAATGGCCCTCGGCGTCATCGGGTCTGGCGCGGACCGCGCGGCGAGCGTACTTCTCTCCTTCGGCGAAGTACTGCTCTCGCCGATCGGGATCGGCGTCGAATTCACCGAGGTCTACCGCGTCGCGTGATGCCTTCCATAGAGCCTCGTATGACATGGAGTCGATCGCCAGCGCGGCCTTGTAATGGGCCAGCGCGAAGGCGGGACTCATGGCCGCGTGAGCACTGTCGCCCTGGGCGATCTTCAAGGCGACTTCCGTCGCGGTTGCCGGCACCGACTGTGCGGCGGCCGTCTGGGCAAGTGCGAGAATGCCGGTCGAAAGGACGAGGTAGCGCAGCGACATGGAACCTCCGACATTGTGGCATGCGTGCCGAGGGGCGCGCGGAACGTACTCCAGCGAGCGACGGCGAAGCCCGCCGCCTGAATGGGTATACCCCTGAGGACAATCAATGCTCGCGCAGCGACTCATAGAGCGCAAGCGAAATGGTGGACGGCTCGAGCCGGGTGAGTGGCGTGCCCTCGTGCACGCCTATTCATCAGGGCACGTGGCGGACCACGAACTGGCGGCATTCCTCATGGCCGCGTATCTGCGCGGCCTCGATCTAACCGAAGCTCATTCGCTCACCGACGCGCTGCTGGGACTCGGTGTACCGCTCTTCGCGCCCTCTTCCGAGAGCGCGCGGATGGATATGCACTCGACTGGTGGTGTGGGCGACAAGGCGTGGATAGCAGTGGCGCCGCTCGTGGCATCGCTCGGGGTGTCCGTGCCGATGACGCTCTGTGCGGCGTGCGACCTCGCGGGTTCTCCTCTCGAGAAGCTGCTCGCGATACCCGGCTTCCGCACCGATCTCCCCGCCTCGGTCGCGCGAGAGCAACTGGATCGCGTCGGATGCGTGATCACCGAGTGCCCGCGCGAGTCGGCACCGCTCGCGGCCCGGCTCGCAGCCCTGCGGCAGGCGACGGCGACGGTGGAGTCGACGGCGCTCATGGCCGTCGACATCGCCGCGCGCAAGCTCGTGGAAGGGCTGCGCGGCCTGGTGGTGGACATCAAGATCGGCTCCGGTGCCGCGATGGCCACCGGCCGTGATGGCCTCGCGCTCGCGGTGCTGCTGGCCGAGCTGGCCAGCGCGCACGGGTGCGAGTGCGTGTCGCTCCTCACCGCCATGGATCGCCCGCTCGGTCGCGCGGTGGGAAGTGCACTGGAAGTGGAGGAAGCGATTCACGTGCTGCACGGCGAGGGGCCGCCCGACCTCGTGGAGGTGTGCATGGCGCTCGGAGTGGAGCTTCTTCTCCTTGCGCGGCGCGCTGGCAGCCGCGAGGAAGCGAGGAAGCAGCTCGCCTCGGCCATCGCATCCGGCGCGGCCGCGAGGAAGCTGCAGGAGGTGATCGAGGCGCAGGGAGGGAATCCCGCGGTGGTCGACGATCCTGCCCTCCTGCCACAGGCGGAGGAGTGCGAGCTCTTCGTGGCGCCGCAACGCGGTTTCGTGGCGAGCATCGATCCGCGTCCGATCGCGCGCGGCTTCGCGACGCTCACCGCCGGAGCGGCGGCGGCTAGAGGGTGGTGTGGAGGGGGAGGGGGAGGCGCCGGTGTCGAGGCCGTCGGCTACGTGGTGAGCGCGAAGCCGGGCGACTGGGTGGAGGCGGGCGAGCCGCTGGCCACGATATTCGCGCGCACGCAGCAGGACATCGCTCGCGGACGCGCCGCGCTCGCCGAGGCGATACGAATAGCGGAAGAAGCGGAGGCACCGCTTCCGTTGATATCACACCGCGTGGACATCGGCCGAACCACAACGTTCGGAGAGGGGTCCGTCGAATAGGCGAAAGGGGTGAGCTTCGCGAGAAGCTCACCCCTTTCGGAGTTCGACGCAGCACGATTCGACTAGACGTCCAGGTTGCGCACGAACTTGGCGTTGGACTCGATGAAGAGCCTGCGCGGCTCCACGGAGTCTCCCATGAGGTCCTGGAAGATCCGGTCGGCCTGGACCGCGTCGTCCATGTCCACCTTGAGGAGCGTGCGGCGCTCGGGGTCCATGGTGGTGTCCCAGAGCTGGCCCGGATTCATCTCGCCCAGTCCCTTGTAGCGCTGGATGGAGACGCTCCCGCGCCCATCGCCATTCCCCATGCGAGCCATGTACGCATCGCGCTCCTCCTCGCTGTACGCGTACTGCTCTTCCTTCCCCTTCGCGACGCGATAGAGCGGCGGCTGCGCGATGTACACGTAGCCCGCTTCGATGAGCTCCTTCATCTGGCGGAAGAAGAAGGTGAGAAGGAGGTTGCGGATGTGCGCGCCGTCCACGTCGGCATCGGTCATGATGATGATCTTGTGGTAGCGCGACTGATCGATCTGGAAGTCGTCCTTGATGCCGGTACCGATGGCGGTGATGATGGTGCGGATCTCCTCGTTCGAGAGCACCTTGTCGATGCGCGCCTTCTCGACGTTGAGGATCTTGCCGCGCAGCGGGAGGATCGCCTGGAAGGAGCGGTCGCGTCCCTGCTTGGCCGAACCACCTGCGGAGTCGCCCTCCACCAGGTAGAGCTCGCAGAGCGCGGGGTCCGAGAGCGAGCAGTCGGCCAGCTTGCCGGGAAGGACGTTCCCCTCGAGCGCGGACTTCTTGCGCGTGAGGTCGCGCGCCTTGCGAGCCGCCTCCCTCGCGCGCGCCGCGGAGACTGCCTTCTCGACGATCGTGTTCGCCGACCGCGGATGCTCTTCGAGGTACGCGGCGAGGTGCTCGTTAACCACGGTCTTGACCGCGGTCTCGACCTCGGAGTTGCCGAGCTTCGTCTTGGTCTGCCCCTCGAACTGCGGCTCGCGCACCTTCACGGCGAGGACCGCCGTGAGGCCTTCACGAACGTCGTCGCCCGAGAGCGTGAAATCCGCCTTCTTGAGGAAGTTGCCCTTCTGCGCGTACTGGTTCACGACGCGCGTGAGCGCGCTCTTGAAGCCGGTGAGGTGAGTGCCCCCCTCGACCGTGTTGATGTTGTTGACGAACGAGAAGATGTTGTCGTTGTAGCCGTCGTTGTACTGCATGGCCAGCTCGATCTCGATGTCATCGCGCTGGGTCTCGATATGCACGATGTCGGCGTGCAGCGCCTTCCGGTTCTTGGAGAGGAAGGTGATGAACTCCCTGAGTCCGCCCTTCGCGTGGAAGGTCTCGTTGCGCACCGGCTCCGCGCGTTCGTCGGCGAGCGTGATCGTTACTCCCTTGTTCAGGAATGAGAGCTCGCGCAGGCGGGTGGCGAGGATGTCGTGATCGTAGACGAGTTCAGTGAAGATCGACGGATCGGGAGAGAACCAGACCTTGGTCCCAGTGTCGTTCTTCGCGGCCTTTCCGATGACCTTCAGCTTCGTGGTGGTCACGCCGCGCGCGAAGTCCATGTAGTGCTCCTGGCCGCCGCGCTTGACCCACACCTTGAGCTGGGTGGAGAGCGCGTTCACGACGGAGACACCGACGCCGTGCAGGCCGCCGGAGACCTTGTAGGAGCTCTTGTCGAACTTTCCGCCGGCGTGCAGCACGGTCATGGCCAGCTCGACGCCCGGAATCTTCTCGATCGGGTGGAGATCCACCGGAAAGCCGCGACCGTTGTCGGTGACGGAGATCGAGTTGTCCTTGTGGATGACGACGTCGACCTGATCGGCGTAGCCCGCCATCGCCTCGTCGATGGAGTTGTCCACGACCTCGTAGACGAGGTGGTGCAGCCCGCGCCCCGACGTGGAGCCGATGTACATCCCGGGCCGTTTTCTGACCGCCTCGAGACCCTTGAGGACCTGAATCTGCCCCGCGCCGTACTCCGCGGGCGAGCTTACTCTCTTGGCCATTTGCACCCTTGTTTCGCTGAAACCAATCTACCGAACACACCCCGAAACGAGCGCTCCGGGGCCAACTCCGAAATATAGCGTAAATTCCTGTAAAATCAATGAGTTAGGGGTAAGGAAACAGGACACAGGACACAGGAACTGCATACAAATCGATGTCGTCCCCGCCAAAGCGGGGACCCAGCTTCGCGTGGAGCATCACAGACCCCCGCTTTGGCGGGAGCGACTGGGCAGTTGTGCAGTTCCTGTTTCCTGTCTCCTGTTCCCTTACTCCCTACTGCCTGCACACCCCGTTCGGGTCCGGCTTCGGGTGATCCACGACCACGCGGTGGTCGAGGTCGGCGACGTGGAGAGCTATGTCCTCGACCAGACTGGCCACGCGAGTGAGGTGATCGTAGTCGATGTACTGCGGCTCGTCGGTCACCTGGTGGTAGTCCGAATGAAGGCCGGTGGTGAAGAAGGTGATCGGGATGCCGTAGCGGGCGTACTCGTAGTGGTCGCTGCGGCAGTAGATGTTCGAAGGGTGACCGTCGGCGTCGATCGAGTAATCGAGCGTCAAGTTGTGGTTGCCTTCGCGATTCACCTGCTCCACGATGTTGCCGAGCTCCGTGGACAGGCGCCGCGAACCCACGAGCTGCAGGTAGTCGGGGCTGCCGTGGATCGGCGTGCCGTCCTTCGTGCGACCGGTCTCGTCATCGGCACCGCCGCGGCCGATCATGTCCATGTTGAGCTGCGCCACGATCGAGTCGCGCGGCACCGTGGGATGGTCGGTGTACCAGCGCGAGCCGAGCAGTCCCTTCTCTTCACCCACGTGCCAGACGAAGAGGATCGAGCGCTTCGGCTTGACGCTCATCGACGCGATCTTCTGCGCGATCTCGAGTGTCGCCACCGAGCCGGAGCCGTCATCGTCGGCGCCGTTGTTGATCGAATCCTGACGCGCGGACTGCGGGTACTTCGCGCGGAAGGCGGCGAGCTCCTGATTGACCTGCGCCTGCTGCTCCGGCGTCGCCTGCTTGCCGCCGTCGTCGGCTCCCTCGGGACGCACGATGTGATTCCAGATCCGCAGCGAGTCGTGGTCCACCGCGTGGCTCGCGTAGCCCACGTGGTCGTTGTGCGCTCCGATGGCCACGTACTGGCCCTTCAGATTCGGATCGCTCCCCGGTATGATGGCCACGACGTTGCGCGCAGGATACTTCACCGGTTCGACGTCGTACGAGATATTCACCGCCACTGTCGCGCCGCTCGCGCCCGGCTGGAGCTGCGCCATCGGGCTCGAGAAGAGTTTGTTGGCGGCCGCCTCGGTCATGTAGATGGTGGTGCGGCCGGCGCTCTCCTTCCCATCATCGAGGAAAGTGCGCGGCTCCCGCAGGTACTGCGAGAACTGGGGCGGGAGCGCATCCAGGCCGGCCACGACCACCGCGGCGGGGTCGAGTCCCTCGACCGGGTTGCGGCGCAGGTTGCGCAGTGCCGCCATCCCGCCGCCGCTCGGGATCGAGAAGACGAGAAGCTTGCCGCGCGCCTGCTCCGGAGTGGCGCCGCCCTCGGTCGAGCCGAGTACGCCGCCGTACACGGCCTGCAGTGCATCGTTCGTGATCGCGTGGTCGGTCACCGGAAGGAAATCCTCGAACGGCGTCAGCGCGCTCCCATTCACGGAGAACACGATCGCATCCGAGATGCTCCGCGTCTTGAGCGGGATGGTCTGGAAGTAGGTGCCGTTGTCGCCCGCGGGTACCAGTCCGAGCTTGCGCGCCTCGGCGGCTATGTAGTCGGTGCCCTTGACGTTCCCTTCGGTTCCGGCCTCGCGCCCCTGCATCGAGTCGTCGGAGAAGATGAAGAGACGGGTACGGAGGTCGGCCGGAGTTATCGCGGCCGTAGTGGGCCGCGGCTGGTGGATCCGTGCGGCCGGCGTGAAGGGATCGGGCGCGGGCGCCTCCGGAGTCGGGGCAGGGGCAGTTTCCGTGGACGTGCCTCCCCCCCGCGGAGCGCACGCGGCGATCGGGAGCAGCGCGGCGAACGCCACGCGCTTCAGCTTGATGTGCATGATCCTCGGGTCCGATGTGTAATGCGCGCGGCCGTCTCGAGTCGTGGGCGCCGGCGCCTGGCGAGCCAGAACAGTTAAATATGGATCGCTAGCCCCCGAGCCGCCAATGGATGCGCTCGATTGCCGCGCTGCGCCCGCCGCCGATCGACTTCGCCTCGCCGCCGGTGCGCTCGTTCAACGCCTGGAGAAGCTGCGGCTCCATGAGCGAGAGCTCCTGCATCCAGGCGCTCGTTCGAACCGCGACGAACAGGGTGCCGTCGCGCGAGATCATGATCGGCGTGGTGACGGCAGCGATCTGGGCGCCCACCAGCTCCTCCCAGTCGGGAATCACTGTCGCCTGCTCCACGCGTCCGGCCAGTCCCGACTGCTCGAGGAACGCGCTCAGAACTGCATCCAGCTTCTCCGGCTGCTTCTTCTTCGGCGTCATGGCGCGACTCGTCCGGCGGCGCAGAGCGTGCCCGCGGAGATGCGCCAGCGCTCGAGGCGCGTGAGCCCCTCGGGGATGTCGCTCTCGCGCGGGACGGCGAGGATCGTCTGCCCGTTGCGATGCGTGTCGAGGAGCTCGAGTATGCGCGCCGACCGGCGTGCGTCGAGCTCGGCGAATGGGTCATCGAGGAGAACCACAGGCTCGCGACCGGAGTGCGCGCGGAGCGTGGCCGCCTCCAGAAGGCGGAGCGCCATCGCCGCGGTCCGCTGCTGTCCCGCAGAGCCGAAGGTGCGCAGGTCGCGTTCGTCGAGGAGGAGTGCGATCTCATCGCGATGCGGGCCCGAGTGGGTGAGTCCGCGACGCATGTCGAGCGGGCGTTTCTTCTGGAGCGCGTCGCGGAGGGCGGCCTCGAGGTGGTCGATCGCGGTCGCGCCGGGACCACCCTCCGTTACACCGGGTGCACCTACCGCGTAGCGCAGCGTGGACACGCCGCGCTCTCCCATGGACGCCGACAGCTCGCGGTACGCCTCGGCGTTCCGCTCGACCCAGCGCTGCCGTTCGCGCCAGAGCACCGCGCCGTGCTCGGCGAGCGCGGGCTCCCAGACTGCCACGCGCTCATCGGCGCTGCCGCGGCGACGCGCGCCGGGCTGCGCGTCGCGCAGCGGATCGCGCAGCGGAGCGCGCAGCGCCGCGTTCCTTCGGGCGAGCGCCGCGCGGTAGCGCTGGAGCGCCGCCAGGTACGGAGGCGAGGTGAGGGCGAGTACGACGTCCAGGAAGCGGCGGCGGATGCTGGGCGCGCCTGCCACCAGCGAGGCGTCCTGCGGTGAGAAGACGACGGCGGGGAATGCTCCGAGCGCGGCGGAGAGTCGGGGTGGCTCGACACTGTCGAGAGTGGCCTTCTTACGCCGACCGGCACGCTCGAAGCCCACGCTCACCCGGTGGACCGGCGCTCCCGTCAGCTCCGCCATGATGTGGAAGCCGGGTTGGCCGAACCTCACGAGCTCCCGATCGAGTGCCCCGCGAAAGGAGCGCAGGATCTGCAGATACTGGATCGCCTCGAGAAAGTTCGTCTTCCCTTCGCCGTTGTCGCCCACCACGACGAGCCCCTCTTCCGGAGGCTCGAGCTCCACCCGGGCGAGGTTCCGGAAATCCCGGATGGAGAGCGCGCCGATCCAGCCAACGCTCACCGGCCGCGGAATGTCGCTGCGCGCTTTTCGAGGAAGGCGGCCATCCCCTCGCGCATGTCCTCGGTGGACGCCAGGAGTCCGAAGTTGTTCGCCTCGATCGCCAGTCCGTCGTCGAGGGTGCCGTCAAGGCCCCGGTTCACCGCCTCGATGCACAGCGCCACGGCGACCGGGCCCTGCGCCAGGATCTGACGCAGCATCCGCTCCGCTTCCGCTTTCAGCTCCGCGAGAGGCACGACCTTGTTGACCAGGCCGATCCTGTATGCTTCTGCCGCATCGATCATCTCGCCG
>Ga0182744_1003670_pt1 | contig 11869 bp, 17 predicted proteins | sample eDN3rd30CKraftMG_FD_128525 | JGI IMG/M metagenome (GOLD analysis project Ga0182744, IMG submission 128525) | Enriched Miracle-Growth compost microbial communities from Emeryville, California, USA - eDNA 3rd pass 30_C Kraft MG (version 2) (version 2) ...
CTGTTGAAGGTGCACCAACCGATGAACTCGCCGTCGGCACGGCGTTCGATAGCCAGCCGCAGAGCGGTGCCGCGCTCCACTGCCTTCTCGCCGTTAGCGAAGAACTGCTCCACCATGGAACGGTCGGCTCAGGGCGGCGAGTCCCAATACCTCATCGCCTCTGCGTCGCTCTGGAGCGCGAACAACGGTTCCCCATCTGAAGCCCGGAACGGTCTGAGAAGGAGTCGGTCGGTCTCGATCGTCGGCACCACGAGGCTCATGATCGATATGGTGTCACACCTCGTGCGACAGGCAGAGTCAACCGCCACCGGCCGACCGACATCTCCCCGGCAGCCGCCCTCGACCGACGTCGCTCCGACATCCTCTGCGCCATGCTCCGCGACGGCACCCTCCATCAAGCGCCGCAACAGGCTCAGATCGTCGAGTTCGCCCGCGCGGGATGAGGGTGATCAGTCGACATCAACGCTCTGCCAGATGACGTCAGCCACGCACAAGCCGGTCTCGGTCTCGCGATAGAACACGTCGGTTGGGACCTCCTCACCGGAAGTCCCGCTCAAGCCTGCGCCTTCGAGGTTGATTCTCCACGTCGCGTCAAGCGCCGGTCGATCAACGGATGTCTCGGGGTCGAACTGCTCTGGCTCTCCCGCGCTGAGTCCGTCCCACACGTCCGCTTCGCCGAAGACCGCAGCAGAACCCTCGCAGCTAAGCGAGTCCTGACCGCCGGACGAAGCCCCGGCGATCAATTTCTCAGTTGTGTCGATCACGCGCGCACCGTCGGGGCTCCAAAGCACCCCATCGATCGAGCACCCCGTCACAGCAACGAGAGCAACACCAACAACGGTCAGCGCGAGCACGCGACGAGGAACCTTCACCCCATCACAGTATCGAGACAAAACGCCGCCGCACACGGTCTCACAGACAGCTCTGCGCTCGAATACCTCCTCGATCCGCTCGCCATCTGCGTGACGTATGCGTCGTCAGTTCACGGGCATGCGTCGTCCAGCCGAGGTCTGAAACCGAATCAGATACCCGTCCGGATCAGTCACGAGGAACTGATGCACCCCTGCTTCCTCGGTGTCACTCACCCGGTACCACTTCGTCTCAGGCTCCATGAAGATCGCCACACCGGCGTCGCGGAGGACGCTCACGATGGGGTCGATCTCGGCGACGCCGATCTGAAAGTTGACTCCACGACCGAAGGGCTGGACAAGGTCACCTGTCAGCCAGTTCCGTCCAACGCCACACTCCTCGAGCATGACATGCGCACTCCCCCTCGTAATGTATGCGAACCTCTCCTCGAGCCGCTCATATGCGATCTCGAAACCGCACAGTCCGCACCAGAAGTCGATGCTCGCGCGAATATCGGAGACGAGAAGCTCGGGGACGAGGTCGGGCTCAAGATCACGAGAAATCACCGAACCATGGTGCCAGCACTGCCAGCGCCCTGTCCGGCTCTGAAACGTCCTTCTGGGCGTTCCCTCTCGCTGCGCTCGCCCAACGACCGGGGGCAGGGATCACACGTTGAAGCGGAAGTCCACCGAATTCTGGCACACACAACGATCAGCGGTGATGGGATTCACATCATGCTGAGGCGCTCCGCGAGTGCGGCAGCGATCTCGTCCGCCGTCTGCGCGGCTGTGTCGAGCTCCACCACCTCATCAGACCACGTCGCGTAGCCCGCGCGCCGGCGCTGCACTTCTGTCCATGTCGGCTCGCCGACATGGGTGAGACCGCGTTCCCTGGCGCTGAGCCTTCGCTCATGCTCCTGCACATCGGAGATCACGAGGTACACGAAGTCGACAGATGCCCCCGTGCGCGATCCCGCAGTGCGCCAGGTGTTCCGAGCTCCCTCACTGTCGTTGACAGCATCGACCACGACGACGTGACCGAGCCCTAGATTCTGCTCTGCCATCGCGCGAGTCGCCTCATACGCAGCAACCCCGACCTGCCACCCCGACGGCAGACCACAGGCAAGGATCGACTCCTCAACCGCGTCGACCGACAGGTGTACCGCCCCGGTGCGCCGAGCCACGATTTCGGCGACGCTCGTCTTCCCAACTCCTGGCAGACCGGAGAGAACGACCAGACGACCGGTCGTGTGACCTTCAGCGGAGCGATCGCGGCAATCTGTTCTGACACTCGATCCTCCGCGAGTTCCAATTCGTACTGCGCCAACAGATGCAGCTTCCGACGCTAGACGTTAAAGCGGAACTCCACCACGTTCCGGCACAGACAACGATGTGGACTGACACTCTCGCGCCTCCTGACTCCGCGGGCTCGACCTGCTGAAGAATGAGCTCTACCGTGCACGCTGATCGTCCGTGTCGAAACCCGGACGAGATGCCCTCTCTTCCACGCTTTCCAGTTCCTGAAAGAAGGTCACCTGCCAGCCTGCCGGTCCTTCGACCCTCGCGTTGATGCTCCGGAACGGCGTCGTGGTCAGCGGAGCCAGCAGGCGGGCATCCGCAGCGCGCGCATCGGACACCGCCCGCGCGGCGTCATCGACCTCGAGGGCAAGCCTCAGCGTCGGGCCGGACGAAGGCTCAGCGCCCTCGATCCGATCGATGTTGCGAGCGTGGGTCGGCGTGGCGAGTTCGATCGTGGCGGTGCCGGCGTTCAGAATCGACACCCGGTCATCTCCATCAGTGGCGAAGGCAGGCTGCTCGGGCATACCGAGGACATCGCGATAGAAGCGGAGGGCCTCATCGAAGTCGTCGGTCTCGATGATCAAACGGAGCTGCCTGGGCCGATTCGATGTCGTCATGCAGATCAGTCTCGACCCTGACACCCATGTCAGTTGCAAGACCGAATCGCACCGCCATCGACGCCAGTCGCTCGAGTTCGCCCTCGACCGCGGCTCGCTCACTCTCCAGGCGTTGCCGTGCCGCCTGGAAGGCCCCGGCCAGCTGCTCGCGAATCACGCCAAGCTCGCTGATCGCGGGCAGCAGCTCGCGGATCACGGAGCTGCAGAATCCTGCGTCGAAGAGCTCCTGGATCTCGCCGACGATCCGGACTTCGTCGACCTCGGAAGAACGGTGACCGGCAGACGATCTCTGCGGCATCAGCAGTCCTTGCTGCTCGTAGTAGCGCAAGGAGCAGACGAACGTGCTGATCACGGCCGGCAGAAGTCGGTGACTTCCCCTTGCGTGACGAAGCCTGCGGCCAGGTAGGTGGCAACGGCGGCCGCATTCGACGACGGCGTCGCAACAGTTGCGCTTGAACACGCCATACGTCGCAGCGCCTCCGCTGCCGCGAGCGTGATCGCAACTCCGTACCCTCGCCCACGATGGTCACCATGAACGCCCAACGGCTCGATGACGCCCGGGCGACCAGGGCCAGCCGACCAGACTGTGGTCGCCGCGACGGGGGTCTCGTCCTCGTCATAACCGACGAGACATTCAGCAGTGCGATATGCATACCCTTCTGCCATCTGACGCCAACGGTCGGCGGACAACGAAGAGCCAGGAAACGCAGCCGCCTCCACCATCACGCGGTCCTCGATCAACTCCACCCCGACGACCTTGACCTGCAGCGAGGGCGAGGGGACGGGCGATGCCAGGTCTCGATACAGCGGGGTCCACGGGTCATCCTCTGTCCAGCCACGATCGGACAGGCTTTGTTGAAGCGCGCTTCCAAATCTGGCCTCAACAACTCCACGACCTGACGGCAGGACGTCGCCCAGGGAGTCGACGAAGTCGTCGGCGATTCGATTGGCGAATACATGATCCTCGCCAACGGCCGGCGAGATGGCCATGCGAATCAATTCCGACTCGTCGAGAAATCCGACCGCCATGGCGTCGCCCTTGCGAGACCACACCCGAAGTGCCGCAGCGAGTGATTCGGCCCCGAACCGTCCGTACCAGCCCAAATCTCCGGGATGGACCTGAATAGGCGAACCCTCTTGTTGCCAGGACGCCACGGCTTCGATGATGCGGGGAAGCTCTGTCACCGACGGAGTGCTCATTGACACTGTCATGCGACCAGCCTCACACAGGTGCGGTTCTCCCTGCAGACGAGTCACGACCCCGCGTCCGCCGCAGGTAGGTCGGTAGCCTGGGCAACTATGTGCGCGATCAATCTCTGGGCGGTGAACGCCGCAGCCTTCACGACCGAGTTCCAGCAGTTCACCGAGGAACGGCTCGGCGTCGCGCCCGTCGCCGAAGAGATGAGCATCGGCTCGAGCCGCGTGCGCGGCTCTTCGCGCGTCTTCACTCTGACAACACGCATGTGCGACTGCGGTTCGCTGATCGGCCGGCGTGCCGATCCTGCCCATGACGGCGAGATCAGCGCGGAACGCTGGCTCGCCTGGCTCCGCGAACTCCCCGACCATGTCCCGCACGTCTCCCGCATCGCCGTCCTCCGCGCGTGGAGCCCCGAAAGCGATGTCGTCACCCCGCAGCGCTCACGCGGCATCCGCATCGGCGAGCTCGACGAGACGATCCTGCGCGACATCCGCGACGACATGCTGCTGACGCTCGACTACCCGCGGGCCTGGTAGAACGCGAAGGCCCCGGCCGTCACCGACGACCGGGGCGAAGCGCGAACGGACCAGTGATCACACGTTAAACCGGAACTCCAACACGTTACGTCGCGGTTAGCGGTCTGCTGGTGCGATCGCGCCGAGCTTCGCCCCGAACCCCGCACAGAGCACGTGCGCCTGTTCGAGGGGGATCCATCGGCACGTCCAACGCTGAGTCTGGCCCCCGTCTGAAGGATCCTCCTCACCGGAAGACCACCGCTCCGGTAGTGAGTGCTCTGCCGGTTCAAGCTGAAAGAAGTGTCGCTCGTGCATCTCCGGTTTGGACGGCCAGACGTCGTATAGTTCGACACCCAAGTCACGAATGACACGTGTGGCCATCCCTGTCTCCTCAAGAACCTCGCGCACGACGGCCGCGCCCGGCTCTTCGCCGGGCTCGATGGATCCCGCAGGCACTTGCACCCCCGCAACATCGAGCGGGACGTCGTCGTGGGTGAAGACCAGGAGATCACCGTCATGCACGACGTACGCCACAACCTTTCTGACGAGTCGGCGATCCGGCCCAGCGCTCACGCGACCTTCAGCGGCCTGATCGCAGCGATCTTGTCGCGCAGAGCGCGCCGTTCCAGCCGCAGTTCATAGTTCGACTGCAAGTTCATCCAGAACTCCTCTGACGTCCCAAAGTAGCGGGCCAGCCGGATCGCTGTGTCCGCCGTGATTCCCCGCTTGCCGTGCACGATCTCATTGATCCGCCGCGGCGGCACACCGATCGAGACCGCCAGCTTGTTCTGCGTGATCCCGAAGCCCTCGATGAAGTCCTCCATCAAGATCTCTCCCGGATGGATCGGCTCGATCAGGTCGTTCTCAGTGGTGGTCGACGAGTTCGACATCTTCCGCACCTCCATCCCTCCAGACAAAGCAGATCCGCCACTGCGCATTGACGCGGATGCTGTGCTGCCCGCGCCGGTCGCCAGACAACTGTTCCAGCCGGTTCCCCGGCGGGAGTCTGAGGTCTTCCACGTCTCTTGCCGCATGGATGACTTCAAGCTTCCGCAAGGCCGCCCGCTGTACCAACCGGTCAATGCGCTTGACGTACTGCTCATGCCAGATGCGTTCGGTGTCCTTGCTCGCGAACGATCTGATCACAGGCTCAGAATATAACGAAACCCGTCAATAACGCTAGACGTTAAACCGGAACTCCACCGGGTTACGTTACGGATAGGAATCACGGCCTATCGAGTGGGGGACCTAGAACACGTGGGGGACAGTGAACCCGCCCGAGAAGAGCACTGCAGCGAGGCCAACAACGGCCAGCCCCACCAGCACGATGTATGAGAAAGTACGCACCCACCCCCACGACTGACCGCCCCGAGCAGTGAGGATCAAAGCCACGGCCGGCACAATCATGAAACCCCCGAACCACAGAGCAGGGGCGACACGAACGTCGGGAGCAGGGCACGGATTCGCGAGGGCACACAGAGTCGGAATGCCCTGAGCCAGCCACATGAGCACCCACGTCGCTAGCAGAATGCCGATCGCCGGCAGCACCCTTGCTGCCAGGTTCACGCGTCGAGTTTCACCAGGCTTCACATCGCCACTCTGGCAGATGCTCGAGTTCCGGCTCACACGTTGAAACGGAACTCCACCACGTCGCCGTCCTGCATGACGTAGTCCTTGCCCTCCAGGCGCGCCTTGCCGTGGGCACGCGCCTCGACGACCGAGCCGAGCTCGACGAGATCCTCGAACGAGATGACCTCGGCCTTGATGAAGCCCTTCTCGAAGTCTGTGTGGATGACCCCCGCCGCCTGCGGCGCCTTCCAGCCCTTGCCGATCGTCCAGGCCCGGGCCTCCTTCGGGCCCGCGGTCAGGTACGTCTGCAGCCCGAGCGTGTCGAAGCCGATGCGCGCCAGCTGGTCGAGGCCCGACTCGTCCTGTCCCGTCGAAGCCAGTAGCTCCGCAGCATCCTCCGGATCGAGGTCGATGAGCTCCGACTCGATCTTCGCGTCGAGGAAGACGGCCTTCGCGGGGGCCACCAGGGCCTCCAGCTCGGCCTTGCGCGCGGCATCCGTCAGCACCGCCTCATCCACGTTGAACACGAAGATGAACGGCTTCGCCGTCAGCAGCCCGAGCTCCTTGATAGGCGCGAGGTCGACGCCCGACGCCGACAGCAGAACGCCGCGATCGAGGGCGTCCTTCGCGGCGACGGCAGCCTCGAGCACGGACTTGTCTGTCTTGCGGCCTTTGACTTCCTTCTCGTACCGCGTGATCGCCTTCTCGAGCGTCTGCAGGTCGGCGAGCATCAGCTCGGCGCCGATCGTCTCGAGGTCGTTCTTCGGGTTGACCTCACCCTCGACGTGCACGACGTCGTCGTCGGCGAACCCGCGCACGACCTGCGCGATCGCGTCGGCCTCGCGGATGTTCGCCAAGAACTGGTTGCCCAGCCCCTCACCCTCACTCGCACCGCGCACGATGCCGGCGATGTCGACGAACGACACGGTCGCGGGCACAGTCCGCTCGCTGTGGAAGACCTCGGCGAGCCGGTCGAGCCGTTCATCGGGAAGGTTCACCACCCCGATGTTGGGCTCGATCGTCGCGAACGGATAGTTCGCTGCGAGCACCTGGTTGCGGGTCAGGGCGTTGAACAGGGTGGACTTGCCGACGTTGGGCAGTCCGACGATTCCGATGGTGAGGGCCACGGGCATCCAGTCTACGGGGGTGGATGCCGCAGCCCGCCGCCCACGCACGCAGACGGGTTCGCTACGGCCGCAGCGCCCGGAACGCCGTGGTCACGTAGGGCAGCTCGACCACGGCGTCGCCGACCGCCCCGATGCCGTCGAAGACCTCGCCCAGCTCGCGGTCGATGCGCGCGCGCTCGGTGTCGTCGGCCGTGATGACGTAACTGCGCGAATGCGCCATGTCGAACAGGTCCGCGCGGCTCATCGACCGCGCCCAGCGCCACGAGTGCGATTCGAGCGCGCCGAACGGTGAGGCCACCGTCGGCCCGCCCTCGGCGAGCATCACCTCGGCATTGCTGCCGTGCATGATCCGCGTCATCGCGGCGACCCACTCGACCGACTCGTCGCGAATGTTCCAAACGAGCCCGAGCACGCCAGCCGGGCGCAGCACTCGCGCGACCTCGGCGGACGCCGCGACCGGATCCACCCAGTGCCACGCCTGCCCGAACACCACGGCATCGAGCGCGGCGTCGGGCAGCGGCAGCGCCTCCCCCGTCCCCGCGAGTGTCGGCACGCCGGGCACCGCCGCCCGCAGCGCCTCGAGCATCGCCGCATCCGGCTCGACGGCGACCACCTCGGCGTCGGCCTCTACCAGCGCACGAGTCAGCTTGCCGGTGCCGGCACCCACATCGGCCACGCGCACGCGGTGACCCTCCGTGCGCGTCGGCTGCAGCATCCACTCGACCGCCTCCGCGGGGTATTCCGGGCGCCCCGTCTCGTAGGCGTCGGTGGCGGCACCGAACGACCGCGACATCTCTTCACGTGTGGCCATGGGCCCACCCTACGGCGCGCCTGAGTCCGCCTCATAGGCGCAGGGGTGAGACTGCAGACGTGCCCGTGGACTTCACCGCTATCGACTTCGAGACGGCGAACTCCAGCAGTGCCTCGGCCTGCGCGGTCGGACTCGTCCGCGTCCGCAGCGGCGAGGTCGTCGCGCAGACGGGATGGCTGATCCGCCCGCCGGCCGGGTTCGACCGCTTCTTCGATGTGAACATCGGCATCCACGGCATCCACCCCGAAGACGTGCGGGACGCCAAGACGTGGAGCGAGCAGCTCGACGACATCGCGGCGTTCGCCGCGGCCGACGTGCTCGTCGCACACAACGCGGGCTTCGACATGTCGGTGCTGCGGCGCGCGTGCGAAGCCAGCGGCGATGTCTGCCCGCCGTACCGCTATTTCTGCAGCCTGCAGCTGGCGCGTCGCGTGTACGAGCTGCCCTCGTACCGGCTGCCGCTCGCGGCGGCCGCGGCGGGCTTCACCGACTTCACCCACCACGAGGCGACGGCCGATGCGCTCGCGTGCGCCCATATCGTGATGGATGCCGCGGCCCGTGCCGGCGCGCGCTCCATCGACGCGCTTGCCGACGCGCACGGGCTCAGAGTCAAGACGATCGACGTCGCGGCGCCGGTGGTCGAGCCCGTCTTCGCCGCCTGACCGGCGCACGCCGCGCCGGCATCATCGATACGCGCCCGAGCCCTTGTTTGCTCGCGCCCTGGACTCACCCTCGCCTCGGGCGAGGGGATCTGCCGGAGCGAGGGCCGAATCTGCACATTCGCTCCTCGCGTCGGCATTTCCCCTCGCCTCAGGCGAGGGCCCCGACCGGACGGTCACCCGGGCCCGCGGCCCGCGGCCCGCCGCGCCGCGCCGAGTCTGCGGCGTGATGTCGGAGGCCCCGTCCATCATGGGGACATGGACGCATTCTGGCCCGCACTGATCGCCGTCGCCTGCCTCGCCCTCGGACTCGTGGCGGGCTGGGCCCTGCACGCCCTGCGCGGCGCGGACGAGCACGCCGGCCTGCTCGCGCGCGCTGTCGCAGCCGAGACCGAGACCGCCTCCCTGCGCGACCGGGTCGCCCGCCAAGACGAGCTGCATCGCGGCTTCGCCGAGCAGTCACGCCTCGACCAGGCGGCGCGTGAAGAGCGCGAGCGCCGCGAGCAGTCGGTGCTGCGCGCCCTTGAGCCGGTGCGCGAGACGCTGCAGGAGATGCAGCGCAAGGTCGATGTGCTCGAGACCGACCGCCACACGCAGTACGGCACGCTCGCCGAGCAGCTGCGGCGCACCGCAGAGAGTGAAGAGGCGCTGCGCGCGACCACCGAATCGCTCGCGGGTGCCCTGCGGTCAGGGGCGACCCGCGGCGTCTGGGGCGAGACGCAGCTGCGGCGGGTCGTCGAGGCAGCGGGACTCATCCGGTTCGTGGACTTCGATGTGCAGGCGTCCATCACATCCGACGCCGGCGCGGGGCGCCCCGACATGGTCATCCATCTTCCCGGCGACAAGGCGCTCGCACTCGACGCGAAGGTGCCGCTCGATGCGTACCTCGAAGCCAGTGCGATACCCGTGACCGCCCAGGGCGACGACGCGACGCGGCGCGCGACACTGCTCAGCAAGCATGTGAAGGCCGTCCGCGCCCACATCGACGCGCTCGCGCGCAAGACGTACTGGGCCGGCATGTCGTCCAGCCCCGAGTTCGTCATCTGCTTCCTGCCGAGTGAGTCGCTGCTGTCCACAGCGCTCGACGAAGACCCGACGCTGCTCGACTACGCCTTCGGCAAGCGCGTCGCCCTGGCGTCACCGGTGAATCTCTGGGCGGTGCTGAAGACCGTCGCCTACACGTGGACCCAGCAGGACGTCTCGCACGAAGCCCGTCGGCTGTTCGACCTGGGCAACGAGCTGTATGGACGCCTGGGCTCCCTGGCCGGGCATGCCGACGATCTGCGCAAGGCGATCGAGCGCACCGTCGACAGCTACAACCGCTTCGCCGGCTCGCTCGAGACGCGCGTGCTCGTCAGTGCACGGCGCTTTCCCGGCATCGACCAGACCAAGCTCGATGCGCTGGGCGAGGCATCGACGATCGAGAAGGGCACCAAGCGGCTGACCGCACCGGAATTCACCGAGGCGCCCCCGCTGGTCTCGGCAGACCTCGGCGAGTTGCGCGGGAGGATCGACACGACCGACGAGGGGGTCACCACGCGCGAAGAGTGAGCACCCGCAGGGCCAACGGCGCGAGAAGCGTCAGCCGCCCGGAATGAAGCGGAACAAGAGGATCGCGACGCCCGACACGGCCACGAACGCGCCGATCATCCACCACGAGCTGACGACCTCACCCTCGGCCTTGCGCTTGCGGAACAGCACGTCGGGGCGACGTGCAGGATCGGTCTCGACGACCTTGGGATGCACGCCCGTCCGCGCCAGAGCGTCGGCGACGACGGCCTGCGCACCGGTACGCGGTGCCGGCTCGGTCTTCTCACCCGCCATGTCTCAGTCTCCCTCGCGCACGTCTCGGACTTCTGCGGTTGCCCGCAGACGCCGTCAATTCTCGCACGGGAGGGGGAGGATGCCGCGCAACGGCGCGACTCCGTCGGTCAGAGCCACTTCGAGACGAGGTGCTCCGAGGAGATGCGCCGCAGCGTGCCCGAGGCGCTGCGCAGCACAACGCTCTCGGTGTACACGTAGTCGGCGTTGCGGCGCACGCCGGCGACCAGTCCGCCGTCGGTGACGCCGGTGGCGACGAACAGCGTGTTGTTGCCCTGCACCAGGTCATCGGCCTCGTACACGTGGCCGTCGAGCTGCAGCCCGGCGTCGATGCCGCGCTGCTTCTCGTCGTCGTCGCGAGGCCACAGCCGTCCCTGGATGTGCCCGCCGAGCGCCTTGATCGCACACGCGGTGACGATGCCCTCCGGGCTGCCGCCGACACCCACGCACATGTCGGTGGGAGCGTTGTAGCGCGCGGCGTTGATGCCGCCGGCGACGTCACCGTCGCTCATCAGCCGCGTTCCCGCGCCGGCCTCACGGATCTCGTCGATGAGCTTCTCGTGCCGAGGCCTGTGCAGCACCGAGACGACCATCTCCTCGACCGGCTTGCCGAGCGCCTTCGCCAGCCGCCGGATGTTCTCGCCGATGGGCAGACGGATGTCCACGACGCCCACGCCTGCCGGTCCGGTCACGAGCTTGTCCATGTAGAAGACGGTCGAAGCGTCGAGCATCGTGCCGTGATCGGAGACCGCGATCACCGACAGCGCGTTGTTGCGGCCTGCAGCGGTCAGCGAGGTGCCGTCGATCGGGTCGACGGCGATGTCGCACTTGGGACCCGACCCGTTGCCGACCTTCTCACCGTTGAAGAGCATCGGCGCGTGGTCCTTCTCGCCCTCGCCGATCACGATCGTGCCGTCCACGCTCACGGTGCCGAGGAAGGCCCGCATCGCGTCCACCGCAGCCCCGTCGGCCGCTTCCTTCTGACCGCGGCCGATGAACGGCACCGCACGGATGGCCGCAGCCTCCGTCGCCCGGACGAGTTCGAGCGCGATGTTGCGATCGGGATGCAGCACCGGCTCCGCCGCATCGACAAGGTCGGGATCGTTCGTGGACGCGGAGAGACTCACCATGCCCTCACCATAACCGTCAATCGTGCAGAAATCGCCTCGATTCACTCGCTTGTCAACCGAAGATTCTGTGATTCTTTCGCGCGGGTAAGGCAGCGGCATCCCTCCCCTCCGTCATGTCCCCGCTCGAGCGGCGGCGGCTTCGCTAGAGTGAGGAGTCGATTCACCTCACGACCAAGGAGCGCACGTCATGCCCGTCGCCACCCCCGACCAGTACGCAGAAATGCTCGACCGTGCCAAGGCCGGCGGCTTCGCGTACCCGGCCATCAACGTCTCCA
>Ga0182744_1003671_pt1 | contig 11869 bp, 17 predicted proteins | sample eDN3rd30CKraftMG_FD_128525 | JGI IMG/M metagenome (GOLD analysis project Ga0182744, IMG submission 128525) | Enriched Miracle-Growth compost microbial communities from Emeryville, California, USA - eDNA 3rd pass 30_C Kraft MG (version 2) (version 2) ...
CCTTCCGGTATCGGAAAGGTCATCCCGCCGTTCGCCGTCATCGGCTGATCAACGGGGACATCGTACAGGAGCGGCATGTCGACGGGCACGCCATTGTGAATCGGCCGGTACTTTGGCTGAACGTTGACGGTGCGACCGTTCCACGCGCCGACGGTGACACCGGGGATAGGCCCCCACATGCTGTCCCGTTCGGCCTGAGCCTGCTGGCCGGTGACATCGCGCTGGTTATTCGTTGTCTTGCCAAGATACCCCGGCATCAGCGTTTCACTCCTTCATCGACCTTCCCGCCCTTGATCGCCTCGCCGGTGATGTCGATCTTGAAATCGCCGGTGTAGTTGTCACCGGAGTAGGTGCACTCCGAGACACGATACATGCCGTCCTTGGCGTTCATTTCGAGCGTCTGGCTCTTGATCTGCACCCGGCGGTTCGGGCGGATTTCCGGGTTGAGGAGACACGAAACCCGCGCGCCATTATCCGTTATGGCAGGCGTGCCGATCATGCCCGTTTCCGGTGTGATCAGCGCCACTGTGCCGACAAATCCGTCACTCGGCACCACTTCCAGCGTCTCGTTCTGGCTCGACCAGTAAAAGCCGTTGCCCCGACCTATCGTGTCCATTTCCCGCACACAGGAACCGCAAACGGCATAGGGGCGCTTGAAGGTCTTGCCTTCCAAGGCTTCCGGAAGCTTGAATTCGCCCCGGCTGAGACCCTTGGCCTCCATCTGCTTGGCTATGTCGTCGATCACGTCCTTGACTGGAGTGCCGGCCGGATAGCTCTTGCTGATCGTGGCACGACGGAAAGCAGCATCGCCATCCCCACAGGCGATGGTAGTGATGATGTTCGTGCCTTCGCGCTTATGCTCGACGTCGCGCACCGCGCCTTTGAAGATGATGCCGACGTTCCCGCTTTCACCGGGCGGCATATAGCCAGCCTCGAGCGTGATGGCGTCGAACTCCTTGCCCATGCCGTTCCGGGTGGTCTCGGCGAGGTTATAGAGCTTGATCTCCGCCGAGTTTGGCGAGGACGATATGCCCTTGCTGATCGAGAACTCGATCTTGATTTCATGCGTTGAGACCGGGCCGGGATTGATGATCAGGCCGCCGTTGAAGGACGCCCTGACTTTTCTCAGGTACTGGAGCATCAAGCCTCCGCCAGTTCAGCGTCAGAGGCATGGAATAGCTTGACCGTGCCGGCCGGCAGCGCCTGACGATCAGGAACGGCTCCCGGCGTCACAGCGGCGGCGAAGACCACACCCAGGCCGAAATTGAACGGAGCGAGCAGATTAACGCCCGTCACGATCCGCCGCCCCAGAAGGACAGGCTGATCGTCAATGGCGAGGTCGAAGCTCCAGCGCTCGGAAGTCGGATTGTACCGTAGCCGGATCGTCACCCGTCGCCCGTTGATGATCGTGCCGAATTGCTGATCGGCAGCGTCGATGATGCGGAAGACTTCCATCAGTCACCTAGCAGGCTCGAAAGATAGGAACGGTCGGCCGGCATAGCGGAGACAACGCCTGCATCGCCGCGCTGGATGGTCTGGGACGCGCGATCCGGTGTTGCTCCGCCCTTGGCCCGCTCAGAGGTGGCCGGCGCTGCACGGGTGCTCTTCTTGCCGCCAGGCTTCCCGCGCTCGCTGTTGTCGCCATCAGGATCGGCGGCATAGGCCGTGCCTACTATGATGACCTCTTGAAGCTCGACCCTGCCGCGGAAGACAGACGAATAGGCGGCGTCTCGCTCTGGGTAGATGCCCTTCACCAGCATATTGCTGAACACCTTCAGCCCCGTGACGAGGGTGAAGGGCACGCGAGACTCCTGGAATGCCACGAGGGCGTTAAACGTAGCCGCCGCGTTCCCGGTTGCGACGTCCAGCCCCACCTTCTTCGGCATCACGACGGCATGGTCGGTGATTTTCGCTCCCGTCTCTATGGCGATTTCGGTGATATCGAGCTCGGAACTCGGCTTTTCCGAAATGACGCAATCCAGCGGCACCGGCCCGATGGCGGTTGAAAAGGCGATGATTGAGGACATCAGAACGCATCATCCTTCTCGAAACGCGAGGCGCGAGCCGCACCAGCAGCAGCGCCACCCACTGCATTGCCGACAGCAGAGCCAACCGCCGCCGAGACATTCGGCACGCCATTCACCACAACGCCGCCCACGTTGACCGTGGTGGATTTGTCGCTGTTGTCGGTCAGGGTGTTGGTGACAGATGCAGCAGCGGCCCCGCCTTCCATCTTGGCACGGTTCTCTTCGAGGTTCTGGAGCAGGAACTTGTAATCCAGCGCGTCTTTGGTGAACCCTGCGGTCGGGTTCTCGGCGGGGCGATCAACACGACGGTTGCCGTCCATGTAGATGAAATTGCCGTCCTTGTCGTAGCCATGCCCGCCTTCGATATAACCGGGCTTGGCGCGGGGATTGTCTACAGCCTTTGTGGCCGACGCCTTTGCATCGAGGCTTGCGAGATAGTCGAATCCAGACTTGGCAAGGTAGAAGGCTGCCGAGAACGCCCCCAGAGCAGCGGCGAGCGGCCAAATGGAGGACGTGAATAGGCCCATTGCCGATGCCGCAGCAACAAGACCGCCGGCAGCAAGAGCTATCGCCGTGATGCCCGACGCAACCGCATCAGGATCCGCCCCGAGCAGGCCCGCAAGAGCGTCCGCGAAGCGGCCTATGACGGAATCCCCACCCCGCAAATAAGTGAGGAAATCGTCCACAGCGAGCGCTAGAGCACTGAACAGCGACACGATGGGGAACAACCGCACGCCGATGGCGAGCAAAGCCCATTTGAGGCTTTCCCATACCGCTTTATGTTCCTCGATCAGTTCGGCGATGGTTCCCCAATGAGCGGCGAGCCGCCATCCGAACCGAGAGATAGCGTCGGTGATCCAGACAAACGCTGCTGACCAAGACTTGGCCCAGCGGTCGAGCGTGCCGTCAAGGTCAAGCTGGTTCAGGAAGTTGATCAACCGCCCAAGCTGGCCCTTCACAGCGTCAAAGAAACCGGCCTCGCCGATCCGTCGCAGGAAATCCGTCCACGTATCCGACAGGTTCGATACCATGCCGTTCCAGGTCTTGGACTGGCGGATCATCGCGCCGGAAAAGCGCTGGCCGAACCGCTCCTGGATGAACTTCGTGATTTCCTCGCCGGTCTTCTTCACCGTCTTGGTGAGTGTCTTACCATTTTCAGTCCACGAGAACGTGACCTGATTACCGGCCTGGCTGGCGCGGATGCCAAATTCCTTAAGGCGCTCAAACTCGCCGGTGGAAGCGTCGGCGATCATCTCCACGGCGTCGATAAGGCGTTTCCCCATGGCCGAAGAGGCGTTGCCGAGGTCTTCCATAAGGCCGTTCGTCGGGTCCATGCCGTAGGCACGAAGCTTGACGAAGGCAGAGGTCAGTTCCTCGACCTCATAGGGCGTCTTCTTTGCGAAGTCGCTGATCCAGTCGAGGGATGCGCGAGCCTTTTCGGCGCTCCCCTCCACCGTCTCAAGTGTAGCTTGGAAGCTCTCGAACTTCGCGGTCGTGCTAATAACCGCCTTTCCGAGGAAGGCAGCGGCTCCCGCGGCGGCAGTAGCTGCAGCGGCAGCGAAGACGGCCAGACGCTTCGCCGTCTCTTCGATCGATTGCGTGAACGAGCGGAGCTTGTCTTGCCCCTTGACCTCGTAGCCAAGGATGGCGATCAATTCATCAACGATCATCGGTTGAATTCCAACTGGTGTAATTTCTACTCAGGCTACGGAGAGCAAAATGCATCTGAAAGCAGTACTTGTCGCTTTCGCCATCGGTGCCACGCCGGCATTCGGCGAGGTATTGGACAGCGTTCCTGCGACAGCGCAGCAAGAGAAGTTTAATAACGCCGTCGCCGAGTATTCAGCGGCCTATGCATCGGCGGCAAATGCAATGGCGGCAGGGGCTCAGCAGCAGAAGAGAGCCAAAGCTCTTTGCTCCATCCTCGGGAAGAGCCGCGCAGTTAAGGACTGGACCGGGTTCATCACAGAACTTTCTTCGAACGGCGACGGCCTTGGCGTGCTTGGTATAGAGACGGGAAAAGGCGTTACCATAAAGACGTGGAACAACGCCCTGTCCGACTCTGGCGATAATACCCTACTTCCGCTGGACAGCCCGGTGATGGAGGTTGCAATGAATCTATCTGTAGGACAGGCAGTGCAATTCTCTGGAACCTTTGTCCGCGACCGGGCGCAATGCATCCGTGAAAGTTCGATTACTCAGGACGGGTCAATGCGCCAACCAGAATTCATAATGCGGTTCACGAGCCTCAAGCAACTCGGCGACAAATATCAGTCAAAAGCGAAGAGCGGCGAAAGCCTTCTCCATAAACTGTTCGGATCGGATTAACCTTGCGCCAAATTGCCCTCGCGCTTCTCCTTGTTTTGCCTGCTCCTTTTGCCGGGGCCACCGACATCGTTGGCCGCGCCTCCGTCATCGATGGCGACACCATCGACATCCACGGAACCCGCATCCGCTTTGACGGAATTGACGCCCCGGAAAGCCGACAGAGCTGCGTTGATGCCGCTGGCAAGCCATACCGTTGCGGCAAAGCTTCGGCGGAAGCCCTTGATGCCTTCCTCTCAGAATCCCGCCCCGTCTCGTGCCGCAAGACCGGAAGAGACCGGAACAGGATCGTTGCTATCTGCACCCGAGCCGATGGAACCGACGTGAACCGCTGGCTGGTTGCCAACGGCCACGCCATCGACTGGCCGAAATACAGCAAGGGCCGGTATGCGAAGGAACAGCGCCAGGCGGAAGCCGCGAGGCGCGGCATATGGGCCGGGACATTCATCCCGCCTTGCGTGATCCGCGGCGCTCGGTGCGATTAATCCTTCCGGCTCTTCTCCTGCATTGCCGCTTTCAGATCGAGCGCTTCATGCGCGTCCATGACATCTTGAAGCGTGACCCACGTTCTTAGATCGGCCTGGGTGTAGACCGGCGGGTCCGCGAGGATTGGTCGCCACAGCCACATGTTGAGGTTGGGCGCGATCCGCCCGACCTCGGCAGTCGTCAGGCCCTGCCCGCCACCCCTCGGCTGCCACTGCCCGGCGCGGCGGAGAAAAAATCGCCGAACACCTCTTTGAGGACAAAGGCGACAACGGGGATGATGGCACCGAAGTCTTCGGTGAAGTCGCCATCGAGGTCCATCACCTCGTAAGCACCGGACGGGCGTTTCAGGCGGGCGAGACCGACGATATCGCCGACGAGACGGGCGTATTCATCTGCATCGAGTTCGGCGAAGACGCCGGTCAGCACGCCGATGAACTTGACGCCCACCGCCTGCTTTGCTTCGTCCGTCTGCGCGGCACGGAGCGAGCCGATCAGTTCGGGCAGTTGATCGGCAACGCCACCGGCGGCGCGCATGAGACGAGCCTGGAGCCGCAATGCCTCCGTCGCGAGCGGCCGATCAACCCGAATTTCCATAGAACGGATTTTGCGCTCAGCCATTCGGAATCTCCGGGTTCCAGTCCGCGGTCCACAGCACCCATTCGCGCATCACGGCGTTCACGCCCTTCTGGTCCGTGGGCGCAGTCTGGATGAAGCACTTGTCGGCGGAACCGCCCTCTCCCGATCCAGCATCCATGAAGCTGAACGGGAACGCCGCCGCCATGCTCGCAAGAGCATGCTGGCGCTTCAGCTTCTGGCTGAGAAGCCGATGGGTCGGGCTCGTGTGCTGGAGACGAATGGTGATGGTTGCACCACGGTTGGCGGAAACCGAGAAAATGCCAGCACCATCGGCGCCGACGAGCCCGGTCCCCTTGTCGGCGGCCGGCGCGACAGAGATCGGATCATCCCCATCCCAGAGACCGACAACCTTCTGGCCGTCGACCGACGCGGAGACGTTCTGGAAGCCATAAGCGGATGTTTGAGACATTGGTCAGGCTCCTTTAGTACGAGACCACGAAATCGGCCTGGGCGTAATGCACAGCACCGCGGGCGCGGAAATAGATGGTGATCGGCGGCGCGACGCGGTTCTTGCGCTGGCTGGCCGGGACGGAGAAGACCGAAGGCACGTCGATGACGACGGCAGGTTCGTAATCGCCGGTCTCCGGGTTGAGATCGTTGGCGATCAGGCCGGCCCGGATCGCCTGTTGCGTCACGATCCTCGGACCACCGGCGAGGAGCTGCATTCCGGCATCGTCGAAACCGACGACGTTGTTGTTGCGAAGGACGTTGAGAAGTTCCTCCTCGCAGCGCGCCACGATCCAGTCACCGGAATGGATTTCATCGATGAAGACGTTGGCCGTCAGGGTGGAACCCTGCTCAACCTGATTGATGCCGCCCTGGTCGATATAGATGTTCGCGAGGTGGCCGGTCGCCGAACTCTGGCCGATGGCAGGCACGAAACCGTCGATGGCTCGCGCCTCGTCAGACATGATGTTGATCGGCGTGATGCCGGCGAGCTGCTTGTACTTGGCGGTATATGCCGAGTTGGCGTTGTCGAAAGAGAACGTGCCGAGCTTGGCCGCCAGGGCGAAGCCGGGATAGAGCGTGGCCGTCGGGTGGTAGAAGACCGCCGTGCGCTCCACCGTCCCCTTGTGGCGAGCGGCGATGTTGGTGGTATCGGCTGAATTCTTCATCAGCGGATCGTTGGACGTGATGATCGCCATCTTGGTCTGGGCTTCGACCCACGCCACGAGGCCGTCGAGCGCATCCGTGTCGCGAAGGGCGGGCTCCACGTCGATCCAGTACCACCCGGTATCGTAGTCCTGGATGGCGTCGAGCGCGTCGGAAAGGTCGTTCGCCGTGAGACCCGTGCTGGCTTCATAGTAGCCGAACGCGATCTGGAGGGGGCGCGGGTTCTGCGAGAACGCGGCCAGAGCGGCATCATAGGGCGCATCGCCAGCGTCCCAGTGTGCCGCCACCTCATCGATGGACGACGCATAGAAGACCGGCTTGTCGGCGTCGAGGACGCCGGCCACGCTTTCAGACGTCAGGAGGAGCGGCACGCCGAAGCCTCGACGGGTCGCAAAGCGATTCTGCCGCGTAATGCTCACTCGAACATTGCGCGAAATCGGAAGAACAGCCATCGGGCTTTCCTTTCTGGTGGGTGGTTGCTTAGTCTTGCCGCTCGACGATGATCGGCGACGTTTCTTCGATGGTTTCGACAGTCCCCGCGCTATCGCGGATGATGCCGCGGACAATGAGGTCCATCTGCGCCCTTGGCTGCCATTGCTCGTTGATCCAGTCGGGCACGTTCCGGATCTGGGAGATTTCGTGAACCATCAGGTTCGGGAACATCGGCTCCATTGCCTGGGTCAACTTGTGCGCCGAGACGATGGGCCGGAGAACATCGGTCGGATCGTCGCCGTAGGCATGGACCGAGAACCGCCATTCCATTTCAATGACCATCCGCGCCGTGACGTCGGGGTAGACGTCGCCGGTATCGATATCTCCGGTGTCAGCGTGTTCGTACTCGATGTTCGAATGCCATCTCCGCACCTCCGCCGCCCCGGTGAAGTTCACCATGGCGTATGGGGTGGCCGGCGACGGACCGCTCTGGTGCGACTTGATCGTCAGAACGCCCGTCTTCGCCTTCACCCATCGGACGGTGACACTCCAGACTTCATCGTTGGTCATGGCAGGCCGTGTTCCTGTGTGATATGGTGCTCGCTTCTTCGAAGGAGCGGACATATGGATGCGATCACTGAGGCAGAAGGCTTCTACTATTCGATCGGGCATCTCGTTGATGCAGGGTGCGTTCAAAACCACAACGAAGACGGTGTCCTCGCGATTCACAGTTCAAAAGACTGGGCCACGACTTCCGAGTGCCTGAAAGGCGTATGGGGTTATGGTCACGCTTGGAGTGGCCCAAAACTCTTAAAGTCGTCGCCAATGACGGACGGCCGAACCAACTTCGTTTTCCAGATATTCCCGGCCTAAGCCAGCCTCCCCATCGCCGCCCGATAGAACCCGCCCTCCATGCGCGGCCAGAGGTACATCACGCGGTAGGACACGCCACCCGACGCAATCGCATCATCCAGCTTCACCTCGGAACGGCTCCAGAGAAGCCAGCGGGCTTCCACGCGCAGGCCTTCCGGCAAGTCCATCAGTTGATTGCCGTTGGCCGGCTGGATCGCGGCGCGGATAGTCGATGTGGTGGGGCTACCTTCAACCCACTCGCCATCATCGTTCCAATATCCACCCGCCCCTTCTCTGGTGAGAGAGACATTGACCGCCTCGCCGTCAATCGCCACAGCAATATCGATCATCGCCTGTCGACCTTATAGGTTACGGCTCCGCGCATTTCGCCACTATCGATCAGCGGGTTGCTGGAGCCCTTGAGTTCGACGGTGACCGGGCTATTCGGCGGGCTGGAGAGCGCGGTAATCTCTTCCTGGATATCGCCCTGCGCAAGAATGCCGAGCTTCGACAGGACAACCGAAATCGTCGTCTGCCCGGTGAGCAGCTTCGCGGCAGATGCCTTCATGCCGTTGCGATACTTCGTGGTATTGTCGCGCATGGCGTTGCGGAGGAACGGACGTTCCGGGATCGGACCGCCCCAACCTCCACCGGATGCGCCACCGCGCGTCCCGAATTCGTTCCACACCGCCTTTTGAATGTTGTCGGCGTCTGCCTCGCCAGAGGGAAACCCCACCTTGACTATGGTTGGTCCGCGCAAGCCCATTTGGACCTTCGATAGGTCGATATGCTTGGTGCGGCGAACTGAGACAGTGAAGGTCATACGGCAGCGACGGACGGGAAATTCAGCCGCATCAGTTCAAGGTATCGGCGGCCATACGCGGTGCTGGTGTATGATGCCGCAAGGCCTCCAGATGAGCCGACATCGCCGGACGATACGCCGGCAAATTCCGTCTCCACATCGCCAACCCTGCGCCGTTTCACAGCGCCGTTGAGGAGTGTTTCGCCGCCGGTTCCACCGTTGGCGATGGCAGCCGAACGGGCAGGTTCTCCCTCCATTGCGAGCAGGTGCGCGGCAAGATACATCTGCGCCCTCGCGCGATCACGCTCCAGCCATGTGTCGCCGACGCGCTCTACCGCCTCCCCAAGCACCAGGCCGACAAGTGTGTCTGACACTGAGGTGAATTCGGGGAAGCGAGCTTTGAACAATTCCGGCGTCGGCGTCACATAGGCCATGGGTCACTCCGCCAGCTTGGCGTCGATCTTCTCGCGAAGCGTTTCCTTCGACCAGCGCCAGTGAGGCGCAATGCCGAGTTCCTTTGCCTCGCTACGGAGCTTTTCGAGTTCCTCGTCAGCCTCCGGCACGGGCTTTCCTTCGCCTGCGCTGTCACCTTCCGGAGGATCGACGGGCTCAGGTTCTCCTTGCTCCTCCCCGACGACGGAGAGGACACCGGCTGCGAGCCATGCCTTAACGACGGCATGGTTCTTGATGTATGGCCATTGATCGACGTTCGTTTCGACGCCGGGCCGGAGAACGGGCCCGCGCGGAAGACCGAGCGGACCTTTGTGCTTTGAGACAACGACGGCCATGATCAGATACCGTCGCGATACTTGACTTCCAGCGGGCGCCGGATGTCGAGGCCGCCGAGGCGGAAGACGCCGGGAACGACCCAATGCATCGGGCCATCCTGATAGACGCCGAGGAAGCGGTGCGGCATCGGAATGTGCAGTTTCAGCACCTGCGGATCACGGCGATAGGCGATCAGGCGCTCGGTGTTGCCAACGCCTGCCGTTTCGAGGCCACGCACACCGCGGATCGTGAGCGGGCGGCCCGTCGTCGCGGTGAACGTGTTGTTCTCGCGCAGGAACTTCAGCAGCGTCGTCTCGGTATCCCCGAGGCGGGTCGTTGCCAGATAGTTCAGCTTCCCGTTGGAGAGCAGCAGCGTGTCGGCGATGGACGTGTACTTGGTGTCCGTCGCGGTCGCGAGAATCGCGTCGTTGACGTCGGCAAGCACCTCGTCTTCCGTCGTGCCGGTCCCGCCCCAGTCACCATTGGTCGCGCCGGTCGGCGTGATGGCTGAGTTGTCGATGAGGCCCTGGAAGTTCTTTTCGGCATCGCCGGCAAGAGCAACACGGTCCACCATCTCCTCGTAGGCGCGGCGGGCGGCCATGGCGTCGTCGTTCGGCAGATTCCGGCCGAGCATCATGGCGACGTTGACCTCTTCCCAGCCCCACCCGTAGCCGATGCCGGCGGTGTAGACCGACGTCTTGTGCTGGGTCAGCTCGGTTCCGGCAAGCGGGATGTCATCGGCATTGCCGTTGATCCAGCTGGCCTTGCCGAACTTGTCGGAGCTGTAATAGGTGACGGTCTGCGCGAACGGGTGCGCCGACGTATCGACCGGGATCAGGGCCGGATACTGGATATCCGGATAGACGGTTTCGTTGACGGCGGTCTCGACATGCGTGGTCTGGGAGACCACAAAGCCCATCGCGGCCTGCGCATCGAACTGGAAGTTCGGGTTCATTGATCGGTTCCTTTCGATTAGCCGAGACGGAGCTTTGCGAGCCCGGCGCCGGAGGTGGAGGATTCCCACCGGGCGTTCGGGATGGCGACGACGCCGGCGCCAACGGCAGCCGTGCCGAGAACGCCGGTTGCGAGGGTGACAGTCACGTCTTCCCCGGCCTTCACCGCACCGGCGACCTCGACCCAGATCACGCCCTTACGCATGATGCGTGCGCTTTCGTACTGAGCGAATGCATTGGGCGTTTCCGGCCGGACCGAGCGCTCGCGGACGGTGATGCCGAGAAACTTGTAGGCATCCATGTCCGCCGTATCGAGGTCGGCGGTGCACTGCCCGTCCTTGGAACCATCCGCCGCCGCTTCCTGAACCACCTTGCCGAAACCGATGCCAGCGGCATCAGCGACGGTGCGGGAGATCAGGTCGACGGGTTCCATGTTCGCGATCTGGCCGGCGCGAGCGGCGTCCATCGTCTCGTTGTAGGTGGTCTGTACAGCCATCGGTTAGGCCTCCTTCTTCGGCTTCCACGCATCGGCGAGACGCTGCTCATAGGCAGCCTGGCCGTTGTCCGTGGGCTTGATGGTGGTGTCGCGGTTCATAAGCGCACCGCGTACCGGATCGGCAGTTGCCTTCGCTTCGTCGGCGAGGATGTCGAAACGAGCGTCGATGTAGGCTTCCGGCTTGTCCTTGATCACCGCATCGCCGACCTTGGCGACGACGACGGCCTTGCGGATTTCAGCGTCGGTCGGGCCTTCGGTCTTGACGTCCTTGGCGATCCTGCCGGCAAGGGAAATCAGGTCGGCGCGGGCCTGCACCTTGGCGTCGAGCGCCTTTTCGTCGAGAACCTTGGCCTTGAGGGCGTCGATCTCGGCGTCCTTCTTGGCGAGTTCGGCATCCTTGGCGGCGATGGCCGTCTGGTGCGCCCTCTCGGCGTCGGCGAATTTCGTATTGGCATCGGCAAGTCGCGACTGCAGCGTGCCGATCACCGTGGCCCCCTGGTCGGTTACTTCGACCGGGATGCCATCGACGGTAACCGTCTTCAGGGTCATGATCTTTTCCTTTTCGGGTTGCTGATCATTGGTCACAGGGGCGGCGCCCCAGGAAATCGCACCGTCACCGATGCGAGCCTTGGAACCAGCGCGACCGTTCTGCACAATCGCAACGTGGTTGATCCGAATGTCCTTCTGGATGGCATCGTATGCCTGCCCGTCTGGCGTGACGCCAGCTTCCCAAGCAAGATCACAGACGTAGCCGGCAGACAGTTCGCGCTTGCCGTCCTCAACGAGCTTGATGGCCGCAGCATCCATGACGACGAGCGGGATGCGCACAAACTCCCCATCACGCGCCACCTCGTCGCCGATCTGGCCGACCGCGAGGTCTTTCCAGTTCGTAGCGCTGACAGCCTCTGCCGGGTGATCGTTCGTCACGGGTTTATGGGCGTAGCTGCCCATGCTGTCTTTCGAAAAGACCTGATCGGCC